>MDTD01107784.1_pt1 | contig 10967 bp, 9 predicted proteins | sample 811221 | NCBI WGS metagenome assembly MDTD01 (sample SAMN05326646, study PRJNA326480) | marine metagenome | isolation source: seawater | place: Pacific Ocean: South West | collected 2011
AGGTTATCGAGGAGCAGATCCAGGTAGCTCCATAAATGGGACGTTCGTTTTTCATAACGACGCTGGGCTGTCCCAAAAATGCCGCCGATAGCCGGCAAATGCACCGATCGCTGCTCCGCGAAGGGTATGAGCCGGCGGATAGTCCATACACAGCTGACTATCATCTCATCAATTCCTGCTCCTTCATTGAGTCCGCCCGAGAGGAAACCATTCAGACTATCCTGGAAGGGGCGGAGATCAAGCAGGAGCATCCAGACCAGAAACTGGTGCTGGTGGGCTGCTTTACGGAAAGGTATCAGGCGGCCGTCAAAGACGAGCTTCCTGAAGTAGACTTCTCTTTTGGAACCGGGCTATATCATCGCACAGGGGAACTGATTAGCGAGCAGTATGGCCCTCCGGCCTTGCATGATCCCCTTCAACCTTCTGTATTCTCTGGCATGGAGTTTGACGGGCAGGCCTATGCTCCGGTGAAACTCAGTGAAGGCTGCGACCGGAAATGCGCTTTCTGTGCCATCCCTTCGTTTCGAGGAAGCTTTCGCAGCCGCCAGGAGTCCGAAATCCTGGAAGAAATTCAGGACCTCACCGCCGAGGGCGTCCGGGAAGTCTGTCTGGTCAGTCAGGATACCAATGCCTTTGGCGGAAATCCTCAAAAGATTCTGGATTTGATTTCCAGAATGCATGAAATCCAGGACCTCTCCTGGATTCGCCTGCTCTATATGTATCCCGATGCGCGCACTCGCCGGTTTCTTGAAGGCTGGAATCCAGCGGATCTACCGCGGCTTGTCCCTTACCTGGAAAGCCCCGTGCAGCATGCATCTGCTCGAATGCTAAAGGCCATGAATCGGGCAGGTAGCCGTCAGCAGTTTGCAGAGTTGTTTGCCCTGGCCAGAGACCGGATTCCTGGTCTGGAGATTCGCACATCCTTGTTGCTGGGATTTCCCGGAGAGAGTGCCAGTGATATAGAAGAGGTGCATGCATTTCTGGATGAGTGCCGACCCGAGAAACTGGCTTTGTTCGCTTACAGTCCGGAGGAGGGAACCACCGGATTTGATCTGCCGGGAATGCCCGAGCCCGGTAAGACGACTGATATCATAAATGAAGTAAGAGATCATCATCTGGCCTTGCTCAAGGACATCCACCTGTCTCGTCAGGGGCAGATCTATGAATGTATGGTAGACGAGATTTCAGATGATGGTATGGTGGTGCGCAGAAAGCAGGATGCGCCGGAAGTGGACGAAGTAATACACATAGACCTGGATTCCAGTGCTGGATCTCCGGCTACAGAGGTAGGCGATCTTGCGCAGGTTAAGATCACCGGTTTCTTCGAATATGATATGTCCGGCGAACTGGTAGCCTCTGGCCTTTCTCCGGCGGGCAGGGAGAAACCGGTATGAAAAGCCAGTGGAATATTCCCAACATACTGACTGCATTGCGCGTCGTATCTGTTCCCTTCTTTATTTACTTTATTCTATCGCCGAACATAACCTATCGCATCATCGCCTTTGCTCTTTTCGCTCTTGCCTCCATTACAGACTTGATTGATGGCTATCTGGCGCGTAAATGGAATCAGGAAACCGAATTTGGTAAATTCATGGATCCCATGGCCGATAAAGCGCTGGTACTCGGAGCCTTCATTACGTTTCTGTTTCTTTCCGACCAGGTGCAGATCTGGATGGTTCTCTGTATCATCAGTCGCGATATGCTGATCACTGCCTTGCGATACCTGGCCATTCATCGCGGAAAAAGTCTGCGAACCAGTATGTTTGGAAAGATCAAAACGACCTTTCAGATGTTTTCCATCGCTGTAATACTCCTGAGTTTTCTTATGGTATCCTACAAGGAAAGAGGAGCTATTAATTCCATGTACAGTCAGGCCCGGGAAGAAGGGATTGGACCGGTGCATGTTGCCCAGGCGAATCTGCAAGAATTTCTGGCCGGCAACGTGGACTCGGTGCTCTATGGACTGGCCAGCTTCGTGCCCTATTATTTAATGCTTTTTACTACAATTCTGACCATCATTTCTGGAATCCGGTACTTTGTTACGAATTTTCGTTTGTTCATACCGGACCGGAAGAAACGCCGAGCCATGTCTGAGCCAGCCGGCGAAAGTGAACCATAGCAGCAAGGGAGAGCCAGGAAATGAAGGAGCTACTTAAGAAGATTATCGCAGGGGAAGACCTCACTGCGGAGGAAGCGACCCGGGCTATGACCGCCATTATGAGCGGGCAAGCCGGAGAAATTCAAACTGCGGGATTTCTAACGGCTCTTGCTCTGAAGGGCGAAACCGGCACTGAAATTGAAGCATTCTCTCGCTCCATGCGTAAAGCTGCTGTGAGCTGGCCCAGTCGTTCCAGTTCTGTAATACTCGATACCTGCGGCACCGGCGGAGACAGCTCCGGAATTATCAATGTCAGTACCGTGGCTGCCATGGTTATGGCTTCTCTGGGGGTGCCGGTGGCCAAGCATGGAAACCGCGCTGTGTCCAGCCCCACCGGGTCTGCGGATGTTCTGGAAGAGCTGGGAATCTCTATGTCCCTTCGTCCCGAGGAAGTGGCGGATTGTCTGGAAAAGGTGGGGATGTGCTTCCTTTTTGCTCCCACCTGGCATCCGGCCATGAAGTTTGCTGCACCGGTGCGCAAGGCACTGGGAGTGCGCACCGTATTCAATCTTCTGGGGCCCATAACCAATCCGGCTCCGGTGTCTCATCAAATCATTGGAGTGTTTGATGGCCGTTTCCTGGAGCCTCTGGGGGATGCTCTGGCCGGCCTGGGTCGAAAGGGAGCCTGCGTGATTCACTCTCGAGACGGTCTGGATGAGCTGTCCATTGCAGCGCCCACCGATTATATCCTGATTCGAGAAGGGCGCATCGAAAAGAAAGGTCAGTATAAACCTGAGGATTTTGGCATAAAACCCATGGATATTGATAGCCTGAAAGTAGCGGATCGAAGGGAATCTGCCCGGAGAGTCCAGGCCATTCTCGAAGGCAAGGGTTCGGACGTTGAGAATGCCATGATGGCAGCCAACGCAGCGCTGGCCTATCACCTGGTGCATTCTGATACAGATTTGAAATCCTCATTTGAGAAGTGCATGGACTCTTTGAAACAGGGCAAGCCCATGGAAGTTCTGGAGAAATGGAGAGCTTTCCATAATAACTCTGCCAGCGTCACTTCGGTTGGTGGCTGAATCTACTTGCCACCAGACCCGATAGACGGACTTTAGCCCCATGAACCCTCAGGCTTATATCGCACAGCAAACAGCCAATCCGTCTCCGGCTCCCGAAGCCTCCGGCCCCCAGGGAGAGCAGTCTACCGGGCTCTTCGGTGGCATGCCTTCCACTCTCATCATGATTGTGGCTGTTTTTGCTTTTATGTACTTCTTCGCCATTCGGCCCCAGAGAAAAGAAGAGAAGAAAAAAAAGGAAATGCTCGCAGCTCTCAAGAAGGGAGACACTGTGATTACCACAGGTGGCATCATCGGAAGCGTACACAGTATCAAACAGGATTCGGACTCAATCATCCTGAAGGTGGGCGATAACACTCGTATTGAAGTACTTCGCAGCGCCATCGGTTCTGTTCGAGATCAGAGCGCCACAGCCGCCTCTGAAGACGGCACCGACAAATCGGAGAAAACTGAACGCTTTCCGAAGGTCAGCAAGAAATCTGCGAAAAAATAGAACCCGGAAAGTCATGCGTAGAACAAAATCGTTTCTATTTGCTCTGGTACTGGGAATGGCCCTACAGCCTGCCATGGCCGAAGAGCCTGCGGCTGAGCCGCCAGCGGAACCTGCCGATACCTGGAAAGAGGGTATTACTCAGGAATTTCCCATTCAGTACGATCAGTATATTCCTGGATTTGAATCCGGGCCCAGTGAATCCCTGGAAGTGGAATCCGGCCCCGTTGACACTACACCAGATACTGAACCAGAGCAAAATCAGGTAGATTCCGATTCGGACTCCTCCTGGACGGAAATGTTTGCAGATCGCAATGTCATAAATATCCTACTTCTTGCCGGCATCGTGCTCTTATTCGTGATCTATCAGATAAGGTCCGGTGGTAAGCGGCGAGGATAAGCCCAGTTATGAATCGAATCCCTAAAAGAACTATTGTAACACTTCTCACGGCCGGATTTCTATTTCTGGCCTTCTATCCCAACCTGGCCACCCGCGATGTTTCTCTGGTCTTCCTTGAGTATTATCGCACTGAGGACGGAAGCAGAGTTGAGGTAGAAAAAAGCAAGATTGATGAATTTCTTAATGGCTCCGACACAGGCCTGCACCAGTACTTTCCCAGAGCACAGTGCGATTTGGAACCTCGCAAAGGAGTGGCGGAAGGCAGACACTGCGTTTTCCATACAAGGTTCATTACCAGCGCTGAATTCAACGAGTTGATGCAGGCTTATCCCGGGCTGCTGGATGATCGCAGAAGTGAGATTCAGCCCCATGCGCTGGAAGGCTTCTTCTCTTTCTTAACAGATAAAGCACTGAAGCCCCTTACCATCAAGTTGGGCCTGGACCTTCAGGGTGGTATGCGAGCTATCTTTGTGGCAGACTATGAAACCTACATAGCCAAGCTCAATGAAAAGTACAATCCAGTAGTGGCAGATCTAAACACGAAGCTTCGCACCGGTCAACTTCAGGGCGAAGAAAAGGCTAACGCTGAAGCGAGACTGGAGCAAATCGAAGAGATTTTATCCCCCAGCGAAGAGCGAAAACTGGAATTGCTGCGGCAGGCCAGAGATATTATCGATAAGCGTCTTGTGGCTCAGGGACTTACAGAATCTGAGATTCGCATTCAACCGGGTTCTTACAGTATTGCGGTGGATATGCCTGGAGCTGCGAACAGTTCGGAAGTTCTGGAAAGAGTGCGAGACACCGTGACTGTAGAATATCGCATTGTAAACGACAAGGCTACCGATCGAATCCAGCAAATGGATCTCACCGAAGAAAAGAAGCGAATCATTCAGATCTATCAAAGTCCTCGTCCAGACCAGGTTCTGGTAGATGAGATTATGGATGAAGTGGCAAAGAAAGCAAACCTCACTCCCCAGGAAGGTCGTTTGTTTACCTTCTGGAGTCGCGGCGGCAATGGCACCGGCGAAATGCTACCCCGGTCTTTCTACGTTCTTGGCCCGGTGGTTATGGACGGTGGCGATATGGCGGATGCCCGGGCTTCGCTGGGACAGACTGCATTCTTCCAGATCAATTTTCAGCTCACCGCCACGGGAGCTGAGAAGTTTACCGAGATCACAAGAAACAACGTAGGGAACAGGATGGCTGTGCTCTGGGGAGATCGAGTGGTCTCGGCTCCAGTGATTCAGCAAGTCATTCCCACAGGGAACGGGGTTATCAACGGTCAGTTCGGCGAGCGCGAAGCGAAAGAAGTGGCGAATGTAATCCGAGAGGGCGCTCTACCCCTTCCTCTGGATGTGATCAGCGTTTCCTTTGTAGGACCAACCCTTGGGCAGGAGTCCATTGAGAAAGGGGTTTTCTCCGTTGTTCTGGGCTTCGCATTGATCATCTTGTTTATGTTGCTCTATTATCGTCTTACCGGTCTTATTGCCCTGGTAGCTCTATTTCTTAACCTGGTGCTCATGGCTGGAATTCTCAGCTTGATGGAGTTTACATTAACTCTGCCCGGTTTTGCGGGAGCCATTCTCACTGTGGGTATGGCCGTAGATGCCAACGTTCTGATATTCGAAAGAATCAAAGAGGATTTGAGGGCCGGCAAGTCGGCTTCGGTAGCCATTGATTCCGGATTCGATGCTTCTTTCTGGACCATTCTGGATGCCAACGTAACTACACTGATTGCATCCATCATTCTCTACTACGAAGGGGATGGAGCCATCAAGGGCTTTGCCATCGTTCTGTTCTTTGGAATCGTGAGCTCAATGTTTACAAGTCTCTATGTTTCCCGACTGCTCTTTGATGTGGCCCTTAAATACTTCAAGGTCCAGAACCTGTCCATTGGTTACTGGAGGAAGAAAACAGCATGAAATTCTCCCGTTTTAAGAATCAATTCTTTGTCCTGTCTATTCTGGGTATTGTGGCCCTATTTGCCATTACCTATGGACATTTTGGCGGTTTCGAAAGATCCATTTCGTTTGATGGTGGTGTGCGATTAACAATTCAGCTGCCGGAAAACATGGACCGGGAAGATCTGCTCCGGGCGGCCGATAAAGCCGGCCTACCAGATGCATCTGCCAGAATCGTAGATTTTAAGCGCAATCAGTATGACCTGGAGTTTGGTCCCGATGTTCAGGATCGAATCAAAGCTGAAATCAAGGACTACGAAACCAAATACAGACAGGAGGCCGAGAAGGCTGCGCTGGAAGATCAGGAAATAGCGCCTATGGAGAGTCGTACGGTTCCAGGTGAGATCGAAAAGCTGATTCTACCGGAGCTCGGCATTTCAGAAGAGGATGTGATTTCGAAGGCAGCCATTTCTCCCAGCTATGGCCAGGAGCTATTTGAAACGGCTCTCTGGAGTCTGGGATGGGCCATTGGTTTGATCGGTGTCTATCTTACCTTTCGCTTTGATTTCCCATTTGCCCTGGGCGCTTCTGCGGCGCTGGTCCATGATTTGATCTTCACTCTTGGCTTTATTGGGGTTATGCGAATTGAGCCATCCGTTCCGGTGGTAGCCGCCGTACTCACCGTTCTCGGTTATTCCATTAACGACACTATCGTGATCTTTGACCGAATTCGTGCCAATATCGACGATATCAACCAGGCGGCCCAACCGGCCATTATGGATGAGGCGATTACTCAGACTCTTTCCAGAACCATCCTGACTTCGGTTCTAACCCTGATTGCCGTTGTTGCTTTGATTTTTGGAGGAGCCACCAGCCTCGTGGATTTCGCCTACATTATCCTGTTTGGCATTTTGATTGGAACGTATTCATCGATCTTTATTGCTTCGCACCTTGTGCAGGTCTACACAGCCTTTCGCAAGAGACTCAGGAAGGCGAATGCATGATAACTGGCTGGAAACGAATTTTGCATCGCTCTATTTAGAGCAGCTACTTAAAGAATCCATCCTTGCCTGTGGCAGGACGGCCCCGAATCCAACGGTGGCCGCCCTGGCCTTTGATTCAACCAATCCTGATCTCTGGGCTTCCGGGGCCACCGAACCACCTGGTGGCCGCCATGCGGAAATTGTTGCCCTGGATCGTTTTCAAGATCGCTATTCCTCGGCCCCGGACAGCCTGGTTGTAACCCTGGAGCCCTGCAGTAAGACCGGTCGAACGCCTCCCTGTGTAGATCGAATTCGTTCTATTCCAGAATTGCAGACAATCTACATCGGAGGGCTGGACCCTGGTCTATCCGGTGAAGGTGTGCATCTTTTAGAGCATGGCGGGCGAAAGGTCTATTTGCCTGCAACTCTGGGAACGTTTTCAGGCAACGAAAGTTCTGACTCGGATGATTTGCAATCCCAGCACAGCCATCGCCGGGCAGCTGAACGGAGATTGCCGGGCCTATCCTCGTTTCTAAGCGGACTTCGCAGGTTGTACGGTTTATTCCCGGCTAGCTTTGCCCATCGCATTCAGTACGGAAGGCCCCGGCTTATTCTCAAAGCGGCCAGCGATGCATCCGGGATTATGGGAGATAAGGAGCAAAGGGTTACGATTTCCGGGGCGGGGGCCTTACATACAGGGCAGCTACTGCGCCGCGTAGCCGATGCTGTGCTTGTGGGCCCAGGAACTGTTCTTACCGACGAGCCCGGTCTGGATTGGAGACCTGCGGCTCAAGTATTGCCCATCGGAGTTACGCGTAACTTACTTCTGAGCAAAGAGGGTTCTGGAAATGCCTCTCCGCATTCCCTGTCCAATTCCGACACCAGAGGAACGAGCCAATCGGAGAAACCTCCTGCTTCTGCTCCAGTGAATTCGGCTACCGCACAGGATCGCCAATCGGAAAAGCTTCCCATTTCTTTGCCTCATTATTTGCGATCTGCAGACCCCTTCCTGGAAGCTTTGCTTCGTTATGGCGACGAAAAGGAAATGCTTACCACGGAGTTTGATCATCAGCCGCGAAGAGTCTTTCTGATTCCGGAAGGTAAAATGGATCCTGCACGACTGAAGGCCTTTCAAGAGAGGCAATGGGAACGCTTTCAGACCGGAGGTCCGGAACCTGTATTCTGGACATTGAGTAAAAAAAACAAACCAGGGGATTTGCCATCCTTGAAGGATCCCTCCTTTGGCTCCTCTTTGATGCAGGCTCTGGCGGAACTGGGGTTGAATACGGTGCTGGTAGAAGGAGGAGCCGGTTTGCATGGAGCTCTGCAGGCCATCCTGCAGCCGGACGATCGATTTTACTGGCTCAGGAGCAAGTCCTCATTACAGTCTCAAGAGTTCCAGAAACCGGTTGAGCTTCCTCAGTATCTGACGAAATTGCCGGAACTGCAGCTAATGGATCTGGGGCCGGATGAGTTGATTGCCTTCGCAGGCCGTGCATGACATCTTGCATTTGAGGCCATGGGGCCCGGCCAACCGGAACCAGGAGTCAAAATTGTCTGAATTTCAAGCCACACTGGAACGAGAATTTCTCGATGGACTGAACGAAGTCCAGAGGGAGGCGGTGCGTCATGGAGATGGGCCTCTACTGATCCTCGCTGGTGCCGGCTCGGGGAAGACCAGGGTCATTACACACAGAATCGCCTATCTATGTCGCGTAAAAGGAGTGCATCCTAATAGAATTGCTGCAGTGACCTTTACCAACAAGGCCGCTCAGGAAATGCGAACCAGACTGGAGGCCTTGATCGGACCTATGGCGGACCGGGTGCACATTCGCACTTTCCACTCACTGGGATTGTACATCATTCGAAACCATTACAGCCTTTTAGACCTTAAGAGCGGGTTCTCCATCTACGATTCCGCTGCCCAGAAAAGCCTGGTCAAAACAATCCTCAAAGAGAAGAAGATTGCCAAAGATTTTATGCGCCCTGAGGCCGTGCTTTCGCGCATGGAAGGATACCGGGACAGATTGCTTGCGCCAGATGAGCTACCCAGAGCCACGGACCCTTATGAAGAAGCGGCCCAGCAAGTGTACCGGGAATACAAGCTTCGTATGCGACAAAACCATGCGGTGGATTTTTCCGACTTGCTCTTCGAATCCGTGCGATTGCTACAGAACAACGAAGAGATTCGAAGTCATTATCAGGATTTCTGGCAACACTTCTTGATCGATGAGTATCAAGATACCAATCATGGGCAGTACGTTCTGGGAAAGATCATCGCAGAGAAGCACAGAAACATTGTGGTAGTGGGAGACGATGATCAGTCCATCTATTCCTGGAGAGGAGCAGATATTACGAATATTCTGAGTTTTGAGTCCGACTATCCTGAAGCAAAGATACTAAAACTGGAAGAGAACTATAGAAGTACTCCTATCATCCTGAAAGCTGCTTCCCGCGTCATCGCTAACAACAAGCAAAGAAGAGAAAAGACCCTGTTTACATCCAGAGACTCGGGCGAGGATTTGCGTTATCATATCTACGATTCCGAGTTTGAAGAAGCGGAATCGGTGATCAGCCGAATCCAGACCCTTCGCAGCCAGGGCAGAAAGCTCTCCGATTTTTCCATTTTCTATCGAACCAATGCCCAATCGCGAGTCTTTGAACAGGTTCTCAATCAACAAAGTCTGCCCTACGTCCTATACGGAGGTTTTCGCTTCTTCGATCGTAAGGAAGTTAAGGATATTCTGGCTTATCTTAATGTAATCGTTAATCCCGAGGATGCTATATCTCTGGAGCGAATAATCAATGTTCCGGCCCGATCCGTAGGGGATCGAAGCGTAGAAAAACTGCAGGCTTTTGCCTATCAAAATGGTCTCAGTCTGTACGAGGCCATGGGACGAGCCAGCGAGCTTCCCAGGTTTCGGCCGGCCAGCATCCTGCAGGAATTGTTTCAGCAGTTCGAGCAATGGCGAGCTATGGCGCAAAGTCAGTCCCCATCGCTGGTTGCGCAGTCCGTCTATGAAGGTTCCGGCCTGAAGGAATTCTTTTCCCAGGATTCGGATCCGGAAGCAGTGTCCCGACTGGAGAACGTCTCTGAACTGATTTCCTCTGTGCAGGATTATGAGAGTCGTGAAGAGAATGCGGATCTGTCTGGCTTTCTTCAGAATGTAACTCTGCTAACTTCAGAAACCAATCCGGATACTCCAGAAGATCGAAGCCAGTGTATTCATTTGATGACACTTCATAATGCCAAAGGTCTGGAGTTTCCCGTGGTTTTTCTTACTGGTATGGAAGAAGGTCTGCTTCCGCATCAGCTATCTCTGGACGAAGGGAACATCGAAGAGGAAAGGCGTCTGGTGTACGTCGGGATTACTCGAGCCCGGGAAGAACTGTACGTAAGTCAGAGCCGGTTTCGAAGAATGGGTGGATCCATGCAGCCTAGAATGCCTTCCCGTTTCATTGAAGAGATTGGCCTGGAAAGCTCCGGAAGGGTCTCTGCCGCCGTAGGTCCCGGATCTGCCAGGGCAGGAGGGGCCAGAACCAGACCTCCGGAACGAGGACTCAGAAATGCCAGCTACGAGCAGGGCCAGCGGGTGAAGCACAGCAAATATGGAGAAGGGGAGATCGTAGCTACGGAAAGTACTGTGGCCGGTCAGAAGATTCAGATCCGATTCTCTGACGGAAGCACCAAGCTCTTTCTATCTAACTATACACCGCTTGAAATTCTGTAGGTTTCAGCATTCCCGGAAGCCCGACCTCTGGCACCAGCAAGGAGGGGCCACAGGCTGCATCTTTGGCGGTGAGCTTTGAACGAAAGGTGAATTTTGCAAATCGGCGCTCTGGTAGACCTAAGCCAAAGTCGGATGTCTCCATGTCGCTGCTCGGGGAGACCTGAACCCAGGTCTGCTCTCGGGAAATCGCTGTCCGGGCAGCCCGAACGAAAGACCAATCTATGTAGGTCAGTGCTCGGGAGACAGAGTGGTCACTCTTTTTTGAGTCATATTTCACTGGAA
>MDTD01082816.1_pt1 | contig 10964 bp, 11 predicted proteins | sample 811221 | NCBI WGS metagenome assembly MDTD01 (sample SAMN05326646, study PRJNA326480) | marine metagenome | isolation source: seawater | place: Pacific Ocean: South West | collected 2011
CATCATTTCACCTTTTTTACGAGTAAGGAATTCATTAATATCAAAGATATCATCCCATACAGTTACTTCCCAGTCAGCATAAGTACATGGAAGTTTTTTTCCATACTTTGCTCTGAAAGCTGCATTTTCATCAGGGTTACAGAAAATATCAGTTCTGTAGAAGTTTACATAGTTATCTGGAAACTGAGGGAAACCATAGTAGTTTTCACTCTTGTAAGGATAAGTAGTATAACCTTCTTTGTAACCTTGGTGCATGTCATCAAAGATTGCTTGCAATTCTGGATCAGCATCAATGTATTTATTAAGTTTTTGGAAATATCCACCTTCAATAAATGCTCCTAACCACTGACTGTCGGAAACTATCATTGAATATTTTTCCTCTCCCGAAGTTAATGAAGCTGCAACGTTTGTATAGAAAGTATCCCAAGGGATAAAGTCTAACGTAAGCTTTATTTCAGTATCTCCTGATTGAGGAAAGTTTGAATTAAAATATTCTTGCATGAAACGAGTAGGAGGCCAGTCAGGTGCCGCCATAATTATTTCAACTGTTTTTGATTGTACAGCCTTTGATACCCCAATAGAAAAAATTAATGAAGCAACAAATGCAAGAAGGATTCGTTTAGTTAAATTTAACATTTTACCTCCCATAAAATTTTATAATAATTAATCACACTAAAATGAAAATTTCTAGTAAAATTGTAAAAAATAGTAATAAAAAAAGGCTTAAAAATCAGTAATTAAATCTTTTTAGTATTAAAAGGATTAATGATAACGTTACCAAAACGTTTTAGTAAACAAAAAAATGATTAGTTTTAAAATATTTAGTGTCTTGGAAAAGTTGATTTAGGATATTACGTTAACACCAGTTTCGGTTGAAAAAATATATGAATTTTTAGTGTTAAAATTTATATTAATATTTTGGCCCGTTTTGTAATTAATTGCTTCTTCTTCAGGAAGTATCATCTTTAATTTAGTATCATTTATTAACAAATCTAAAATTGTTACATCTCCTAATGGTTCTTTTAAAAAGATTTTAGCATTAAAAGAATTATCATTATTTGCAATTGATATATCATCTGGTCTAATTCCAAAAGAAATAGCAGTAGATTCAAAATCAGTATTAATTTTTTTTCTCTCTTCAAAATTTACTGATCCAAAAGGAAGATCAATACTGTTGTTGTTTGACTTGTTAATCTTAGCTTCAATGATGTTCATTTCTGGAGAGCCAATCATTTTCCCAACATAAATATTGTCTGGATTTTCATATAGTTCATCTGGTGTACCCTTTTGCACAAACTTGCCATCTTGAATAATGGTAATATTATCTCCCATGGTTAATGCTTCAAGTTGATCAGGAGTTGCGTAAACCATAGTCATATTTAAATCTCTTTGTAGTCTTTTTAATTCAGCTCGGGTATCGTGTCTTAATTTAGCATCTAAATTTGCCAAAGGCTCATCTAATAAAAGCAATTTTGGCTGTTGTATCAGAGCTCTGCCTATCGCAAGTCTTTGCTGTTCTCCACCTGAAAGTGTATCTGGCTTCCTATTTAGTGCGTGACTAATTCTAAGCATTTCTGCTGTCTCAGAAATTCTTTTATTTATTTCTTTAGCTTCAACATTTTTCTTCTTCAAAGGATAGGCTAGATTTTGTTCAGTTGTTAGATGAGGATATAAAGCAAAAGTTTGAAACACCATTGCCATTTCTCTTCCCTGAATTGGCGCATTTGTAAAATTAATATCATTAAAAATGACTTCACCACTTTCAACCCTTTCAAGACCTGCAATACAGCGAAGAGTTGATGTTTTTCCGGCTGCTGAAGAACCAAATAAAACTGCAAATTCATTTTTTTCGACAGAAAAACTAAAACTATCAATAGCTACTAAATCTTCATATTTTTTTGTGATATTTTTTAATTCTAGATAAGACATATTGTTTTAATAAGTTGCTCTTCCTCCACTTATATCAAAGACTGCTCCAGTTGTAAAAGAATTCTCTTCTGAAACCATCCAAGCAACCATCGAAGCTAATTCATCAACTAAAACGAATCTTTGTCTTGGAATTTTCGACAGCATGTAATTAATATGTTCTTCACTTATTTGGTCAAAAATTTTGGTTTTAGCAGCTGCAGGTGTAACACAATTAACTGCAATGTTATATTCAGCTAATTCTTTTCCTAGAGATTTAGTAAGTGCTATTACTCCAGCTTTTGCGGCACTATACGCAGAAGCATTTGGATTACCTTCTTTTCCAGCTATACTTGCTATATTAACTATTCTTCCATAATTTGCTTTAATCATATGAGGAACTACAGCCTTACAACAATTAAATGTTCCATTTAAATCAATATTAATAACTGACTCCCAATCATCGTTTGGATATTCCCAAGTTTTAAAAGATGGACCAGCTATACCGGCATTATTAATAAATACATCTATTTTATTATTAGCTTTAACAATGCTATCAATTGTTGATTTAATTTCAGTAAAATTTGTAATATCAGTATCAAACATATCAAGAAATTGAATTTCTTTTTTTTCTACTGCTTCTTGTGTTGCATTAGGATCTTTATCAATATTAATAATACTAGCTCCTGATTCATATAGTCTTTTAGCAGTTGCATACCCAAATCCTTGAGATGCTCCTGTCACAACAGCGATTTTATTTTTTAAATCAATGTTATTCATAAAATTCTAGTTACCATATTTAGATACTAAATTGTCCAATGCAACTTTACATTTTTCTGTAGCATCCCAGGCTTCTGGCCAAAAACATAAATCTACTGTCCACCAGTCGTGCCCTACATTTTCTTTTGCTAAAATTGGAACAATTATATCAAAATCAAGTATACCTTCTCCAAAAGGCGGATGAGAGCTTGTTTCATCATTTCCATTTGCATCTTTATGACATTTATTGTCGGAGTCTATAAGATGTATATGATTTATTCTTCCACTAAATTTATTTATTAATTCTATTTGATCATTAACAACTTCTTTTTCACCTTCTTGTCTTGCGCCATTAACTCCCATCATTTGACCATGACATGTGTCGTACATTAATCCAAAATTAGAATGTTGTAATTTATCTAATACTCTCAAAACGTAAGATGGTTTGTTAAAAGCAAATCCTGGTTCAAATTCCCATGTCACATAAATACCTTTATCAGCTGCATAATTTATACAAGTATCCCAAGTTGTTGTTAGCCTTGAAAATAACGTATCAAATTCTACATCTTTATGGATCGTAGGTGGCTGAACACAATCTACTCTTACTCCTTTAATTTCTAAATCAACTGCAAAATCTACATTAGATTTAAATTCTGAAATATATTTTGATTGATCATCAGTATTTAGTAACTCTTCACTCCAAAGATCTTGTGCAAATCCAGAAAATGATAAACCCCAATTTTTCATTTTTTCTTTTAATTCGTCTCTTTGTTCTTTTTCAGGATGATTGTGTGGATTAGGATAACCATTAAAGCCTCCTAGTTCCATTCCGTTAAATTTTAACTCTGCAAGAGTTTCACCTACTGTTTCAAAAGGTATAGGATTTTCTCCATAAGGACCTACATTATATGCCCATGTACCTATCGATGTTTTTTTCATACTTCCTCCTAACTTAATCTATCCCTAAAACTTTTTTATTAGCTTCTCTGTTGTCATCACTTTTATCAATAAAATCATCAAACGCACCTTGTGAAGCAGTAATAATATGTTTTTGAATAAAAGGAGCTCCTTCTCGTGCTCCTTGCACTGAGTCTTTGATTGCACATTCCCATTCAAGAACAGCCCAACCTGTAAAACCATGATATGTTAATTTTGTAAAAATTCCTGAAAAATCTACTTGTCCATCACCCAATGATCTAAATCTTCCTGCTCTATCTCTCCAGTCTAAGTAACCACCATAAACACCATTTTTACCTGTTGGATTAAATTCAGCATCCTTTACGTGAAACATTTTAATTCTATCATGATATAAATCGATATAATGCAAATAATCTAACTGTTGTAAAACAAAGTGACTTGGATCATATAGTAAGTTACATCTTGGATGTTCATTTACAGAGTCGAGAAACATCTCCCAAGATGCGCCATCATGAATATCTTCACTAGCATGAGCTTCATAACATAAATCAACTCCATTTTCTTCATATACGTCTAAAATTGGAGTCCATCTTTTTGAAAGTTCTTTAAAGCCATCTTCAACTAATCCAGGTAGTCGAGGAGGCCAACTGTAAATATATGGCCAAAGAAGTGCTCCTGGAAAAGTAACTGAAACATCTATTCCAAAATTTCTAGATGCTTTGGCAGCCATTTTTACTTGATCAACTGCCCAAGACTGTCTTTTTTTAGGATTACTGTGAACTTCAGCGGGTGCAAATTGATCAAACCCAATATCATAAGCAGGGTGAACGGCTACAAGCTGTCCCTGTAAATGAGTAGAAAGTTCGCTTATTTCAATATTATTATTTTTACATATTCCCTTTAGTTCATCGCAATAATCTTTACTTTCGGAGGCTTTTTTTAAATCAATCATCCTGGAGTCCCAAGTTGGAATTTGAACTCCTTTGTAACCCAAATCAGATGCCCATTTAGTAATATTTTCTAGATTATTAAATGGTTTTTCATCTCCAGCGAATTGTGCTAAAAAAATTGCAGGACCTTTAATAGTCATAATTATCCTCCCAAATAAATATTGGATTAATACTGCTACTATTTATTAAATAAATCAAATATTAAATTTTATTGTAGATTTTTTTTAGATTTCGTATTCTATATTTACCTTAAAAAGGAACGTTTTATGAAAATTGGTTTTAATATGCTTTTGTGGACAACTCATCTTATTGAGGAACAGTTTCCACTTCTTAGTAAAATTAAAAAAGTTGGTTATGATGGTGTTGAAATTCCAATTTTTGGTGGAGAAGAAGATCCATCTTATTTTGAAAAAATTGGAAAAGTACTAAAAGATAATGATTTATCTTGCACTAGTGTTACTGTTATACCTGATGAAAATAGAAGTCCAATTAGCGATGACCCCAATATTAGAAAAAACTCAATTAATTATCTTAAGTGGGCAATAGATTGCAGTGAAGCATTAGGAAGTGAAATTCTCGCTGGACCATATCATCAGCCATTAGGTTTTTTTTCTGGAGAGCCGCCTTCACTAAAAGAAAAACAAAACGCTGTACTAGTCCATCAAGAGGCAGCAGATTATGCAAATAAATTTAATCTTAAACTTTCAATTGAACCATTAAATAGATTTGAATGTTATTTTTTAAACATTGGTCAAGATGCTTCTGATTATGTTGATATGGTTGATCGTAATAATTTTGGTTACTTATACGATACATTTCATGCAAATATAGAAGAGAAAGACCCTGTAGGTATAATTGGTAAAACAATTAAAAACATAAACCATATTCATATTTCTGAAAATGATAGAGGAACACCTGGAAAAGGAAACATACCTTGGATAGATACTTTTGAAGAAATTAAATCATCTGGTTATAATGGTTGGTTAACCATAGAAGCTTTCGGAAGAGCGCTACCTGATTTAGCAGCTGCGACTAGGGTTTGGAGAGATTTTTTTCCATCCAAAGAAGAAGTATACGAAGAGGGCTTCAAATTTATTAAACAAAATTTTAATTAGTTTTTGATTGAACCCTAATTATTAATACGCCTGAAATTGCTATGATTGTTGCACCAAAAATAGTTGGTCCATCAGGAATATCTCCATAAAAAATATATCCATAGATTATTGCCCAAAAAATTAATGTAAAATGAAATGGCTGTATTTTACTTGCGGGAGCTCTGGCAAGTCCAATTATTAAACTGTAATGAGCAAGTGTCATCATTACTCCAATAATAGGAAGAATTAAAAAAGAACTAAAAATTATTGGATGCCAATAAATAATCGCTAAAATTGTTATGGTTATTAAACCAAATATTGAAGTAAAAAATAAAGATGTTTCATCCGAGTCATAATTTGAAGCTTTTTTAGTTATAACTTGATAAAGAGCAAAAAAGAAACCAGCTCCTAAAGGTAAAAGAGAGTTTATGTTAAAGACATTAAAACCAGGTCGCATGATAATCAATACTCCAATGAAACCTGAAAATATTAATAACCACAGCTTTTTGTCTACTTTTTCTTTTAATAATAACATAGAAAATATAACAACAAATATTGGAGCCAAAGAGGCAACACTATGAGCAGTGGCCAATGATAAATATTTAAATGATGAAACAAAAAAAACAGTTTCTATAACAGATATAAATGACCTTGAAAGTTGAATTTTTATATTTTTTGTTTTGTAAAAAAATTTATTTTTTTTTCTTTTTGATTCTATAAGTGAGATTATTAACAAAAATAAATATCTAAAAAAAATTATTTGAAAGATTGTATGATTAATAGTTGCATATTTTTGTAAAACATCTGAACTAGCAAACAAAAAAAAAGCAAGAGCGCCAAAAAATATACCTATATTTTCTTTCGATTTTATCAAGAATCAGGAAGATTTTTTACAGTATCAAAAAAAGTATTTATTATCATTGAGCTTGAAGCAGCTCCAGGATCAATATGGCCCACACTTCTTTCACCGAGCTTACTAGAGCGTCCTCTTTTTGATAACATATCCTTTGTAGCCTCCATTGATTCATTTGCTTTTATAGCTCCTTGTTCTAGAACTTTTACAATATCCTCACTACTATTAGATGCCTCTTCAATTGTTTCACTTGCTGGCATCCAAACATCAAGCATAGTTTTATCTCCAAGTTCTGCTTTACCCCTCTCTTTAATTCCATTTGCAGCAGCTTTAAAAAAATCAGCTAATTGTATTGAGTTACATGAGTTTAAGTCTTTTAATTTACTACCGCCTCTCATTAACGCTGTTGCATATAAAGGTCCAGCAGATGCTCCAACTGCACTTAAAAAACTTGAAGCCACCTGCATACAAATTTTGTCAAATGTAAGATCACTTGAAATAGTTCTTAGTTTTTCTTTTACAGCTGTCCAACCAATACTCATCGTAACTCCATGGTCACCATCACCAGTTAACCTATCAAGTTCAGAAAAATAATCTTTATTTTTTTCAATATCTTCACAAACTTTATATAAAATTTCTATAAATTCTTTAGTTGTCAAACTTTTTTTCATTATGGTACCATTTTACATATTTCTATAAAGTCTTTAGCATTTACAGCTGATCTTCCAATAAATATTCCATCATTATTTTTAATATTCAAAATTCTTATAGCATTTTCTTTATTTACACTACCGCCATAAATAACTTTTACCTGTTTATTATCTATATTTAATTTTTTTTGACTAAAACCTCTTATAAAATTAATAGTTTCTGAAATATATTCTAAATTAGCTGCTTTTGATTTACCTATCGCCCATACTGGTTCGTAAGCTAAAATAATTCTTTTATTTTTTGTTATCTTTACTTTATTTAAAAAAATGTTTAATTTTTTTTTGAGTGCAATTTTTCTTAAATTTAAATTAGAATTAAATTTTTTCTCTCCTACACATACTAATGGTATAATATTATGCTTTAGAGCTTGAAATATTTTTTTATTAATTAGTTCATCACTTTCATTAAAATATTTATATCTTTCAGCATGACCTAATTCTACAATTTTACAACCACATGACTTTATCATAGATGCTGATATCTCTCCTGTATAAGCTCCAAAGTCTTTATGATGAATATTTTGAGCACCTAAAATAATTGGAATCTTATTAAGATATTTTTGAAAAGTAGAAAGTGAAGTAAAAGGTGGTATTACAAAAAAATTATTTTTTTTTTTAAAATTTTTTTATTTTTTAACAAATAATTAATATATTTTAATGTTTCTGGAATATCGTTGTTCATCTTCCAGCTTGTGCCAATTAGTTTCATTTGTATTTAAACCCTAAACATAGAACATAGGGTTTCTTCTTCTAGTAAAGGTTGCAACTCATCATCTAACTTCATAATTGTTATTGAGGCTCCATTCATTTCAAGAGAAGTTACATATTCACCAACAAAAGAGGAATGAATTTCAATATCATTTTTCCCAAGAATTTCATGAACTTTTCTATACATAATATACAGTTCCATTAGTGGAGTAGAACCAAGACCATTAACTAAAACACTTACTTTTTTTGATCCATCCATTTCATTTAGTATTTTTTCCATTAACTCAATTGTTATTTCATCTGCAGTTCTTAGCTTTCCTTTTCTGACTCCTGCCTCTCCATGAATTCCTAATCCAATTTCCATTTCATCATTTTCTAAAACAAAACTTGGCTCTAATGTATGTGGAAGTGAACAAGGGCCTAAAGCAACACCCATTGAAATAGTCATTTCATTTGCCTTTTCTGCTAATCTACATACCTCATTAATTTCAAAACCTTTTTCAGCGGCAGCACCTGCAACTTTAAATACATAAAAATCTCCAGCGACTCCTCTTCTTTCTTTTTTCTTATCAAGAGGAGCAGAAGCAATATCATCAGTAACCAATACAGTTTTAACTGGTATATCTTCCATGCCACACATTTCTGCAGCCATATCGAAATTCATTATATCTCCTGCATAATTTCCATACATATACACTACACCTTTGCCACCATTAATTGCTTTTGTAGCTTCGACAATTGGGTCCGGAGAAGGTGATGCAAAAACATTACCAATAGCAGCACCATCTGCAAGTCCTTTACCTACGTATCCAAGAAAAGCAGGTTCATGTCCAGATCCTCCACCAATAAGAATACCTACTTTATTTTTTACAGGCGCATCCTTTCTGACAACAGCTCTTTTGTTGTTATTTGCAAATTTTAAAATATTATCATGTGCTAAAACTATACCTTCAACCATCTCATCAACTACTTGATAAGGGTCATTAATGATTTTTTTAAATGCCATAGTTTAGTTAAACAATTTTTTTTGAATATTTCAATAATAATGTATAAATAATCTATGGAAAAAATTAAAATAATACTTGGAGCTGATCATTTAGGACTCCCTTTAAAAAACTCTATAAAAGAACATTTATTAAAAAATAACTATAAGGTTGAAGACATAGGTGTTAGTGAAGATAGTCCAGTAGATTATCCAGATGTTGGAGAGAAATTAGCTAATAAAATTGCCTCCTCTGAGTTTCAAAGAGGAATATTATTTTGTGGTACTGGTGCAGGGATGGCTATTGTTGCTAACAAAGTTAAGGGAGTAAGAGCAGTATGTATTAATGATCCATACACAGCTGAAAGAGCAATTGCATCAAACAATGCACAAGTTGTTACCTTAGGAACACTAATTACTGGGCCAGAAGTTGCAAAAAAACTGGTTGATATTTGGTTATCAAATGAATTTCAAGGTGGAGGATCTGCCAAAAAAGTAGAAAAAATAAATAATTTAGATCAAAAATAATCCACCAATAAAATTATAAAAGTCTTATTTATTAGTTTTTTAAATAATAAAAAAATCCTAAGCTTAAATTCATAAAATTTAGGAGGGAAGTTTTGTCTAAATTGAAATTAGGAATGATCGGTGGTGGTCAAGGAGCTTTTATAGGGGGAGTCCATAGAATAGCATCTAGAATAGATGATCATTATAACTTAGTAGCAGGATCACTAGCAAGCAAGCCTGATATAGCTCATGCATCAGCAAAAGAATTAGGTATATCTGAAGATAGATCTTACTCTTCTTATGAAGAAATGGCTGAAAAAGAATCAAAAAGAGAAGATGGAATTGATGTTGCTGCCATAGTAACACCTAATCATCTTCATTATCCAATTGCGGAATCCTTTATAAAAAAAGGAATACACGTAATATGTGATAAACCTCTGACTCATAATATTGAAGATGCAGAAAAATTTTATAACTGTGTAAAAGATTCTAATGCGTTATTTGCACTTACACATAACTACACAGGTTACCCAATGGTTAGACAGGCCAGAGATATGTTTCGTTCTGGTGAAATAGGGAAATTAAGAGTAATTCAAGTTGAGTATGCTCAGGATTGGTTAACGCTTCCAATTGAAAATGAAGGACAAAAACAAGCTGCATGGAGAACGGATCCTTCAAAAGCAGGCATGGGTGGTTCAATAGGAGATATTGGAAGTCATGCTTTTAATCTTGCAGATTTTATTACTGGAGCAAAACTTGAAGAGCTGTGTGCCGATATTAGTAGTTTTGTTGAAGGAAGAAAAAATGATGACAATGCTCATGTTTTATTAAGATATGAAAATGGTGCAAGGGGCATGTTATGGTCATCACAAGTTGCACCAGGTAATGAAAATGCACTTAAAATTAGAATTTATGGAGATAAAGGCGGTATTGAATGGGAACAAGAAAATCCAAATTATTTAAGAGTAGATATTTTTGGAAAGGCAAAAAAAATTATCAGAAGAGCTGGAAATGAAACTACTGAAATGGGGACAAGAGTAACAAGAATTCCTCCCGGACATCCTGAAGGTTATCTAGAGGGTTTTGCAAATATATATTCAGATTTTGCAAAACAAATATTTTCCTTAAAACAAGGAGTTAATATTGATGAAAGCTTGAAACTTGTTCCTTCAATTGAAGATGGTCTTAAAGGGGTAAGATTTATTACTTCGGTTGTAGACTCAGGAATGAATGGAAGCAAATGGATCAAATTTTAACTAAGAGGATAGCAAAATGAAAAAAAAATTAAGAGTTGGAATGATAGGTTATGGATTCATGGGAAAAGCTCATACAAATGCTTTTAGACAAGCAGCTAAATTTTTTCCAAATCTTCCTTATGAACCTGAGTTAAAAATATTTTGTGCAAGAAATGAGGATAGAGCTAATCAATTTGCATCAAATTGGGGATATGAAAAAGTTGTAACTGATTGGAGAGAAGTAGTTGAAAGTGATGAAATAGATTTGGTCGATATATGTGCTCCAAATAATATGCATAGAGAAATTGCTGTTGCTGCAGCAGAAAAAGGCAAATGGGTTTTA
>MDTD01194384.1_pt1 | contig 10964 bp, 7 predicted proteins | sample 811221 | NCBI WGS metagenome assembly MDTD01 (sample SAMN05326646, study PRJNA326480) | marine metagenome | isolation source: seawater | place: Pacific Ocean: South West | collected 2011
CGTCGATGTCGGGATACTGGGTGTCATTACCAGCGAACCAGACCTGGGTGCCGTTGGCGATCCAGACTGGATTGTTGGCGGGAACGGCAAACGCCGTACCGGCCAGGGTCGTTGCAGCTGCTGCTGCGAACATATTCGAAAGCTTCATTCTCGTTCTCCTCTTGCTTGCACGGCTCGTGCAATCGCTTTGAACTTGTCAGCCCGCTACGCAGGCGGAACTGGACACAAAACGGAGGGACAACAAGCCCCCCCCATGAACGCGGACGACCTGACATCCGCATAAAAGTCGCTTGAAAATTCAACGTGAATCTCTGAGTTGCTCGATTGAGGCGTGATCATTGACACACACCTCCATACATCTGTATGAAGCCAAGCAGATCTTCAACATCAACTACCCCGTTGAAATCACTGTCATGGATGCAGGTGCCAAGATTCGTCATGAGCTCCTGCAAGTCGCTCGTGTCAACCAGACCGTCACCTGTGAGGTCGCCGGTCAACAGATCACCATCGATGTCCACACCAGGCACTACGCCGTTCAAACGCAGATCGTTGCCGATACGGAACATGGGGTAATACGGTGTCCACACGTCAAACTGGGTCCACCCGCCGGGCGGTGCCAGCATTTCCTGATTCTGGCGGAAACCGCAGTCTGAAAGCAGAATCCTGGGGGGCTGGTCTTCACAGTCATCGCACTCCACCCAGGCCACGGCGCCATGAATGACATCCGCGGTCTGACATCGGATGAAGTTGCATTGATAGAAGCCCAGATAGTCCGGACCGGCAATACCCGTCGATTCCCAGAAGACCGTTCCCTTCCACGAGGTCAGATCCTCGAACCGACACCTCGTGAACAACGGCATGCTCTGAATGCAAACGATGTTGCCTGGGCAAGCCGGAGCGAAGTTGTTGATGAACCGACAGTCTTCCCAATGTGTCGTACTACCGACGTCATAGATGACCCCGGTCGGACCTCCCGCAACGTTGTTCTCGAATGTGCAGTCGATGAACTTCGGGCTGCCGCCTTCGATCGTTGCCACCGTGACCGGTGGTCCCAACGTGCCATCTGCAAAGCGAAGTGGATTTCCAGTCGCAATGGACCACTCGAAATCACACTTGATGAACTCGATTGAGGAGTCATCGCCCACAACCGAAACACCACCACCGTAGCCCTGAGCGGTACTGAAGGCGCAGCTCTGGAATGTACCTCTGCCATTCTCGGAATAGACAGCGACGTTGTCGATTGAACGACTCTGAAACCTCATCGCCTGTCGAGCCAGCCGGGGGTCGGTCAATTGAAGCCGAGTGATCGTGCTCGGTCTTTGCGGCAACGCACCTGGAGCCGGATCGTATTCACCTGGTTGAACTTCGGTAATCCAGGTCTCGCCATTGGGCAATTCAACGATCTGACGTGGCTCGCCTACATAGGTGTTGGCACAATCCGACATGCTGATCGCATAGCCGTTGGCATTTTCGAATCCCTCGGTCGGATTGATGAACACCACATCCGCCCAGTGCCCGATGCCGCCGGGCAGAGGCGGCATACAGAACGGCCGCAGGGTGACATCGGTTGCGACCATCTGAATACTCATCACGTATTCACCTTCGGTCACGACCAGGATGTCTCCGTCACCACAGGCATCCAACGCTGATTGAATGTATGGATACTGAGTGTTGTTTCCGACGTACCAGATGTAGGTGCCGTAATCGGTTGGAACTGGATTGACAGGAGGTACCGCCCAGGCTGAGCCTGACAGGCAGATGGTCATCAACACGATGTTGATAGCCCTGGCAATCCCCATGTCTCAGTTCCCCCTTGGAAGCTGTTGGAACAACACGCCCCGCCTACGAATCACATGACCCAGCCTTGCAAAGGTGTAAATCTCTGCGAATAAATGGCTTACGAAGAGACAGTATTAACAGCTCTGAAATCAGGCTTCAAGACCCAAAAAACGTCTAAATACATGTGCCTAATAGACTTATGCAAATGTATCCGGTCGTACTTGCAAGTCTGTGCAAGTGATACCAATTGGTGTGAGCAGATCAAAGGCATCTCATCACCTGATTGAGCCTGACGATCTGGGTTTAAGAAGATCAAATGACTTGCACAGGATGGGTTATCCAGGAGGTCTGGTTAATTTAGGGAAGACAGGGGTCGTCTCAGCAGCCCTAAAAAATTATGGAATATAGTTCGCAAGCTACTGTTGATAAATTGTTTACAAACAGAGCCCGCAGCGGCGCTGCGGGCTCTGTTCGAAATGAAATCAACTTGCTGAGACACTCGTTGAGACTAGATACCAAGGAGGATCCAGGAACGAGATGAGGGGCGACCATCGCGCAACTGCCCCGATGGATTCATTCAGCATTTCGTGCTGAATGCACCCCCCCAATCCTCGAACGCGTCTGCTTGGCCAAGGTCACGCCTTGCCACTCTGGAGCACAACGATCAGAGGAGGTTCAAGGCTGGGTGGCAAGGGTCCAGTTTCGATCGAAACTGCCGGACTTATGCATCCCTGACTTGAATGATGCCCGATCCATGATCAGCCAATCCGGCAATTGAACCATGGGATCCGTGACGAACACATGCTGCGCCAGACGTCGGCCTACATCACCAGATGAACCTATTGCCCCAACAAGCCCTTTAGGATCACCGGGAAGAGGTTGCAGGAAGAAGACGGCCAGATCTTCTCCAGTTCTGACTTCGTCACCGATGAGCAGCTCACCCGTACCGATCTTGATGGGTGCATCAGGCAGATAGGTATTCCAGACCTTGTTCGTATCCTCGTTACCGTAGAGAACGACATTCATGCCCTCGAGCATCTCATCAGTAACGGCTGTATCAGCCACGACTCGACCAGGCCCATCAGCCTTGCTCCAGAAGAATTCCGAATCAAAGCGGGCATGGCCCCACAGCTCCCGATCAGACTCATCATCACCTGCCGTACCGTAGACCAGCAACAGAGGGCGGCTGAAGAGATGATCATGACCAGATCGAAGTCTGGTCTTCCCATTGACTTCACACGCCTCTGCGACTTCCCATCCGTCATCATTTCTGACCAGACAGAGTTCACCGGAGGCGGAGTCGACAGAGAGCAATTCATCATCGATATTGATGACAACGGAATCCTTGAACTGAAGCGCTTTATTGCGCAGCAGTACCTGGCGAACATTCTCCGTCGAGATCACCGCCTGACCATCGACCATAGATGCTCGCAATCGAGCAGGGTGTTCGTAACTCAACCTTTGATGAATGATCGCCCAGTGTTCAGGGTGTGCCGTGACACATTCATCCTGAATGACATCAATCGTATTGATGTCAGGACGCCCATCACCTTCTCGCAGCAGATAATCAAGCATGGTGGAGTCAGAAATGGTTCCCGCACCCCACCAGCGTTCTTTCTCAGGCACGATCTCGAGCGTTGTACGGCCACTGGCGGATTGGCGGAACCCATCGACGTGCGAAACGCCTGACTTGATCGTGGGGTCAAACTGACCATGGCGATACATGAGATCCACGTCGGACACATTGCCGATCATTGGCATCTCTTCCAGCTGCGGCATGTCGATGCCGATGCAACCGACTCCCGAGAATACGCCGGGCCTGTTCATCGCCAGATCCCAGGCATCAATGCCCGCATCAGCAAATCCATTGATAGCGACACGATCTTCATTGATCCCATGAAGGCTTCTGGCCAGTTCAAGTGCCTCGATGACATTGTTTCGCCCAAGTCCACTCTGCGCCAGACCTAGACGTCTCGTGTTTGGAACCAGAATGAGTTCTTCCGTCTCACGCTCCTTCTCAAAGGCGTAGGAGACATCGATGATCCCGGACTTCAGGAGAGTCGGCATGGCCACCAGCACTTCATGCTCATTATTGGGCCCATCACCCAGGGTCCACTCCGGCGCAAGAATCACGCACTGCTGAACCGTACCCAGATCGTCCACCCAGGTTCTCAGAAAGTGATCACCAATATTGCGTGAACTCACATTCATCACATAGGAGGCGAGCACCTCACCATCCGAGGCACGCTGAAGCTCCAGATCCACCGTATATGGAATGCCTGATCGTTTATGGGGTGGAGGACCGGCCAAACGGTACGGTACGCTGACGACGGAGTTGGCAGGCATGTATTCAACGTCGGTGTATTCCCACTCACCTGGCACGGCATCATCCGGATAGTCAGCCCAGTGGTTCAACGGCTCAAAACGAGTCTTCGTCGCAATGCGAAGATCACTCACAGGCTCCATGCCCTGATGTGAAATGAGCATCGAAGCGACCACATCAACTGGCTCGAGATGAACCAGCCACGGAAGCTTCTTGTCGTAGTGGCTGAATTCAAAGAGCGGCTTCTCCTGATCATGAGGCCTGACTCTGACGTAGACTTTTTCACTACTTGCCTGCACGAGAATCTCGTTGACACCGTCCTGCAGTTCAATGGGATAGGCCAGCGTCCCGCTTGAGTGTGGTTTGGCAGGACGCGGCAATCCGTTGACATAGAACTTGCTGTAACCATTGAGGTCGATGAGACCTGGACCAGCTGGCAGGTCTTCAACAGAGAAATACAGCCAACTACCCGGAGTCGTGCTGAATTCGTAGTCACGACCTTCAAGCGTGACCTCACTCCAGTTGGATTCCATACCACTACCGCAGTCGACCACCTCGCCAGGAGCTGGCATGCCCAGGCGTTGATCCACGAGCATCAACTCTATTTCCTTAGCAATGCAGTCTGAATGGGCCGGATTGGCAACGGGAAGGTGCAGGGCCTGTCGAAGCTTGAAGTCGCCAATTGGCTGCGCGGTTTGAACTGATTCAACTGCCAACGCCAAACCCGACGAAACTACGAACGTGAAAGCTCCACAGATCCAGCTTTTCACAGTGTTCATTTGGATACTGAAATGGGATGACAACATTATGCAAACTCCCCCTTGCCGCAAGACCATCCAGACTTCGGATCAAACTCAGATATTGACGGCTGATCTCAACACTTCACTGAATTCATTCATCTGCAGTGGCTTGCGAATGAAGTATTTCACTCCAATGGCCTCATACTGCTTCATTTCTTCACTACGGAACTTGTTCGCCAGCAACATGACTCTTGTGCCAGTTTCACCATTGGCGATTCGAACTGATCTGCAGACTGCAGCAACATCCAGATCTGGGAGACGAAGATTGATGACCAGCACTTCAGGCTCAAGTTTGGCGGTGAGGACTCCTGCCTCATAGGCATTCGTCGCAACATGCATCGAATACCCACCAATGGTCTGGGCAATACGTTCAATATCCTCAACGGTTTCCTGTTCATTCTCCACGAGCAACATGACCGTTTCACTTTCACCAAGGGCATCAAGTGGCATGTGATGACCCTTCATGAACCTGATCAGTTCCCCTCGAGGAATTCGACGCGTGCGACTGCCAGGGACTCTGTAACCACGGAGTCGACCTGAATCAAAACAGCGAATGATGGTCTGCTGTGAAAGATTGCACAGACGTGCTGCTTCACCTGTCGTGAACACCTGCTTGCCGGCACCGGTGGCTTTCGCCTCTACAGATGCAGACAAATTGGGTCCGGAACCATTCGAAAAACCCCCCTGCATGCCGTAGCCCCCCTCCATTACCTAGGTGATCTCAAAGTCAAAGCTTGCCCGTTGTAGCAAGCCACATCCAAGATGACGAGGTTAAAATCAGGCTTTTTGAGCCATAAACCTATTAATGACAATGGCTTCTGGTTAGGCCGCTCATCGAATGAGGCCTTCATTCCAGATGGAATCACAGGTGATGGAATACCTTCTTAAAGCTGGATTTCCGGCTTTATGTCACCTTCAGCGGTCTTTTTTGTGCCCTGTAACCGAGTTGCCCCAGGGGAACTCTGGCAATCTGGGAAGCTTGTGTAATCTGCGAAGGAAGGCCTTGGGAGGCTGTCTGCTGCAATTCTCTGCCATAAATAAAGTTACGAATCCTGGCGTTATCCACAAGTCATGCCCTATGGCCAACGGCCTGTGCTGGGAATCTACCCACGCGAGACCCTCTTCTGAGCAGGATTTCAAGATGCTGTCAAATGGTCATGCTCACCTGTCTGACTGATGCTCACTCCTGAGTTGGATCAACGGCAGATCACAAACGAGTCACCTACGGGAGACCTTCAGGCCACAAGTTGAGTTGTCACTCACCCTTCCAATTCATCCAACCAGATGTCAGCACCTATAATCATGCACCTCCCGCGGCTTCCTGTGGTCCGCCGGACCGCCACAATGCCCATTCGCAACTTTTCCATCATCGCCCACATTGATCACGGCAAGAGCACCCTTGCCGATCGGCTGCTGCAGGCCACCCGCGCTGTCAGTGATCGCGAGCGAAGAGACCAGATGCTCGACTCGATGGATCTTGAACGGGAACGTGGGATCACCATCAAGGCTTCCGCCGTCACGGTTGAACATGAGTGTGATGGTGAAGTCTTCCAGTTGAATTTCATTGATACCCCCGGTCATGTGGACTTCGCCTATGAAGTATCGCGGGCGCTGACCGCATGCGAAGGAGCATTGCTGGTCGTGGATTCAACCCAGGGAGTTGAAGCCCAGACCGTCGCGAATGCCTATCTCGCCGTGACCAACGATCTTGAACTGATTCCAGTCGTCAACAAGATCGACCTGCCCGCCGCAGACCCTGATCGAGTGGCCATGGAAATTGAATCCGTGCTGGGCCTTCCCGCAGAAGACTGCATCTACTGCTCCGCGAAGACCGGCGAGGGAATCAGTGAACTCCTCGATGCGATCTGCCGTCAACTCCCCCCGCCACCTGAACCGGTGATCGAGGAGACCCGCGCACTCATCTTTGACAGCCATTACGACGACTATCGTGGTGTCATCGTCTACTTCAGGATCTTCGACGGGAGTCTCTCCGTCGGAGACAAGATTCGCATGATGGGGACAGGACGAACCTTCACCATCACCGAACTCGGGCGATACCGGCCACAACCTGAAAAGACCAAGAAGATTGAAACCAATGAGGTGGGCTACATGGTGGCTGCCATCAAGACCCTGGCGGATGTCCGGGTCGGTGACACCATCACGCTGGAAGCTCATCCCGCAGCGGAAGCGCTGCCCGGCTATGAAGAACCCAAGCAGATGGTCTTCTGTGACTTCTATCCCGCAACCGCCAGTGGAGATGAGGGATCAGGCCGCAAAGCAGACTTTGAAGCCTTGCGTGAAGCGGTCGAGAAGCTGCAGTTGAATGATGCGTCGTTCACCTTCGATGTCCAGCATTCCGAAGCGCTTGGATTCGGATATCGCTGCGGATTCCTCGGACTCTTGCACATGGAAATCGTGCAGGAACGCCTGGAACGAGAAGGCGGAGTCGAGATCGTCCAGACGGCACCCACCGTCACCTATCAGGTGGCCACGACTGATGGGCAGGTCATGGAGATCCACAACCCTTCGGAACTTCCCGATCCAACCCATATCGCTGAAATCCGTGAACCAATCGTCAAGATCGAGATCATCTGTCCTGATGGAAACATCGGTGATCTGATGACCCTCTGCGACAGCCGACGTGGCATCTTCCGCGGACAGGTCTTCATTTCCACCGGCCGCCAGATGCTCACCTACGAGATACCGCTCGCCGAGATCATCTACGACTTCTACGACAAGTTGAAATCGATCACCCGAGGCTATGGAACGATGGATTATGAAATCATCGAGTTCCGAGCCGACAATCTCGTCAAGGTTCAGATTCTGGTCAATGAAAGACCTGTGGAAGCCTTGAGCCTCATCTGCCATCGGGACAATGGCGAGAAGCGAAGCCGCGTGATCCTGCAGAAACTTCGCAAACAGATCGATCGACATCAGTTCGAAATTCCCCTTCAAGCCGCAGTCGGGGGCAAGATCATCGCCCGCGAGACAATCAAGGCCGTACGCAAGAACGTGACAGCCAAGTGCTATGGCGGCGATATCACCCGAAAGCGCAAGCTTCTTGAGAAACAAAAGGCCGGCAAGCGACGTATGAAAACTGTCGGCTCCGTGACCATCCCGCAGGAAGCCTTTCTCTCGATTCTTGATCAATCAGAATGAACTCAACTCAACGGAGCATGTCATGACGCACCGCGAACGCCTACTCATCTGGTCGAATCTCGCAGCGCTGGTCGTGCTGATCTCAATTGCTTTTCTCAGGCCCTCCAGTGTGATTGCCGAGGATGAAACCAAGGCGCCGGCACTGGGTCCTGCTTCATCACTTGATCTGGTCGAAGAAGATGGAAAGTCAATCGAGTTGAAAGCCGTTGATGGGCGCCTCTCCTGGGGCGATGAGCCACAGCAGCAGATTCACTCCGTCGCCTATGTTCATATCGGGGCCCTTCTGTCACCGCTCATGGATGCCGAGGAGCGTGCTGAAGAACGTCGGACACTGGCTGAACGAATTCAGGAAGATGCTCAGGTCATGATTGATGAACTGGACAGCCTTCAAGCTGAAATCGAAGGTCTGGATACCGCGGAAGGCGAAGGACAGGAACTCATCCAGAGAGGCCAGCAGCTTGCCCAGCAACTTCAAGCCTTCCGCCAGCAGGCTCAAGCAGTTCAGGAAGCTTCGATGGCTCAGCAACTCGAGCAGTGCTACAAGGAAATCGTCACCGGCGTGAATGTCGTTGCCGACCGGAAGAACATCGACACCGTGTATCGGTTCATTCCGACGGAGGATGAATTCTCCATCCAGGACATCAACAGTGCGATGACACAGATCCGCCTGCGTGCAGTCCTTCGTTACCCGGAAGATTCGGACATCACCGAAGAAGTCGCCGAGGAACTCAACATCGTTCTTGAATAGTCGCCGACAGCGCTTCGCGGAATTGTGATTGAAGAATGTCGAGGACCTCATCAAACGTCGGGCCTGCGCCACCCAGTTCAGCGTTGATGCTGGTCACGCCACGATCCACCAGTCCACAGGGAACGATGAGATTGAAGAAGGACAGATCAGGGTTCACATTCAAGGCAAGACCATGCATGGTGACCCAGCGGCTCACACGCACCCCGAAAGCGCAGATCTTCCGAGCTGGATCTCCAACCCACACACCGGTTGCATCCGGATCACGATGCCCCTCAATTCCATAATGTGACAGGGTCTTGATGACCACGTCCTCAAGCCATCTCAGATAACAATGAAGCCGAAGCCCCAGTCGATTCAGATCGAGGATCGGATACATCACGATCTGCCCCGGCCCATGCCAGGTGATATCCCCTCCCCGGTCAGTTGCCTGGATCTCCACGCCTCGATCTCGAAGCTGCTCATCGGTAGCCAGGAGATGGTCGCGTGCACCCGGGCGATTCGAGATCGTAATCACCGGAGGGTCATGCTCCACGACCAGCAGATCCATTCGAGGAGTTGTTGATTGCCGATCCGCGATGACCTCCTGCTGTCGCCGTCGCTGCTCGGCAAGCGCCTGGACATACGACATGCGACCGAGATTGATCACCTCGATACGAATATCCGCTTGCTGAAGTAGGGTCTGCTTGTTCACGAGATTGCTTTGACGGCTCCGATGTACACCATGATAGGATGCCCGGCAATTCCCATGACCCAGACTGCAACCATCCATCCCAGTGCTGTGATCGAAGATGATGTCCATCTTGATGAAGATGTCATCATCGGACCACATTGCATCATCTCGGGGCCTGTACGCATCAAGTCAGGCACACGGCTGATGGGGCAGAACTGGATCGAGGGAAAAACGGAAATCGGCCATGGCAATGTGCTCTACCCCGGTGCAAGGCTCGGGGGGCCTCCGCAGGATCTTGGATTCGATGCCTCGAACCCGGAGCCTGGACTGGTCGTCGGTGATGAAAATACCTTCAGAGAAGGCTTCACCGCCCATCGAGGCAAGACGGACGAACCAACCCGAATCGGCAACAAAAACTATTTCATGACCAATACCCATGTGGGCCATGACAGTCAGCTCGGTGATCACATCACCATCGCCACGGGCGCCTGCCTGGGTGGACATGTCATCATCGAAGACCGGGTCATCATCGGAGGCAACACGGCAGTCGGCCAGTTCGTACGAGTTGGCAGAGGCGCGTTTCTCACCGGTGGATATGCCACTTCGCAAAGTGTGCTGCCCTGGTTCATGATGACCTCAACCGGCGTATGTGGAGCCGTCAACGCCGTTGGCATGCGTCGCTTCAACATGACCAACGAGGAAATCGCCCGGCGGAAATGGGTCTACAAGGTCATCCATCGAATGGGCCTGTCGATCGTTCAGGCAACCCGGATGCTCGAAGAAGAATCCAGTGATCCCGTCGTTCAGGAATATCTCGAGTTCCTCAGAATCAACGACCGTCCCATCTGCCATAACGCACTGCGACCCATCCGCGGTGGCAGCCGATCATGAACAACGGATTCAACTTCGCCATTCTTGGCAGTGGATCACGTGGCAACTGCTCGGTCATTCAGATCGAATCCATCCTCTATCTCGTCGACTGTGGATTGTCTCTGCGGCAGACCAGACTTCGAATGGAGACGCTTGGATTGAAGATGGAAGATGTGCAGGGCATCTTCCTGACCCATCTTGACCGAGATCATTTCAACACAAGCTGGGTGGGACAGGTCAAACGCCAACGTATCCGTGTACACGCAGGCCCGATGCACATCACCGGCGTAGCCAAGGCAGGCTTGCCTGAATGGTGCCTGCATCCGGTGCACCAGGAAATGCGACTCATGCATGAGGAACTCGCTGTTCAACGTGTCGATGTCGCTCATGATGAGGCAGGTTGTTCCTCATTCATCTTTCAGGCCAATGACTGTCGACTGGGGTGGGCTACTGACATCGGGCATGTGCCTTCGCATCTGCTGGATGCCTTCATCGAACTTGATGCCATCGCCTTTGAATCCAACTATGACCGACGGATGCAGGAACAATCCGATCGACCTGCCTTTCTGAAGCAACGGATCATGGGTGGGCAGGGACATCTCTCCAACCGCGAAG
>MDTD01199277.1_pt1 | contig 10964 bp, 8 predicted proteins | sample 811221 | NCBI WGS metagenome assembly MDTD01 (sample SAMN05326646, study PRJNA326480) | marine metagenome | isolation source: seawater | place: Pacific Ocean: South West | collected 2011
GGAAATAGAGAGAAAGAGTGATCCCTTCGATCCTGCGGAGTTCAACACGCGTCACGCCGCCCCTGTGGCAGACGCTCCCTCCCCCCTTGAGTCTCGCGAAGAGGAATTGCAAGACGATGCTGGGCAAGAGGATGGTGGCCCGCAGGACGATCAAGAAAAAGCGGTAGAGAGCGAATCTCCGTAACTGTTTCTCAGATCCTACCTCTCCCACCTCAACGTCGGCTCATTCTAGCCCCCAGGCGTCTGCTATACTCGTAAACCGGAGTCTAGCTCATATCAGGGAAGTCTGACGCATGACCGGTGCAATTCGCCAATTAATTCATTACTCAGGCCGCGTTCAGGGCGTAGGCTTTCGCTATACGACCGACCGGATCGCCAAGGATTTCGCGGTCACCGGCTATGTCAAGAATCGGGCGGATGGTCGTGTCGAATTAGTCGTCGAGGGGGTACCTGGCGACGTTCGGGCGTTCACCGACCAGATCCAGCTGACCATGGCCGACAATATCCAGCATGCTGACGTCCACAATCTGGAAGCCACAGGGGAATTCGCCTCATTTAACATTGATTTTTAAAGCCGAATGGGCCGACAGGGCATCCACGAAAGAGGCTGAAAGCGATAAGCTGAACCTTATGGGACGGTGTCCCGTATCCATGGTCAGTTGGCCGATCCAGGCTCATCAGACCAGCTTGGCCAACACCTGCCCGATCGCCGCAAGCGATCAAGCATCATCCGCTAACCCCCAAAACGCGAACCCAACATCCGATTGATTTGAGAATCTGATCATGCTGCTTCCCCTCGCTGCTGCTCCCTGGCTGACCACCTGGCTTACAACGATCTGGCTGATTGGTGTGGGAACGCTTCTCGGCCTGGGTGTTCTTCTGTTGCTCTGGGGACTCTTGTTTCTCGTCCGTCGTAAGGCGGCAGCCGAGGTAACGCTGGGCATTACCGAAGGGGTTTTGCTGCCACTAACCTTCATCGTCGTCTTCACCGCAGCGTTCGGAATCGTCGGTGCCTTCTTTGCTCGTGATCCAATCACGATTCTTCAGTCCATCCCGCGACTGCCCTATGCCGGCCAACAGACTGTTGTGACGACGATCCCAACCGGAGACGAAGTGGTGGAAGTGCCCGTCAACTTCCAAGGCAGCCAACTGAAATCGTTAAGCCTATCCGCAGATCGTTTGGTCAAGGTTTCCGTGAGACCTACAGACGATGACAGCCTTAGTCCGCCAGTCGAAATCGGTCCCACCGATATTTTCAACTGGGATCGGAACAGTGGGAATGACGATGCCTTCGCTGGTGACTTTGTGGAGAACCTCTACGTCACCAATCTGACGAATGCCGAGGCAACTTTGACGATCGAATTCTCGTCAGGCCCCCTATATCCACAAACCTCAGTGGTTGTGACCACAGCCATCAGCGTCGTTCTTTTGTACCTGCTGTATTTCATCCAGGCCTGGTGTTTCCCCAAGATCTCCGCCATCGCATTAGCAACGACGAAGTCAGAAATCGCTCAGCCGCTGTTTGGAATCATCCTTGCAGTTGGCATTTTCCTGATCATTCTGTTTCTCTTCTTGCCCTACAACACGTTTGGCGAGGACATCAAGATGCTGAAGGATTCCGGCTTAACGCTCATCATGATCCTGGCCATCATCCAGGGAGTCTGGGGGGCAAGCAACTCGGTATCCGAAGAGATTGAAGGCCGCACGGCACTGACCGTCCTTTCCAAACCGATCGGAAGACGACAATTCATTATTGGCAAAGTGCTTGGAATCCTCTGGACCGTTGTCTTTCTGTTCATCGTTCTGGGCAGCGTGTTCTTGCTCGTCGTCGCATACAAACCCGTTTATGACGCACGTGAACTCGGATCTGAAATTCCACAATGGCAATTGGCCTTTATTGAAGTAACACGAACGGTTCCCGGACTGGTCCTGGCATTCTTTGAAACAACGGTACTCGTAACGTTAAGCGTTGCGATTTCTACGCGTTTGCCGATGCTGGCCAATTTCGTCATCTGTTTTTCAATCTACGTACTCGGTCACCTGACTCCACTGATTGTTCAAGCACCGATCGATTTCCCGCCGGTCGTTTTCGTCGGGCAGCTGATTGCAACCATTCTGCCGGTTCTGGACCATTTCAATATCCAAGCCGCGATCGCAGCAGGTTTGGGAGTCCCGTCAGAATATCTGGTCATGGCCTTCATTTATTGCGTGCTCTATAGCCTCATCGCGCTACTCCTGGCATTGGCGTTATTCGAAGACCGCGATCTCGCCTAGGAACGAAGCCGATTTTCGACAGCGCGCCTCAATTTCCAGGGAGGCGTCCCGTTTCCAGGGAGGTGGCCGCGTTTCAGAGGGTGGCCCGTTGACTAAAAGTATTCGAGCTTTTACACTTACACTCGGTTTTGATTAGTCAAAAAATAAGTTACTAGGACTCTAATTCAGAGGAGCGGACCTGAATCCAGCTCTCTCCGGAGGAAGTATCCATGAACCGCTCGCTTGCCCATTTCATGGCTTTTGCAGTGATCCTCAACTTCGGATCGCTAATGAATTCTGTCCGTGGCGATGATTCAGACCGCCCAATTATCGTTTGCTCAACGACTCAGGTTGCCGACTTTGCACGGCAGGTGGTGGGTGACGACTGGGAAGTCCGTTGTCTTCTGGCCGCTGGTCAGGACCCTCATCTCTATCGAGTCACTCCGAACGATGCGAAACTTGTTGCCGACGCAACGCTATGCCTTTCCAACGGTTTAAATTTAGAGGGCAATAACTGGATGGGCGCCTTAGCCCAGGACGCGGGCAAGCCGTTAGTGCAATGCACCGAGGGAATTCGTTTACTGAAGGTGCCCGATGACGAGGGTGACGAGGGATCGGAGGTTGCAGATCCCCACGCCTGGTTCTCTCCCCAGAATGCGGCAGTCTACGTTCGAAATATCCTCCGCGGTGTGAAGGCGATCGATCCGGAGAGAAGTGACCGATACGAATCCCGGGCGGCATTGTATCTGAGTCAACTTCGCGGCTTGGATGCCTGGATCAAAAGTCAATGTAACACGATCCCTCGAGATCGTCGGGTTTTGGTCACCAGCCATGACGCCTTCGGCTATTTCTGTTCGGATTATGGCTTCCGATCAGCGGCACCGGCAGGATGGTCAACGGGCCAGGAAATCGGAGCTGGAATCACCCCTGCACGGCGAAAAGCCGCGGTTGACTCGATCCGTGAATTTGGCGTGAAGGCAATTTTTATCGAGACTAGCGTCAATCCCAAGTTAATCCGTGAGATTGCCAGTGAAGCGGGCGTAAAGATTGGTGGCGAGCTGTATTCAGATTCGATGGGTCAGTCGGGCACCGCCGGAGAATCGTATCTGGGCATGATGCGAGAAAACGTCCTGACTCTCGTTAACGCATTACGGTGAACAACGATGCGTCCTCTCTTGGCGTTACTTGTCGTCACGATCATCCTGGGCGGTTTACAGCTCTACATGATGGTCCGCCCTCATGCGGCACCCCTCGCGGAAATTCCCGGTTTGAAGGCAGCTGGCCAGATCTCACTAGAAATCACGCTCACTTTTGCGGCCGGCGCCGATCCGTTTGCCGTCGACGCGGACGATTCCCCATCGTTGCTTGTCGTTTTTGAGGGCAACGAGTTACTTCGGATCACGGAATCGATTGAACCAGGCGAGACGATTCGCATTGATGACGTGCCGAACGTGACCGTTGGTATCAACGAGTTTTACGTCCGCGCTTCACCCCAGCACCTGGACGAATCCGCGCGTGCCATTCGGGTACGAGTTTTACGTGACAATCATCCGCTGACAGAGGAGTCGATCTGGTCTCAACCCGGCACACTCGTCGAGGGCACGGTAGTGGTCTCGATTGAATCCCTGCCGGAAACTCCCGCAGAAGCCACGGGGGATACAGCATGACCGCTGCTACGCCTGCGATCGAAGTTCGAGATCTCACCGTGAGTTACGGTCCCGTACCAGCGTTGTTGGATGTTTCGGCAACGATTCCGCCCGGAACGCTAGTCGGAGTGATCGGTCCGAATGGCTCAGGAAAGTCGACGTTGATCAAAGCGATCCTCGGCTTCTTAAAGCCTGACGTCGGTGAAGTGCGAGTCTTTGGCGAAACACTTGACCGTGCGCGAGGACGCGTGGCCTATGTTCCGCAACGAGGCTCGGTAGATTGGGACTTTCCGATTACGGTCCGCGACGTGGCCTTAATGGGGCGATATGGTCATGTTCCATGGTGGCGTGACCTGAGTGCTCGGGACCGAGAAATCGCGGATGAAACGCTCGGAATGGTCCGCATGTCGGAATACGCCGATCGGCAAATCGGTCAATTATCGGGCGGACAACAACAGCGAGTATTCATGGCTCGAGCGATGGCGCAGGGTGCCGACATTCTGCTGTTGGACGAGCCTTTCTCCGGGGTCGACGCGGCAACCGAACGGGCCATCCTGGACGTCTTGGATGCGACCAAGAATTCAGGAAGAACTCTGGTCGTCGTACATCATGACCTGGCCACAGCAGCTGAGTACTTTGATCTTCTGATCTTACTGAAGCAACGACTCTACGCCTTGGGCCCCCCTGAGCTCGTGCTCCAACCGAAGCTATTATCCGAGGTTTACGAAGGCCGACTCAAGGCAATCGAAACTCTGGTATCCGGGAAGGGGCAACCATGAGCGGTTTCATCTGGCAAGTGTTTGCCGAGCCTCTCACCCAACAGGCATTTCAAAAAGCACTGATTGGTGGCAGTCTTGTCGCGATTGTCTCCGGCGTCATTGGTTGTTTTGTGATCCTACGCCGGATGGCTTTTCTGGGCGATGCGTTAGCCCATTCCATGTTGGCTGGGGTCACCGCAGGCTATCTGTTCATGCAGATCATCTTCGGAGTAGAAGCCCATGCTCCGGCCATGATGATTGGCTCAATCCTGGCTGGATTTATCACGGTCGGCTTGATCAGTTTTGTATCGCGTGTCTCTCGCATCAAAGAAGATACGGCAATCGGAATCATGTATACGGGAATTTTCGCCATCGGCGGAGTTCTCGCTTCGTTGTTCAGCCATCGCATCCACCTTGATCTTTATCATTTCATCACGGGCATGGTGTTGGGCATCGAAGATGCGGATCTCTGGATGATGGCATTCATCACGACGATTGTTTTGAGTGTCATCATCTTGCTCTATCGACATTTTTTGATCGCCACCTTCGACCCTGTGATGGCGGCCACGATCGGAATCCCTGTGGTTGCGTTGGATTATTTATTGACGACCTGCACATCCCTTGTCGTGGTAGGAGCGGTTGGAATCGTCGGTGTGATTCTGGTCGTCGGATTACTGGTAACTCCTGCGGCAACGGCCTATTTATTGAGTGATCGTCTCCACCGAATGATGATCTTGTCCGCCATTTTTGGAGTAACCGGAGTGGTAGGCGGCCTGTATCTTTCGCTCTGGATCGGGAACATCGCAACCGGTCCGTCGATCGTCATCGTCAGCACCCTGCAATTTCTAATCGTGCTAACGGTTTCTCCGCGATACGGCCTGATTGCCGATTGGTTACGCAAAAGATCTCGAGTACCTCAACAAATGGTCGAAGACGTTTTGGGATGCTTTCGTTACGGCGACCGGGATACGATGCGGATCGCCGACATCACCGGTTCCCTGGGCAGCAAACCTGATGAACTGAAACGAGCCATGCGTTTCATGTTGAAGAACGGCCTTCTCTCGGAGGCCGAAAATCGCATGACTTTGACCGAAGCGGGCCGAATCGAAGCCAAACGTATCCTGCGGGCCCATCGCCTTTGGGAAACCTATCTGGAACAACTCGGAACTCCGTCATCCGAACTCCACGACCGAGCGCACCAGCTTGAACACCTGCACGACGAAGAGACCGTCGATTATCTCGACGACAAACTTGGGCATCCTTTGCGCGACCCGCACGGTGCTCTGATCCCAGAAGACTTCGTCCATCTAATCCCAGGGGCCGAGGTCAAATCGAGCCTGCTCCGCGAAGGCAACCAAGGCGTGATCAAACGACTGGGAGACGCCGATCCTGCAAAACTAAAAGTTGGAATGGTGATTACCGCCGGCGCCCGTTCTCAAGAAGGCGCGCGTTGGATGTTCGTGCTTCCGGACCAGTCGACGGTACAATTGGACCACGATACAGCGGATTCTCTGATCGTCGAGTTTCAAGCGTCGGCAGACACGACGGCGTTCGACTGATCCACTTTGAAATCCTGATCCTGCCTTTTTGACAAAATGTTACTGGCGGCCTTTTCGGAGAACAGCAGGAATAGCCCTGGCCGAATCAGGAACTCACCGAGTGTCGAAGTGACAAGGCCACCGATCATCACAATTGCGATCGGAAACAGGATTTCTTTACCTGGCACATGACCACCCACAACAATCGGAATTAATCCGATTCCGGTGGTCAATCCGGTCATCATGACGGGTGTCAAGCGTTCGAGGCTACCCTCGAGGACCATTTGCGCATTAAACCCGCGAGAAGGAATCAGGTTCAAATAGGTCGAGACGAGCAACAGTCCGTTTCGTGCAGCAATACCGGCGAGCGAAATGAATCCGACGAGGCTGGCTACAGACATCGACTCTCCTGACCACCAAAGCGCTACAACGCCACCCAAAAATGCTACAGGCAAGGCGGTCAAGATCTGCAACACGATACTGGCGGAAGGATAAGCCGAGTAAAGAATGACGAAGATCACGACCAGAGCTACGGCGCTCATCCATTGAATTCGACGGGTGGCAGTTTCCTGTGCCTCGAACTGGCCGCTATAGGCGATTGAATATTCATCGCTGTCCTGACCATTCTTTGCAGCTCGCAATTCACTTTCCTGTTGCGAGACCCGAGTTCGAATTTCTTGCACGGCGCTTCCCAGGTCTCGTCCCATCGTATTCACGCGGACGACAATCCGTCGCTGGCCATTTTCTCGGTTAATCGCATTCGGTCCAGCCCCTTCGCGAATGTTGGCTACCGCTGAAAGAGGGATCAGTGCACCATCATGAAGTTCGATCGGCAACCGCTTTAGCTCCTCAAAGTCTCGGCGATCGCCTTCGTCAAATCGCAGCACGATATCAAAATAACGTTGTCCCTCTTGCATTCTCGACACAAGTCGACCACTGAGTGCCGTTTCAATGATGTCGCTAACGTCGCGAACGGTAAGACCATAATCTGCCAGACGGGCTGGAATAAATTCAATTTGCAATTGGGGGATCTGCACCTGTTGCTCGACAAACGGGGGAGCAATACCGGGGATATCCTCAATCGCGGATTCAACTTCACCGGCCTTACGCCGCAAGGTCTCCAGATCATCTCCGTAAATCTTGATCGCGATTTGCGCAGTCACGCCGGAGAGCATATGGCTAATGAGATGGGCGATTGGCTGTTCGACCTCCACCTGAACGCCCGGCACACTTTCCAGAACTTCGTGAAGTTTTTGAATCACCTGCTCTCGGGATAATCCACTCTCTGGATTCAACGTAATGACGTATTCGCTGACATTGACTCCCATCACATGTTCATCTTGCTCAGCTCTCCCCGTTCGGCAGGTGAAATACAGTAAGGGCGCTTGCGGATTTTCATCGGACTTCAGGAGTGTTTCCAATTGTTGGTCGGCAAGCCGACTAATTTCTCGGGAGGTAGCGAGTGAGGTACCCGGCTGTGTGAAGAGATTCACTTGCGCCGCCCCCTCATCGAAATCGGGCAGAAAATCCCGACCGATCGACGAAAACAGGATCCCGACACCCACCACAGCACCGACGAGCCCTGTGAGAATCACGCCAAACCCAAACGGATTCATGCTGAACTGAATCAGGGGAGAGACCACCTTTTTGAGCGACCGTAGCACGAAGCCATCTCGATTCGCTACTGTCGCTTTGGCTTTCGGCAATAGGTAGTAGGACAGGACAGGCGTCAGCGTGAGCGATACAACGGTCGAAGCCAGGATAGAGACGATGTAGGCAATGGCCAAGGGTACGAACAGTCGCCCTTCCATGCCGGTTAACGCAAACAAAGGAACAAAGACAGCGATCACGAGCATCGTACTTATGAGAATCGCACTCCGAACCTCAACACTTGCTTCGAAGACAACCTGAATCACCGGCCGAGGCGATTCTAGCTGGGCGTTCTTCTTCAGGCGTCGAAAGATATTTTCGACATCGACAATTGCATCATCAACCAATTCCCCGAGAGCAACAGCCAGTCCTCCCAACGTCATGACGTTGATCGACATGTCGAAAAAGCGAAAGCACAAGACCGTTACCAGGATGGAGACAGGGATAGCGGTGAGCGTGATAAAAGTCGTTCGAAAATTGAGCAAGAACAAGAACAGCACGATCACGACGAGAATTGCACCATCTCTCAGAGCTTCAATCACGTTATCAATGGAATTATTAATGAAACTTCGTTGCTGATAGGTCACCGACATTTCAACATCGGATGGCAAGACCGGATTCAGCTCCTGCAAGGCCATCGTGATTTGGTCGGTCAGATGCCGCGTATCAGCTTGCGGTTGCCTTTGAATCGTCAATACAACAGCAGGTTGACCATTCACCGACGAGTCACCACGCTGAGGTTGCGGAGCAGCTTGGACTCGAGCAACCTGAGCGAGCAGGATTGGTCGCGGACTCACATTCTTGACAACGACCTTGTCCAGTTGCTGAATGTCATCGAGCCGGCCTAACCCACGAACCAGGAGTTCATTCGCATTTCGATCAACATATCCTCCGGTAACGTTCAGATTGCTATCTCGTAGCGCCGCCTCGACATCTTGCAGCGTGACTCCAAAACGCCGAAGTTTTTCGGCGTCAACCAAGACATGGTATTGTTTTCGCCCGCCGCCCATCACGATCACTTGAGACACCCCAGGGATCGCCTGGAGCCGCTTGCGAACGACCCAATCCGCGAGTGTGCGGATTTCCATTGCAGGGGTTTCACCACTCTCACTGTACAACCCAATGATCATGATCTGACCAAGCAGGGACGAGATGGGCCCCAACTGCGGTTGCACATCCGGCGGTAATTGCCCGAGTACGGTCGCAATCCGTTCTTGCACGATTTGACGCGCGATATAAATATCGGTTCCCCAATCGAATTCCGCAGTCACGAGGGACAATCCGATATCCGAAGTGGAGCGAACGGCTACGACACCACTGGCACCATTAATCGCCGATTCGAGCGGATAGCTCACGAGCTGCTCGACTTCTTCCGGAGCAAAGCCGTGACATTCGGTGATGACGGTGACTCGAGGCCTCGTGAGATCAGGCAAAACATCAATCGGGAGCGTCTGAGAAACAACGCTACCAATCACGATCATTGCCAGGCAACAACAAATTACCAGCAACCGATGTGTCAGAGAGAAACGAATAATGCTGTTCAACATGGCGTCACATGTAATCCGGCGAATTGAACTCGAACACTCTTCATAGGAGGATAGCAACCGAGACTGATACAGGTTTAATGAGCGTGTCCATGCCCGTGTCCACCGCCACCAGCTTCAGCCTTGAGCTCAAGGTTCAATTCAAATGCTCGATTAGCCGCAACTTTGCGACCGACCTTTAACGAACCGTTATTCTTCAGAACGGCGTATTGTTCATCTTGAAAAGCGACTTCAACGGGTACTCGCCGATACTCATGTTCATCACCATGAGCATGCAAATAGAAAAACACATAGACGTGGATCCCGTCTCGCACGATGGAATTCACGGGAAGTCGAATATGATCGGCATACTTTTCAATGGGCACAGCAAGATGGGCCCGCTGACCGGGCTTGAATCGCCAAGTACGAAAGCGAACACCGTCCTCATTCGTAACGTCTCGCATCACTTCGTTCTTGAGTGGAATGTAGAACGAAAAAGTCTGACTTGCTTCGTCAACATGGTTGTCAATGTATTCAATGCCCAGCCCCTCACGACGATATTCGGCATCCCGCGTTCCGAAGACCGCAGACAATGGCTGTTGATCATCAGCAACCTTGACGATCGCATCCAATTCGTTTTCGAAGGCACTGCCGGTCAGGTAGAGTTCGGAGTGATAGGCCATGCGACACAGGTCATCGCCACGCTTGACGGTGGTGCCTGGTCGGGCGATGACAGATTCAATCGAGTAGTTCGATTCCTCTTCGTCACCTATCTTTTTTTCATCGTGGCTGGCATGACCGGGCAGTCGAACAACAAAGTCCCGCACAAGCTCCCGCGTCTTGACGATGGCTTCGACCTGTTCCTCATTCAATCCACGCATCAATAATTCCTGGGCATGCAATTGTCGCTGAGCATCTAACTGCTGCCGTTCGTAGGTGAGCTCTCGCTTTCGCTGTCCGGAAACCGTTCCGGATTGAATCAGAGGTTCGAGACGGGCCAATTCAGCGTCGATCACATCCATACGCGTGATGGCATTCAGCAGATCGACCTGCGCCTGAGACAAAGCCTCGTCGGTGACCCGCAACCGAAACAACTCATCCCCCGGAGAAACCGCTTGCCCAGGAACGATAAAGAGTTTTTGAACAATTCCGTTGACCGGAGAGGCTAAACCATGCTCACTCAATCCTGGCTTTTCAACAATCGTCGCGGGAATCCTTAGATTTCTCCACACGTCTTGCAAACGGACTCGCGCCTGCTTTAGACCGAGTGTCTTGATGGTCGATCCATCGAGCACGAGGATGTCATCATCCCCGCCACTGTTGGAATGACTGCTGTTGGAATGGCTGCTGTGGGAATGGCCACCCCCCGTCGACGTCGCATGTTGGTGACCGTGACCAGCGGATCTTGATTTTCCAACGCTAGAGCTAATGGGCAAGAGCGTACCTAGCCAGACGCCGACCGCCAGAATCGCGATGCCAGCAAACACCACGCCGACAATTCTTGATCGATGCATGATCTTCTCAAATCAACAAAGGGGGCTCACCACTGCGAGCCAGGACAATGAAACCACATCAAACGAAGCTGATTGATTCCAC
>MDTD01040770.1_pt1 | contig 10963 bp, 9 predicted proteins | sample 811221 | NCBI WGS metagenome assembly MDTD01 (sample SAMN05326646, study PRJNA326480) | marine metagenome | isolation source: seawater | place: Pacific Ocean: South West | collected 2011
AGGTTAAGAACGCCAGGAAAAATTCCGCGTCGATAATCGCCAGCTTCTGACGATGTCAAGAATGACATTATTTTTTCGGGTTCTGGTGTATCTCGGTTTTTCTTCAAATTAGGTTCCGATAGTAAGTAAATGTTGAGTTGATGCCAGAGGAGAGATCAAACTGTGGTGTCCAACCAGTTGTTTTTTGAATTTTGGAAATATTAGCGCAAAACTTTCCAAGTTCATTTTCACGCTCATCTTTGAATGAAATTTTTAACGGATGACCAGTAGCCCTTTGAAAAGCTGCAACAACATCATTGACTGAGCAGCCTTGTCCCATAGCCACGTTAAATGTATCCGAACCGCTATACTTTAGTAATTGCATAGTGGCCTCTACAGCATCATCAATATAAAGGAAGTCTCTAATATGCTCACCATTACCAAAGACAACTAAAGGTTCATGATTAATAATTTTTTGAGTAAAAATGGCGATTACTCCAACTTCGCCATATATTGGCTGTCGAGGGCCATAAATATTTCCATATCGGGCAATGTTAAAATTTAATTTTCTGGTTGAGCCATAATAATGAATGTAATCCTCTGCACATTTTTTTGCGATCCCATAAGAGAATATTGGCTTGATAGGGCCATTTTCGTCTAAAGGAATTTTTTTTGGTGAGCCATAAACAGCTACAGAGGAAGCGTAAATAAATTTCCCAGAATTATTTTGGATCGTTGCGTCCATTAAGTTGATGGTTCCTTGAACATTAATAGATAGATCAAATTGAGCGTTTTCCTCTGGAACGCTCGTATTTATGTGTGATGCTTGGTTTATGACACCATTAAAATCGTATTTCTCGAATGTTCGATCCACAAAACACTTGTCTGTAATGGAACCCTCAAGGAAAATAGCGCTAGTATTTAAATTCTCAATTTTTCCAGTAGATAAGTCGTCTATCACCACGACCTTGTGCCCATCTGAAATTAACCTGTCAACTATATGTGAGCCGATAAAGCCACAACCGCCTGTTACTAGGTACGTTTCCATGCTGAGGTCCTAGTCAAAATCCTCTGAGTTAAGTGGTTCCCCGCATAGAATATCTTTTTTAAGTTTACGACCAACATATTTCTTGATGTCTTTAGGTAAAATCCCTTTGCAAGGTTTTTTAAAAGCATAATCCTCCTCTAACAAAACATGATTGGAAGGAAGATTTGCGACTGTAATTACACCAATCCTGTAATCGTCTCGGGTTGTATATTCAATTTCTGCAGGTTTGATCTCTGGCTTCCCCAATCGCGTCTCAGCTAGACGTACTTGTCGAACTAATTCGGTCATTTCCTGTGGATCGCAGCTAAACCAGTGGTCTGGACCAGGAAGTTCATGATCTAGCGTGAAGTGTTTTTCAATGATTTTTGCGCCAAGCGTAACTGCCTGAACCGCAGCGAGATAGCCTTCAGTGTGGTCGGAGAAACCGACAGGAACCCCATACTTTTCTGATAGTGCTGTCATTTTATTCAGGTTTACATCTTCATCTGGTGTTGGGTAGGCACTGGTGCAATGTAGTAAAGTTGTACGATCTGGCCAAGCATCACCCAAAGCGGAAATTGCCGCATCAATATCAGCTTGGTCTGCCATACCCGTGGAGAGTATAATTTTCATACCGCTTTTTGCCATGGCTTTGATTAAGGGTATGTGGGTTAAATAATCAGAGCCGTTTTTAACGTATTTGCTATTTACCGATTGAAGATCATAGATTCCATCGGTTGAAGTTGGAGTTGACAGAAATTCCAACTGGTTTTCATCACAGAGTTTTTTGATAGGACCTAGCCATTCACGCTTAAACTCATTTCTTGCACAAAGATCATAGAATGGCTCAGTTATTTTTTTACCTTGGCTAATGTATGTGAATAATTGAGATCGATCTTGTATGAAATCACTTGTTTTAAAATTTTGAAATTTGACAGCGTTGCAACCAGCTTTAGCTGCTTCTATTACTGATTTCCTAGCAATATCAAAGTTACCGTTATGGTTTAGACCAATTTCGGCAATGATCAGGCAGGAAGCATCTTTCAATTTTTTGTCCCCAATACAAAGAGTGTGTGAGAGTCCGTTAAAGGTACTTTTTTACCCTCTCGTGGCAGAAAACCGCCGTATTCCGAAATTTTTATACTATTTTTTTCAACAGCTTCTCTTATATCCCTAAATAAAAACCAAGAATGACCGGCTTCGGGTATAATGTTCTTTTTTGAAAATTCCTTCCAGTTTAGATTCTTGGTGGTGATGAATATTTGACCTCCTTTTTTAAGTCGTTCGACTCCTGCAGTGATTGCTGTGATTAAGGGGCAACCACAAAGTTGTAATACGCCAATCATTGTTACAAGATCCATATCTTTTATGTCTTTTGGCATTGTTTCAAGATCACAAACTTCGTACCGAGTAGAGCTGGAGAGGGGTCTCTGGCGCGCTTGATTAATAATTTCACTTGTTATGTCAATACCTGTGAGATGATTAAAATTGAAACCTTTTTTTTCAGCAACACTAAAAAAGAGGCCTGTCCCGCAACCTATATCAAGCCAATATTTGACTTTTTTCCAATCTATGATGTTTATGCCTAAGTGAAATCGATTCAGCATACCAACTTCACTGCCCCATCTTGATTTTCTGGCATCTCCGGAGAGACGGCTACTTTTGGTATACTTTATTATAACATCTTGTTTGGTTTGCGGATCAATCAGAGATTTATAGTATTGTTTGTTTTGAGGGTTCATGTATCTCGTACTTTAAATAAAGGCTTAATTGGCTGTCCTTCAAGGACATCCTCTAGTGTACCTTTTTTTAAATTATCTGAGATTTTAGATAAGGCAACGTTGTATGCGTTGAGGACTGTGTTGAAATTTTCATGATCATGGGCATAGCAAAGATTGTGACTTGCAGTTAATAATACACCGTTCTCAAGCATTTCTTGTATAAGCACTGACCGGATTAACTCTTTTGATGCAGTTTTGTGATTTCGGTAAGTTAGTATTTTCCATGGAGCCGCGCCTACCAAAGATATGACATCTTCAAGTTTAAATTGGTAAATTATCTCTTCGACATTTTTGGCTAATACCTTCCCATTTTCCCAAAGGTAATCAATTACTGGTTCTCTCTCCATTTTTTTGATTACAGCTAAAGATGCAGCTAAAGATAGGGCTTCTCCGCCAAAAGTACCTGAAAAAAATATTTCTTCCATTTCAGTCATTACATCGGCCCGTCCTGTTATGGCTGAAATTGGCATACCATTGCCCATGCCTTTGCCTAAACACGTGAGATCAGGAATAACATTAAATAATTCTTGAGCGCCACCAAGTGAAAAACGAAAGCCGGTAATAATTTCGTCAAAAATGAGTAAAACGCCATGATCGTGAAGAAGTTTTTTTAATTCTTGGAAAAAATCACCAGTAGGCAGTTCAGTGCTTGCAGGCTCTATGATTAGGGCAGCAAATTCACCGGGTTGGGACACAAGTAGATTTCGAACAGAGTTAAGATCATTAAAAGGTACCATTGTTGTTAGGTTTTGCACTGAGTTTGGAACGCCTTTAGAACGGGTAGTTGCTCCAATATACCAATCCTGCCAACCATGATATCCACATGCTATAATCCGGTCGCGACCGGTGAAAGCACGTGCTAGCCTGATAGCAGCAGACGTAGCATCTGTTCCGTTTTTTCCAAAACGTACCATTTCGGCTGATGGAATGATTTTAATGATTTTTTCGGCAAGTTCCAATTCAATTTCTGTAGCCAAACTGAATGAAATGCCAGAAGTTATCTGGTCAGTTATAGCTTGGTCTACGTCTGGATCTCTGTAGCCAAGAACTACAGGTAGTAACCCCATGATAAAATCTACGTAACGATTTCCATCTACATCCCAAACACACCCACCATCACCATAAGTCAAAAATTTAGGTGATTTTTTCGGGAGTTGATTATGGCTTTTGCTGAAGGTTTGAGCACCAAGAGGAATAGCTTTGCAAGCACGCACCAGAAGACTATCGGAATTTTGATAAGTTCTATTTGCACTAGCATTTTCCTTGGCGAGTGATTTTATTAAACCCTCATTACGTTTAATATTAGAATTCAGATTACTTAGGTGTGTTTCATTATTTAGAGCATTTAATACATCTAGGTATGATGGTGGTTTTTGGGCTCCTATTTTTTTCACAACAGCGCGTAAAAATGTTAGGTCCTCGGGGTGATCTAGAGTCCATCTATGCTTATGTAAATTTGGCAGTGGACAAGTAACTGTGCGAACTAGAAAGCGGCTTCGATTATAGTGCATGAAGGGTGTTACATGTTCACGTTCGATTTGTAGTATGGCCTCTCGGTCGGCTTGAGATAGAGCTCGGCTTGAAAAAACTTCACAATCTAAACCATCGGGCCAAGTTGCTGGACTGCAATTACTTGTGTAATCCGCTTTTGTTTTTTTGAAAAGCTCAAGCACTGTCCCACAAACAAGCGGATCAAGAAATGGACAGTCTGCTGTTAAACGCATGATAATTTCAGCGTTTACCATTTTTGCAGTTTCAACAAATCGAGATAAAACGTCGTCCTCGCTTCCTCTGTGAAGCATGATATTTTTTTTTGTGCACCAGTTCTCTATGATGTCGTCGGCAGGTGAATTAGTAGTTGCGACAACTGTATTACAGACCCCAGGAGTTTGTTGTGCAGCACGAACTACCCATTCTAATACAGGCAAACCACCAAGATCCTCAAGGACTTTGCCAGGGAGCCTACTAGAGCCCATTCGAGCTTGAATTATAGCAACAGTTTTCATAATTTTGGTAATTTACAGAGCTCTCGAGCTTCAATAACTTGTTTAAGGACTTTGACGCCATCATACCCACTGCATGGAGATGGCGAGTTATTTTTTATACAATTTATAAAAGCAGTCATTTCATTTTTGTAGTCATCGTTAGAGTTAGTTTGAGAGAAGTCATAATAGTTTTCCAAGTCCCCATTTTTGTTATTGTGGGAGACCGTCCTTGTAACAAAGTTTATTTCTATCACGCCTTGCGGGGCTCCAATTTTTGTTATTCTTTGGGTCGGTCTAGTTACATAGTCAAGATGTAAGTTTGAATGAATTCCAGAATTATGAGCTAAGATAATATCGGCGCAATCTTCAGATGGTAAATTAATTGCTCCTGTATTTCTGGCTGCTGCAAGAATTGTGCGTCCGGGCCCTAGTAAGTAATTAGCAAGATCAAATTCATGGATTATGTCAAAGATCACCCCGCCTGTGAAGCGATCTGCAGTATATCCTTCTAGAAAATTTTGCTGGGGTCTCCAGTCTGGTAAATAGTGAGAAGAGGTGAGGGTTGCCCATTGAGGCTGACCAATCACTTTTTTTTCTATTAGTGTTTTTGCTTTTAAAGTAGCAGGATTGAAACGTAAATTTAATCCACAAAAAATTTTTCGGTTTTTTTCTTCCGCTTGGTCCAATATTGCCTCTAATCCAACAATAGTATGAGATATAGGTTTTTCAACAAAACAGTGACAGTTGGCTCCAATACCATCCTTTAAATCGTTCAAGTGGAATTGGTTAGGCGACGCAATTATTAGTGCGGTTGATTTTTCTATAAGGGAATGACGTTCCGAAAAAATGTCGATTCCGCTATTTTCAGCTAAATCGCACCTCTCTGAAGAAGGGTCATAAATAGCAACTTTTTGACCAAGGCTTAATAAATTTTTGGCATGTCTGGAACCAATAGAGCCAAAACCAAGAACACCAAAAATCATTTATTAAACATCCTAATCTTAGTTAATTCTTTTTGCATTTTCTAGAGTTTCGGTAACATTTTAATCCAATGCCACCACCAAAGTCTGTTAGTTTGGGCAAAGTATTCGACCCATTGCAATCTGGAATTTTGAACCTCATTGCTATTCCACCAATCAGGAATATTATTCCATACTTTATTGATTTGTTGAGCGGCGCTTTTTGGACAGTCATGAAGTATTCCACATGCGCGTAGTGGTGAAAAATAGGACTCTACCTCAGGTAAGGGTGCCATTGATTCTCGGGGGAGGTAGATCACAGTTGGGGTATTTGAAGCGAGTGCAAAATTCATTGGGCTGCCAAAAGAAGCAAGAACAACAAGCTTACAATCAAGCATGGCAGTGTCTAAGTCGGTCTCAAGTATTGACATATCTGGATATTCATTAGTGACGATTTCCTTTATGTCTATTTCATTTATTGTCCTTGTGTAAGGACGAAATAAAACCGAATTAAGTGGTTTTTTTGAGAGTTCAGACAAAAAAGTAACGGTATCTTTGCAATACCGAAGAGCAGTATTGCCTTGGGTCCACCAATGAAGCCTATTAAGGTGGACTCTAATAGCCAAGCCAACAACAATTAAAGAGTTGTTTTTTGTTTTGTGTAGGTTTGCGATTTTACTATGCAGTGGTGATGGTAAAGGAACAATGTTGCATTTTTTGAATGACTTACTTTTCCAGCCCCAGCTTAAAAATACGCAAGATTCGTGCTCCATGACATTGGCCATCATATTATAAGACAACATTCCATATTCGCCGCCATGTTGTCCTACTACGCGTTTTTCACCACTCTCTACAGCGAATGCCGCAATTACCTTTTCTTTTTCGTTCCAAAAATCAAGAGTTCCCAATCTTAGTCTACCGGGTTGGTAATTGAGACGGGATGCATTTTCTGCAAGTTTCTTGAAGCCCTCTAGAAAACTTCTTGGCATGGTAGTTTCCATTAATTTTTCTAAAATAATTAAGAACTTTGCAGGAAAGTGTGTTTTAGGTGCCCAATCGGAGTTTTTTTTAGAAAGAGCTTTTAACTTTTTTCTTGGCAATAGATTTGCGTAAACAGCTATTATTAGACCGCTCCAACGGATGCCTACAATGTCTGAGTACCCAAGTCGATATTTGAATTCACGTAGTGCTTTTCTTATTTGACTGCCTGCACCCTCTTGAACGTTTCCTGGCAATGCCGCATGCTTTTGAGGAGAAAAATTGGAAAACTTTAATGTCCAATTGGTTGGTGCAATTTCACAAATTACAATGGAGTCAATCCACCAATTGAATTTATAATCACGTAGCATTGTTTCAAAAAAATCTCTTGTTTCAACGAACGTCCACTCCATATCGGTATCGCAAATTAGAACTAACATGTCTTTTTCGTTAAGCAGTTTAATGAGTGCACTTGCTTTTAAAAAACTAGTCCAAGCTCTCTGTGAAAGTTCTATCAACCAAGGCATAATGATTAGACGCCAAAATTCTTCTGAGTGATTAGTTTGATGAAATTTGTTTAGCTTATTCGCTATGCTGGGCAAAAGGTAGTTGACCAAATTACGAAGTTCTATTTCTTCTTTTGAAAGCTCGGACTCATTAGAAAAAGCTTTTACATAAGGAAGGTCCATCCAATGTTTGTAAATATTTTCTCTTCCTAAAAAACAGTGAGGTCCAAAGGCAACATCATTCTGGGGATCGAAACAATCCTCAATTGAGGTTATGTGAATAGTGCCAGAAGTCATACGGTATTTATTTGCCGTTCCATTGTTTAAGGGATTCTGTAATCAGTTCAGGTGTTAATAAGCCATGAATAGGAAAAGCCAGACAGATTTCATATGAAGGTTTGATGGGGTTTGCAAAAAAATCAAATCGATAAATAGATGTTTCAATACTAAATTTATCCTTTAAATAATCAGAAATTTTTAATAATAGTTTTTTTGATGCCCCTCTATAGAGCGGAACAATGCCGGGAGCAGCACTGCTGCCAACAGTCTCGCACATCCAATTTTCCCAGTTAGCAGCTCCATGCAAACTTGCTATTTCTTCCAAATTTTTTTGGCGAGTAATTTTTTCCGTGTAAAAGGCATCATAAAGATCGTGATTTCTAGTATAATTAACAACGGAAGGAGGTATAGTTTTTAACTCAGTTTTTGCTATCTCCATCGCAAAACCTTGATCGTGTATTGAAGACAAACTTTGCAAAGTTCTCAGATCGTTTGTGTTGTTTTCAATACCAATCCATTTCCCTTTGTATCTTAGCAAACCTCCGCCATCCAAACCGATAGTTTTAGAAAGACTCCAAAGTTCCATAATCTTGGTTTTGTCAATCTCCAGGCCCTTAATCTTATCAAAACAGGGACTGTCAACTCGATCGAATATAATAGAGGGGTTTGAAAAACTCTTTAATAAATTAATGATATTGCCGATAGGGCGAGGCCAACCCCACTGCTCGTAATCAAGAACAGCAGAAACTGGTACTCCGTGTGCTGCTGCATCGCTTACAGATATCGGGGTGGTAAATTTTCCAATGGCGGTTATTACGCAAGAGGAACTCCAATCAGGGATTGCAATTTTATCCTGACGGGTTAACCCCAAAATTTTAATAGCGTTTGAAATAGCTTGTCTTCCACTGGGCATTAAATGAAGATGTTTAAGTCTTCCATTTTTTGTATTCCCTATTTGCGGGCTGTTTCGCCAAAGAGTGGTTTTAAATTTTGCCAAGTTGTGTCAATCAACTGTTATCTGGGGAATATATTAGAATATCTTCTCTAGTATTTCCAAAAGGTAGGTTTTGGGGTTGACGCATTATAGCCGACTCATACCCAAGTTTCGCTACGTGATCCGTTATTCTTTGCAACATTGCATCGTCGAAATCTACTGTTTTAGGGTCAACATGGATATCAAATAATAGTTTCTCTTGCGTGTTGATTTTTTTTGCCCACTCTTCTTGAAAGGATCTTCCTTCACCTGAAGACAAAAACCTCCTCTTCAAATCTTTGTTTGGTATATCGCCTAAAAGCATTTGCCCATTTGGGGACAGAAGATCTAAGGCTTTTTGGATGAAGTCTATAACTTCATTTTCATCAGATAGACAGAGTAACACAGAATAAATTAGAATTTTGGAAAATTGTTTGTTAATTTTTAGGTCAAAAAAGTTACCCGGAATCAACGTTAAGTCTTTTGAATTAAATCTTTTTTTTAATCTTTCTATTGCGTTTGGATGATCAATTCCTGTTGCTTCATTTACAAAAAAACATAATGGAATAAGTAAATTTCCGGTTCCACAGCCAATTTCCATTAATGTGTCCTCAGGTTTCAAGCTAAGTTTCTTGACAATATCCAAAGGAATAAGTTTTTCAGCTTCACGTTGTATCGGATACCTTCCAGCTACTACTGTTTCGATTTGATCAGACTCACTTAGTTTCCCATAATTTTCAAAACTAATTTTACTCATTTGTTATACTGATGTTATGCTGAAATTCGAATTTAAAAGTTGGAAAAATGTGAGAGGAAAATTGTTTTTTGAAATCCCCGATAGCAAGTTCTTTCTCTGTTGGCTTGGGCTTCTCGGAAGAATGTGGTAAATTACCAATACGGTACCACTTTATTCCTCTTCTAACAAAATTTTCGATTGCTATGTACTGAACCAAATGACCAATCGGCAGTTTAAATAAAGAACGATCATATGCAGCAACCGCGTACAGTGCTTCATCTCTGCTAAATGTGAAATATCCACCACCGATCATTTTATTTTTATCATCTCTTAAAAATACCAATATAGCGTTGCTATTAAAAATTGTTTTTTTCTGTAATTCCCATGTCTCAGCGCTTCTAGTTAATCTGCCACTAACATCTAAATGAAGATTTTGAAATTCTTGCCACACCGTGTGTATGTCCTCAGAATCAGACGTTAATACGCCACTTTTCCATAATTTTTGCCCTTGTTTGATTCGATCACGTAATGTTCGTCGAAATCCTCTAAAAATTGGTTTAATAGAGCTTTGAATTTGTAGATATAGATCGTAGCAGATTTCGCACTTGGCGCCTAATTCGCTTAATTGAAAATTCCACTCATTAAGACCTAGATTGTTAAAAAACGGATCGGATGAGACTATTCTCTCAACACGGTATAAATTAGATAGCAAATATAGGAAATTAATACATAGCTTAGTAATGTCTCTCTTAGCAGACTTTTTAACCATGCCACTAAAAAGAGGAGGCAACAATGGTTGGCCTTGGCTACTAATAGTTGTTCCAGAATTGAGTTGAGCCAGTGATATTGGCCAAACAGCAGCGAGTTCATCCCCCCAGAGAATTACGCAGGATAAATCTATCCAATTTCCGTGATGACATTTTTGATAAGCTAATTGGTAAGCTGCACTGTCTTTTAAATATGAGACGGGTATATAGGGACATTTATTTAAAATAATATCCCATTTACTATCTGTGTCATTTTCAAACATCAGCTTTAAGCCGCATTTTACAGCAAATTCATTTGCAGACTCAATGACTACATTGCGCTGAAAATCCTCTTGAGTGTGTTTACTCATTCATTTCCTGACTGTTTTTTCAAAAAGTCTTAGTTCTAATTAGGATTATTTGAGAGCTTGGTATAGATCTTCTAAAATTTCATGACTGAAGTGAGAATTTTCATTTTTACCTCTTCCAACAAAAGTAACGTTGTGAGCTGATTTTGCGGCAAGGTGGAAAGCTTCAGTAGCCGAGTCTTTAAAGCCTTTTGTAATAATAGGCCATCCTGGTTTGATAATAGAATGTGAGCTCTCTAATACCCTTGATTTCTTTGGTATTAGATCCATTTTTTTTAATTCAGAAAAGATTATAGGCTTAAGATGGTCAATTTCAAATTGATCAATAATAACTTCAACAGTTAAATGGTGTGGAGCTGGCTGGCGCTGTTTTTTTGTTATGTTGGGATACAGAGTTATTCGAAAACTTAAATAATCTGTGTCGTAACAAACAATCCAATGAAGGTCTGTATTTACCTCTTGATCAATAGAAAAATGAATTAAAACAACGTTTCTAAATTTTGGAGGCGTTCCTTTCCATTCTATTCCAGAGGCGCGAAAAAAGAATACTGGAGGGATAGTCCAAACAACATGATCACAAGGTAATATTTCGCCGGTACTTAAGGTGACTGAATTGATATTTTTTTTCAAATTTTGAACATCAGTG
>MDTD01123224.1_pt1 | contig 10961 bp, 7 predicted proteins | sample 811221 | NCBI WGS metagenome assembly MDTD01 (sample SAMN05326646, study PRJNA326480) | marine metagenome | isolation source: seawater | place: Pacific Ocean: South West | collected 2011
ATCAGCGCAACAAAAAGACGATCCAGTCTCCCTCCGACTGGATCGTCTTGTATTCATCGTGACCGTAGGAGATCCGGTCACGCCGCCTCGTGATTGGAATCTTCGCTGTCCATCTGTTTGATCTGGTCAGCAAAGCTGTTCATGGCATCGCGGAAAGTCGAATCAGAGATTTCATCCGGAGCGCCTGAGTAATTTTCATCAATGGTCAATTCAGCATCGTTGACGGCTTTAACGGACTTGTTAAAGAGTTCAACCATACGATCACGCAAATCGGCCAAGACCTGCAAGGCCATCAGTTCACCATCCGGCCCAATGCGTTCCACGCGACGATTGATCGCAGAGAGGACCGGGTCGATCTGTTTGGTGATCTGTTCAACGACGTCCGTGGACATCTGCTGACACTGGAAGTCCAGCGATTCAATCACGGCCTTGGCCTGATTCTGCATCATGTCCTTGAAACGTTCATTGCTCGGCTGCATATCCTCTTCGATACTCGCAAGGACCTGCTCTTTACGCTGCTGGGCAAGTTCGGTGATCTTGTCAGCAAAGCCTTGAATCTCCTGTTTGAGTGCTTCGAGTTTTTCCTTCCCCGTAGTCATCACCGGTTCAAGACGTTCTTCAATGTCAGCCTCAAACGAAGCTGCACGGGCATTGAGTTCCTTCTCGGTGAGTTCCACAAGGCGTGTCGCCTGCTCGCGGAGTCGGTGGATCTGCTGCTCGGTGGGTGTTAACAGGTTACGACATTGATCTGCCATTTCTTCCTGAATACCGTTGGCGATCTCGAGCAACCCTTCCTCGAAGTTTTCGATCTGCTTCGTAGCAGGTTCGCGGATTTCATCCACCTGATCCTGGAACTTGTTGAGCTGATTCTTCAAGGCTTCGGAAGCATCTTCGACGGACTCAATCATCTGCTGCTGCAGTTCGACGACCTGCTCATGGGCAGGCTGCAGTGACTGTGAAGCCAGATGCGTGAACTCTTCGAGTTGTTTTTCAAGGGAGCTTGCAGCGTTCTGCGTCATCTGAGCAATTTTGTGGTCGACCGTCTGAATCTGCACATTCAGTTGACTCATGCGTTGCTGGGTCATCTGTTCAACCTGGCTGACCCAAGCGTTGAGCATGGCATTACCACGATTGGAAGTCTCACTGAGTTTGGAAGCAAAGCGATCAATCTGTTCCTGTGCCGGATCGAGAATGGCCTTGGTTTTACCGTCAATTTCGCTGATTCGCTGCTGAATTTCCTCACCGGCTTTAACTGCGGTTTCCTGAAGTTGCTCACGAAGCGCAGCGATCTGTTCACGTGCGGGTCCGAGGATGCTGTCGGCCTGTTCACGTGTTTTGTCAACGCGCTGATCAAGCTTGCCGGTCATCTCTTCAAGCTGGGTCAACTGAGATTGCATGGTGTTGATGCGTTCAACCGACGGGGCGAGCAATCGCTGAGCCTGTTCACGGAGTTGTGCAGTCTGTACTTCCACAAGGTCCTTGGCCTCGGTGCGGGAACGATCCAGTGTTTCCTGGAAGGATGCGATGAGTTTCTGGCTGGTGGTAGCACGCTCATTGAGTTGTTCGATGGCATCCTTGAGTTGATCTTCGACACGGGTCTGAGCTGCTTTACCCGCATTGTCAATGCGCGACTCAATGGCATTGGCCTGCTGGCTGATACTCTCAAGGGTATCTGAAAGCTGTTGATCCATCTGTTGCGTGTTTTCGTCAAAACGTTGACGATTGACTGCAATGCGTTCTTCGAGTGCTTGGCCAGCTTGGTGTGCCTTGTCAAAGAGTGATTGTGCGATTTGCTGAGCCTTGGCGCGGGCCGGTTCCATGGCCTGCGAAATCTCCGTTTGAAGCTGCTTGCTCTTATCCTGGAGTTGTTCTTCGAACTGCAGGCTGGTGGCCTTGATGTGTTCAGCCAATGCACGGACATGTTCAGCAGCAGGTTCGACAAAGGCGTCCAGTGATGCCTTGAATGCCCGGGCTTTTTGATCCATGTCTTGCTGAGATTCTTCAACATGCTGATTGAAACGACTTCGCTTTTGATCAATCAATTCGTCCATGGCCTTGGCAGTCGCCTCAAGCTGATCGACCTTGGATTGCACCTGCTCGCTTGATGAACCAACCAGCGTATCCAATGTTTCTTTGAAGACTTGGGTTTTCTGATCCATATGCTGTTCGGAGAGCGCAACCTGCTGATTGAAGCGATCGAGTTTATCGTCGATGCGTTCGTCCAGAACCTTGCCTGCAGCTTTGAGTTCCTGAATCTGTGACTGGACGTGTTCGGTTGCAGGTTCGATGATCTGCTGCATGGTTTGCTGCACCTGATCCGCCTGCTCAGCCAAACGTTGCTCACTGTCGGAGATGGTCTGGTTGATGCTGTCTGCCGCGTGCGAGATACGTTTTTCAGCGGGTTCGACCAATTGGGCGATGGCCTGCTCGATAGCCTGAACACGCAACTGCAGTTGGGATTCGGTTTGGTCGACAGCCTTGTTGAGTTTTTCAGTCGAAGCTTCAATGCGTTGCTCAACAGGTTCGACCAGCCGGAGAATACGCTGCTGGAAACCGGTCGCACGATCGCGCAGTGACTGGAGAATTTTCTCGCCGTCATCACTGAACTGCTGCTGTTGGTTTTTAAGTTCGTTAAAGGCGTTTTCAACCAGATGCTGGGCGTCTTCACGCATGGCCTGCGTACGTTGTTCCATTTGTTCAACGGTGACGTCTGCGGACTGACGGATGCGCTGCCAGGCTTCTTCGAGATGGTTGCGGCTGTCTTCGACGACCATGCCCAACTGCTGCGTGGACTGTGTTGTATGGTCGGTGATGGTCTGGCGAGAAGCTTCTGCAGCGTCGCAGACCTGGGCAACCTTGTCATCAAGTTGCCTGGAAGCCTGATCAAGCTGAAGCTGAATGGATTGGCTGACGGTGGTCACGGATTGCTTGACCAAAGAGTCAGCCTGATCGAGTTTCTGTGCCAACTCATCAAACTTGCTGACCATGGTTTCACCTGCCAGGTGAGCCTGTTTCTGGATGGCAAGCTTGGAATTCTCGAGATTCTCGTCGATGGCTTTCTGCGTGGTTTTAAGTTGCTCATCCAGTTGCTCAGCCTGTTTTTCAACGTTGGACTTGATCTGCTGAACCTTGTCATCAAGGCGTTGGCGGACGGGTTCAAGGCCCTGCTCTGCTTCGTCGGTCATTTGACGGGTCTTTTCGTGCACCTTGTCACGGGCACTGCGGACGGAAGACTCCACGCGATGTTCCATGGATTCAACCGCGCGTTCGACGAGGTCCTGCATCGGCTTGGCAGCTTCAGCGAGCAATTGACGGGACTGGTCTACCGATGATTCGACGGACTGCTGCACGTGCTTGCGGATGAGTTCCGGGAAACGATCGAGTTGGGCCTCGATATCTTTCTTACGGTCGACAAAGGCCTGGTCGATGGTCTGCTGAATCTGGGAAGCCTGCTGCTGCAGGTTGTCGATCTGCTGCGCCATGCCCTGTTCGATGGGACCGACAGCCGTGGTGATCTGTTTGAGCAGTTGGCTGATACTGCGGGTGATGACCTGCTGCTGATTGGTGAGATCCGAAGCGAGTTGTTCGAAGTTGGATTCGATCTGCGCTAAATCGGCATTGGCCTGCGTGGCTGCGGCTTTGCATTGGTCATCAAAGTTGGCAGTGATTTGTTCCAAGGACTGCTTGTTGGCCTGAGCCTGCTGAATCTTGTCGGTCAGCGTTGTGACCACATCCTTCAGACGCCCTTCCAATGTCGCAAGGCGTTGTTCACGACGACTCAGCGAGGTGTCGAGTGTCTGCAAACGCGTGACCGATCCCTTGAGCCAACTTTCGATCTGGGGCGTTTGAATGTTCACCGGGGAGAGCTCTGCCTGAATCTGGGATTCGGTGGGAATGGAAACTTGAGGCTGATTTTGCGTTTGAGAATTATCGGACACAACAGGCTCCTCGACAGCAACGGCCGGTGTTTCTTCGACAGGTTGGGCCTTGGTTTTGACAGGTTCACCAATAATGGTCTTGCCTGCCATCTTCTTTTCAAAGCCTGCAAGGAAAGCATCAAGCTGGCTTCGTTGGGTTTCACACTGATCCAGCAGTTGATTGAGGGACTGTGCAGCCTGCTGTGAACTTGTGCTCTTATTCTGAGTTTTGGGATCTTGTGACATGGGATGATCCTGGTCTGAATGGGACATTAGATGACACCTGCCTGTTACCAAGCCGGACCCAGTTCAATCATCGGTTAATGAATTGAACTGTGACCAGCTAATATCGGTCTTTAACATGTTGTGTTGTTATCGGTCATTGAGATGTGAGATTGGGATTTGATTTGCTTGTTGAGATGGTTATCGGGCGGTGATTACATGGCGTTTGGGTGAACGTGATACCGCAACGTCCCGGGGGTTCCCCCCACGGGCTTTAGTTCCGGGTCATTGACTGAAGGCGTGATTGTTCCAACTTGTAAAATTGTTCATGTACAGCTCAATATCTCCAGATCGCAGTTTTGCATGGGGTGTTCTGTTTGCCCTCGATTGTGGGAATCGGTTTTACGGTACCATATGCCTGACGGATCAAATGGTTGATTCAAGGGGCCAAGACACATGGGCATATTCGACATCATTGCCATCCTCATCACGCTTGCTGCGGTGTTCAGCTATCTGAACCACAAACTCATTCGCTTGCCGACGACAATTGGCCTGATGGTCATGTCGCTGGTTTTGTCATTGGTGGTGGTTCTGGTGGGCAAGCAGCATCCGACGATTGACCAGGTGGCCCATGACCTGGTGTTCAGCATTGACTTTAACCAGGCGTTGATGCAGGGCATGCTGGGCTTTCTGCTCTTTGCGGGCGCGCTGCATGTGAACATCAATGACTTGAGTAAACAGAAATTTGTCATCGGCATTCTTGCGACCCTCGGCGTCGTTGCCAGCACATTTATCACGGGCACGCTGACCTATTACATGCTCCAGTTGATTCAGTTGCCGGTGAGTTACAAGTACTGTCTGATCTTCGGGGCATTGATCTCCCCCACTGATCCGATTGCTGTACTGGGTATTCTCAAAAGTCTGGGCGCCCCCAAGTCACTGGAAACCAAGATCACCGGCGAGTCCCTGTTTAACGATGGCGTTGGCGTGGTGGTGTTCCTGGCCTTGCTGGGGATTGCAGGTTTGTCCTCGGGCCATGGGGATGGCGGTGAAGCGCACAATGCTGCCAGCGACATTGCCATCCTCTTTGCACAGGAAGCGTTGGGCGGTGCGGCATGGGGTTTGTTACTCGGGTTGATCTGCTACATCCTGCTTCGGAGTGTGGACAACTACCAGGTTGAAATCCTGCTGTCCCTGGCCTTGGTCATGGGTGGATATGCGATGGCCAGTCGCCTGCATGTCTCCGGGCCGATTGCGATGGTCATTGCGGGTCTGTTTATCGGCAATCACGGGCGGTCCTTTGCCATGAGTAATGAGACGCGTCATCACCTGGATATGTTCTGGGAGTTGGTTGATGAGATACTTAACGCGGTCCTCTTCGTGCTCATCGGCCTTGAGGTATTGGTGCTGACATGGGATGGCAAGTATGTGCTTGCAGGCATCATTGCCATCTTCATCACGCTGCTGTCCCGATTCATCGCAGTGGGCTTGCCGATCGCTGGGCTCAAGTCGGTCCGCGAGTTTACGCCCCATGCGACCAAAGTCATGACCTGGGCCGGACTGCGTGGCGGGATTTCCGTGGCGTTGGCTTTGAGTCTGCGGAACTCCATGGGACAGGCATCGCAGGAAAGCTATCAGGCAATCCTGATGATGACCTATATCGTGGTGATCTTCTCCATCATCGGACAGGGGTTAACGCTGGGTCCTTTGATGCGCAAACTTGGCTTGAGTACACAGTGAACCACTTTCAATACTTTTTTGTCATTTTCTCATGATTTTGCGCTTGTGAATCTGAGCACGAATGCGAGAATACAAACTGGGGAACGATCAGGGTCCTGGCATGTCTACGCTTTCTGACCAAGTTGAACCACGGAAGGAACAACGCATGTCGACCAGTGTCTGTCTGTACTTTCAAATGCATCAGCCGATGCGCCTTAAACCCTGCAGTGTTTTTGATCAGGATGACAACTACATTGACCACACGCTTAACCGCGACATTCTTCTGCGGGTGGCGCGGAACTGCTACGTCCCGGCTTTGCATACACTGCTGCGATATGCTCGATTCAAACGCAAACCGTTCAAGTTCGCCTTGTCCATCACCGGCTGTCTTCTGGATCAACTCCAACGACACTGCCCGGAGGTGATCATCCAATTACGTGAACTCTCGCATACCGGTTGTGTGGAGTTTCTGGGGGAAACGTACTACCACTCGCTGGCATGCATGACCAGTAACACCGAGTTTAAAGCGCAGGTGGATTTACATACCCAGCGCATCGAAGAACTCTTTGACCAAACGCCCCGATTCTTCCGTAACACGGAACTGATTTACTCTGACAGCATCGCCAAAACCGTCGCATCATGGGACCGCTTCGATGGCATGTTGCTTGAAGGCTTTGAGCAGGTGCTCGGCAATCGCCCTGGCACGCAGGTATTCGAATCCGTGGCAGGCGAACAACTCAAACTGCTGACGCGGCATTATCATCTCAGTGACGACATTGCCTTCCGCTTCTCCAACAAGCAATGGGTCAGTTGGCCGTTGACTGCGGACAAATTTGTCGATCGCCTTCAAGCTCAGGCAGAGCATGCTGATGTTATTTTGCTTGGCATGGACTTTGAAACGTTTGGGGAACACCACAAGTACACGACCAACATTCACAGCTTCCTGCGCGAGTTGCCTTTGGCATTGATGGCTCAGGAAAACCTGCGATGCCACACGCCCAGCCAGGCCATTGCCAAGCATCAAACGCGCTCGACACTCAGCGTGCCGGACATGATTTCCTGGGCAGATACACAACGCGATATCACCGCCTGGGCCGGCAACCGTATGCAATCCGAAGCCCTGGGCCGACTGTTTGGCATGTATCCGCACGTCCTGGCCAGCGGTGACGAAAAACTACTCGAAGCCTGGCGTCAACTGACCATCAGTGATCACTTCTATTACATGTGTACCAAACACATGAACGACGGCCAGGTCCATGCTTACTTCTCACCGTTCGACTCACCGTATGATGCGTATATCAATTACATGAACATCCTCGAAGACTTCGCCAGCCGGAGATTGGGCGTGGATGCGGAAGAATTAAAACAAGCGTCCGATGAGTCATCCGTTGAAAGCCAAGTCTGAAGATCACTCAACCGTCACATCAATGGCATCATGTTTGACTGTCAATACTGAATCAAACGCAATTTGCAACCAAGGGTGTTATTCAAGCGAGCCTGCAGACGTTCATCACCGCTGCAGTCACCTGATCAAGATCCATACCGTCTATTTCGATCACGACGTCCGCCACGGCCAAGTATGTCGGCTCGCGTTTTTCGAGCATGTGGATCACTTCGTCCAACCCGCCCCCCATGGCTGTTAAACTCGGACGTGTCTCGCTTGATCGGACATCACCGGTGATGCGCTGGTAGAGTAACTTGGCAGACCCCTTGAGGTAAACGCGAAGCGTGTCCGTTGCAGTTTCGACAGCTTTGCGGGCACCGTCCTGCATGAGTGTCCCACCGCCAAGACCGATGACCAGATTGTCCTGCTTGCAGAGGTCCTCGGTGACTGCGACTTCGTTTGCACGCCAATAGGGTTCGCCGTGGTCTTCCCAGATTTTGGCAATGGAGTCACAGCCGATGCGATCACAGGTCACGTCATCGACATCCAGATACTGCATGCCCTGTGCCTCGGCGACACGCTTGCCAACGGATGTTTTGCCACATCCCCGATATCCGATCATGATCAACTTCATGCGTGGTATGATAGTAAGCAATGGACGACATGAACAGTCAACAAAAACACCTGGACAATCTCCGTCAATGGCGTAACTTCAAAGGCCGTGACGTGAGTATGGGGTTTCTGGATAAGTGGTTCAATGCCGAGGTCGGCAAGCCCTTCAAGCAGATGGGCAACATCGGTCAGGCATGGGCCAAACTTGTCCCCACGGAGTTGCTGGCCAAGTCCCGACTGGAGCGCTTTTACCGCGGGACCTTGACGGTGACAGTGGACAGCAGTGCAACACTCTACGCCCTGGATCGCGAACTGCGAAGCGGTCTGCAAAAAGAGATTGCCCAGGCTTCCCGCCCCGCCAATCTCTCACGGGTGAAGTTAGTCGTCGGTCAAATCCATAGCGACACAGAAAATCGTTGAAGCAGTTCAAACAAGTTATACCGATCCCATTTAAAACGCGTGCGTTGTATTGATGGAGTACCAGATGTTAATCCGGTGCCCGTTGTGCATACGTTCGTCCACGGTGCACCGGGTTGACACCCGGTGCTCAATTTCTGCTTTGGGATGTTGTTTGTGATTAGAGCGTTCCCAATCCATCTGTCGCGTTTTGTCTTGCTGCATGGCTCCTTGCCTGTGTCGATTTGCATCGGCCGCCTGCTTCAATCTCCTTGCCAATGATCCATTCGCTAGCGACAAAGACGCTACACTTGGATTGCGAACACTCTAACTGCCGGGCTTGAGATTACGGCGTAATTCATCACGTTTGGGATTGGCCTGATCTTCTTCGAGTGTACGGGTCTGCAAGGTGTTGGTGCGACCGTCAAAGTAGATCAAACGCGTGGTCCGCTGGTTGGGGGATTCGGCTGATGGTGCATCGTAATCAATGTCCACGACGACACCGCCGACGTTCATGTTGACGTTCTTGGTTTCGCCGTCGAGTTGGAACTGAACGACCTGTCCGATGGGGTCACCGGGCTTGACATCAAACTCACGACGCTGCCATTGACCGTTGAAGATGCAGTAAACTTCGACGGTCGCGGTCTGGGTGTTCTTGGACGCACCGGAGAGGAAGAAGTGGTGTTCACTGAGCACCTGCACCGGCTCGGTCCATGCACTGGCTGCTGAGGTTAATGTGAGCTTGCCATAGAACTCTTCACGCTGTTCGTTGGGGACCTGATCTCTGAAGAAGAGCGGGTTGAGAACCTTGATCATAATGCGATAGCGCACACTCTGACCGTCTTTGACGCTCACGTCGTGCTGCCAGACACGGATGGTGTCGGGTGTGGCATATTCGTCTTCATCCCGCGTGTCACTGATGGTGCGTGGATTGCGATTGAGAATACCGGTGCGACGATTGGTGTTAAGCGTATCGGTGTTGACTTCGATCGGTTCGACGATGCCCAGCAGGATGTAGAGTTCTTCCCGCAGGTTGAGTCGACGGGCTTCAAGTGTGGGCAAATCGAGAACGACGGGTTGCGTACCATCCGGTTGCGTGCCGGGGGTTGAAGTCGGTGCGGCGGTGATTGGACCTGTGCCATCAGCAATGCGCTGTTTAAGGTCCTTGATCTGCTTCTGCGTTTCCTTGATCCGTTTGACCAGATCGCGCACCTGCTCAGCCATGGCTGGGGGCAGGTTCTGATCGTTGGCATCGGGCGGTAGCCACAGGCCTTCGATGAGTTCGGGGAACAGTGGCCGTGCCAGACGTTTTTCCTCAATGGCAGCGATTTCCAAAGCGCGTTCGGCTTCCGGCGGTGCCCAGTTGGCGCGTTCGGTTCGGAAGGAAAGCTGGGTGTTATTCAGGAAATCAAAACTGTCATTACCCGGTACGGCAGGGAGGGGTTGAATCTCGCCCCATTCGCCGGTTTCGGGATTTTGTAGCTGACGCTGAAGCACGACGTCGGTGATGATCAGACGATCACGCCACCAGGTCTTGGGAATCTGCTGATACTGATTGGGATCCTGTTTGGCTTCGAGTTGTGTGCGGAAGTTCTTCAGATCAAATTGAGCACTGACACTCACCCAGCGGAAGTCGCGCGGTTTCTGATCACCGATGAGCTGCTCAAACTTCGAAACCATGGCTGGATCGTTGGGTTCAGCAAGTACACCAAAACCGGTGTCCCAGATCAAAGCAGTTGGCTCTTTGGGTTGTGGAACAAAAAACGGTGGAATAACCACTTTGCCTTTACCCCCCAGGTTATCAACCAAACCCGGACGGCCAAAGTACGTCGCAAATTGGTCCACCGGGATCAACGGGCGGGTCAGACGACCACGAAATTCGTCGGTATACGGGGGGACCTGCAGGACTTCAAACGGACTTTCCGAGGTGGAAATGCGTCGATCCAGGTCGTTGGCTTCCTTGAGAATCGCTTCTTCAATTTCACCGGGCTTGTACTCGGCATGCAGGGCTTTGAGTTCAATGGCATAGGGTGAGCCAATGACAAAGAACCACAGGACCACCAGCGCGTACAGGCCACCGAGTGCCAGGACGGCTTTTTCAATGTATTTCTCAAACAGGTTGAGGTTTTTGAGCCTCATGCGTTACTGCCTCGCCAAGGGGTCAATCGTTTTCGTCTGGGCCAGCATATTATCTGTCCCGTCAAATCACAGGTCGTTGATCAACGACCTGACGCGTCTTTGGTTTCGATGGACAAGCGTTCCTTGATCGCCTGTGGCATCAAGCGAGTCGTCCATTCACGAAGCCAAAGGGTTTCGATGATCATGTCCAGTTGGACACAATCACTGTCACCGTACATAAAGCCTTGATGCAATGCCTCGTATTCGTCGACATCCGTCAAGTCGGCTTTGAGTACCGTCATGAAGTTGGTTTTGCCGAACGCTTCGAATACTTTGGCAATCTGCCGATAGTCCACGATCAGAGAAACTTTGGCATGGACCACGTCATAAATGGTATTGCTACGACGACCAGTGGGTGTCATTCTAAAACCGTTGGGTAAACGGGCACTGCCACTGGGAGCGGCACCGGGTGTCAGGCGACCGGCATTGGTCAAGGCACCGGTGGTGTCAATCCCGACATAACCGGGTGTCACCGACATCCCGATGAGTTTCTTGACGGGGTTGGTCAGCACATTGGCCTTGGGACTCCAAAC
>MDTD01202082.1_pt1 | contig 10960 bp, 7 predicted proteins | sample 811221 | NCBI WGS metagenome assembly MDTD01 (sample SAMN05326646, study PRJNA326480) | marine metagenome | isolation source: seawater | place: Pacific Ocean: South West | collected 2011
AACCTGATTGCCCTTTGTGGCCGCTTTGACCAGGGTTTCCGGCACTCCCGGGTGGTTTTCCATTTGAAATCCCGCTACGATTAAGAGTCCTTTTTTTATATTGAACGCTTGTATGTTATTGATTTTTTGATAATGGAGTTTATACGTTTTAAAGAGATTCTCAGCCATGCCATTATCTGAGTTATCCAATATATATATCGGTTTCAGTTCAGCCTCTCTTCCTTTAAAAGGATTTGGAGAGAATATTTTTGCAGGAGTTGATATTTTTTCAGATTTTGTGAGTATTGTGAGTATCGAGTTGAGCATTATGCTGGACTTCATCTCAGGAATAGATATATCCAGGGATGCATTGCCGTTTATATCTACTATCCCACTTCCTTCGGTAATTGTTCTATGTTTAAATTTTAATTTCCAGACGAAAGGCTGGCCTTTACTGTTTGACAGTTTAACCTCTAGTTTACTCTTTCGGCCTGAAAAGAAATTATAATTAGCTGCATTGGCAACGCTGAGCTGCAGTATAACCAGAAGAAGAATGCTTTGATGTAATTTATAATTCATTTATATCAGGGTTACTGTTTGACTGATTTTCAGGTTCTCATCTATTTTTACAATTTCCGGTTTATTCAATGTCATTCCGCCAAAGAATTTTACCGGAATTTTTTGTTGGTCAAGCTTGATCTTAATGTTACTTTCGAGCGCAACGACTCGTTTATCTACCTTCCATGACCAAATATACCCTTTGGGCGATAAACCATTGTTTGCAAGCCTCGTATTACTGCCGACTGTTGTGACAATATCGTTTTTAGCCGCGGTGATCCACTTGCCATTGACTTTCTTCATTACAGCATATCTGACGAGAAGTCTCTTCGGGTTATCTTCAACTCCTGCATCATCCGTATTTTCCTGGGTATTTATTACCAGTGAACCATTGACAATACAAAAGCTCTTCAAACTTTTGGGAAACAGGACTTTCAGTTCTTCATTTATTCTCTTGATTTCAGCAAGTTCTGTACGGTTAATCCCACCGGAAGAATTTGTTTTATCAATGGAATGCAATTCGTTGAACAGATAACATATTGTAGCGGATAGGATGATCATTGCGGCCACTGCCCCGTATATCCAGTTACGATGGATTAGCCTGTAATCTGGTTCAAAGTGATACGGAGCCATGTTTTCGGTAACTTTGCTTATATCTTCAAGCATCGCTTCGGGAGTTTTGCCCCGGGGGGATGAATGTTTATCCCAGTTCTTTAATAATTTGTCAATATCATTATTCATAATCAATCCGTTCAAAGCAGGTGTTTCAATTTATTTTTTAATAATTTTCTGGCCTTGTGCACACGCCAGTATACAGTTGCCTGATTGCAGTCCATAATGGCGGCGGCCTCTGAAACCGGCACTTCCTCTAATACGACCAGAGTTATCGCGGCCCTCAAATGTTCCGGTATATCGGACATCGCCGTTGATATTTCCTCATAGGCTTCTATAGTCATAATATTACTGTCGGACGCTTGCTTGGAGGTTTTTTCAGGAGCATATACATCTTCAATAGACAGCGGATTACGAGCATTTTTTCTACGATAGGTCAAGGCTTCGTTATATGCAATCTGACAAAGCCAGGTGGATATCTTTGATCTGCCTTTAAAAGTGTGCATCTTGTAATATGCCTTTATAAATGTTGTTTGAACAATGTCATCAGTAGCCTGTTCATCGAGAACGACTCTGAAGACAACCCTTCTCACCACCGGATGGTGTTCGTGAAAGAGGTTTGTAAAATGTTCATGGTCGGGTAAATCCCCGGCCGCCACCGATTCACTCATAATCTTTCCAGAAATTATATATTAAATTTTGATTATTCAGATACTAAGACTATCTTAATCATGATTTTCTTTGCGGGGGAAATGTTTTTTTCATAAATTTTATAAAAAAATTAATTATTGCAAAGATTTAATCCCATACACAGTCTAATAATAAAGTACTAAATGAGCTAATACAAATATATAAATGGAAATTATGGGGAATACTTTATCTGATAACAGGACTTGTCCGAATTGCGGCAGCGCACTTGCTCCAGGGGCATTGCTTTGTGTAAAATGCGGCAGGAGCCTGATTGGAGAGCCGGTCAAAAGGAAATCTTCAGGTTTATCTGTACGTAGCGCGATGTTTATTCTGCTTGCTTCTGTGGTCTTTATGTTGCTTTCATGTGGAGGAGCATGGTGGATCGTTAATTCCAGGAAAAGAACATCTTCAAATATAAAAGACAGCTATACGGTCGAATCAAAATTAGATACTTCAATAAAAATTAAAAACTCAAAATCGACAAAACCAGGTTTTATCAGTCGCATGAAAGAGCTTGTGTCGAGTACTGTAAATAGTGGCTTTAGAGGTTCAAACTCATCTAAGCAAGATGCGAACACAGTTGTAACAGTTGACGATAAGGAATCCTATAACACCCCCGGTAAAACGGGCATTCGCCCCGTGGAGTGGGATATAAAATTCACATACAAACATTCAATTAAAAATCCTGATCAGCGTTATGTTGAATGCAAGGGCTGGATAAGTTTTGAGCCTGGAGTTTTTCCTAAGGTTAAATTATATTCTTCTCCTGAAAAGAATGGAAATTATTCTTTATGCGGGGAGGCGGTTCTAGCCAAAAGCAACAATCTGCTTGAATCGATAAAAAGAACGGAAAGATTCGTTGATAAAGTCAAAAATCCTGAGCAAAAAAGAAGAATGCTTGAGTCATTGAGACGTCGAAAGGAAATTTATGAGAGATATAAAAATCCTCAAAAACGAAATGCCGGCAAGACTTATCCTCTGGAACACAAAGCGTTAAGTTTTATGATTAAGGACAAAAAATCCTTGAAGTATAATAAGAACAATGTCTGGTATAAACTCAAGGTTCTTTCCTCCAGAGATAACGCTATGAGGGTTTATCCTCCAGTTAAGATACAATTATTCTATAAATACTATAAGCGAGAAGAACAAAAATATGCTTATTCAGTTGCATTTCCAGGTCAGGATAAAATAGATGTGACACTGACATATTTCACTATGAAAAAGCAAAACTGTTATCATCTATTATATAAGCTGACCGATGCGTACGAATATAAGAAGAATAAGAAAACGAAATATGGTCCTGTCGGATTTGTTTTTGAGCTATATACTCATGGACATCCAGGCTGGAGAAAAAGAGCTGGTCGCAATCCATATTCCTGTTCATTTCCGACAGAGGATATAATATTAGAGCTTGGTGCAGATGAAAACAGTTCATTTTTGCAGCTATTATATAAAAAATACGAATTAATAAAATTAACTAATAACGGAAAGAAGCTTTATCCATATAAATTGAAAAAAAGCGCTCTTTATAGGAAAGATAAAAACGGGCATAATGGTGCATCCTCCAAGCTTGAGTACAAGAGAATGTATCTGGCAACAGGGAAGAATCATGATAATTTATTTAAGGTAACTCTGCAGAATGCCGTTTCGAAACAGGTACAAACAATTGAAATGCCGGTTTTCCCTGAGCCGCCTCCAGTAAGAGTCGAGAACAAGACGCATGGGGTTGTTATTAGTTGGGGGAATTTGAATTACCTCCTGCCCCCCAGTTTATGGCTTAAAAACCCCCGTTTAGTGCTAATTCGTGAAACGAGAATAAAATCTCGCAAAACAAAGACGGCCATATATGAGTGTGGTTTGATTGCTGGAGCATATACTGATACTCTACCGGAAGAGCTTAAAGAAAAGTCTTATTATTATATTGAGTTGCAGGATGGTGTATTGAAGAACTGGATGTACGATGCAAGCTTAAGAAGAGTCGATTATTATACCTTTGTTGAGTCATTTCGAGTGAAAAAAAATGTCAGACAGGTGCCCAAAGGGAATAAAACAGTTACGCGTAAACTAAGAATAGCGGTTAATGTTCCAGAGTTATATCACGATAATACTGGTCCAATTGGTGCTAAGTTGGAATCAGCTCTGTACGGAAAAATACTCTCTTCTGGGACGATGGTCATGTTTGATCGTTTACACAGTAAAGCCATAGACCAGGAAAAAACAATGGCCCAGTCTCTAAAGAAGGTCAAGGCTAACTTCAGCCTAAAAAAAATCCCGGCTGATTATGCATTTCAAATTCGTGACAGGTCAACTTCTATTGGTGATTTTGTTGAATTATGGCTTATAAGAATAAAAGGAAGGTTGGATGGAGTTGTCTGGGATAGAGATAATAAGGAATATGAGCCGTATAACAATGTTTGGAGAATTGGCCAAGTTATGCTGAATGAGCCTGACCTTGATCATAAAATAAGTGATATTGTTAGTAATGCCGTAGGAAAAGTTGAAGAATTATCCCCTGATGTTTCTCCGAAGAAAGATAAAGTAACAACGGCAACGAAGTTTGTTTGGGATGGCCTTGAAGGCGTTAATCAGGACCAGCCCGTTTATGGAGAAAAGCTTGAAGGTCTTTCTGAAAGCTTGATGCTGGCATCTGCAGATGCTTTAAAAAACGGCAATATTCTTTCAAGGGATGATTGGCTGTTAATCCGGCAGGAGCGTGATTTTTCTAAAATGGGCGGTGAAAGCCTTAATTCAGGAGCGGAGGGGCAAATCTTAATATCCGGTAGAGTTGTTAATTATGGAAAAGAGCTGGAGTACTACTTGATGGCTACAGATGTTTTCACCTGCGAGGTCGTTGGGGTTTTGAGTTGCAAAGGCTCTATTCTTGAGACTGGTAGAAAGATCGGGGATTGGTGCGGAACATTAAGCCTGTCACCCCATAGAAAGAGTTTATATGATAATAACATTGAATCAAAATTGATATATAAGGAGAGGGTTGCCGTCAATTTAGTATGTCAAAGATTTGGTTACGTACACCGTCTCTCCAGGGAAAATAAAAACAGTTATTTGAATACAGCTAGGAACAACCCGGTTGACTACGCTCATAAACAGTGGAAGATAGGGAATCGTAAATATGCCATTGAACTTCTTGAGAGGAATATTAAAACAATACGCACAGAAGGCGTTCAGAGGCTCGCTGATTACTATCATTCAGTCGGCTTGTTTGATAAGGAGAAAGCTTTATTGGAGCGCTATGTTGAAGAATGGGCTGTGAAAAGATTGGCGAGAATGAGCCAATATAAACCAAGAAAAAAACTCTATAAATATATTGACTCTCTGCCTGAGAAACGCTACAATTTGATAAGAGTAAGTAAACGCTCAAAATCTCCTTCATCTGATCGCTGGGTTAATAAAAATTATGAGTATGAGTATTCTTGCTTGCGTCCTGGAGTTTTAGAAAATTGGAACAAGGATGAGAGGTTCTTTACCTATTCATCTACTTTCACCTCAAAAAATAAAAGTTTATTGGAAATGATAAATTCTCCATCAGTGACAAGTTGCGGGGTTATTAAATCTGCGAAAACAAAATCCGATAGCATATTGAAAAAGAAATCTTCATCAGTTAAAATCATTAGATGGAGTGCAATTGATTTATTTGATAAAGAGCCATTTTTGAACATCTCGCAGCGGAGCGCAGTCAGGGCTTTTCTAAATAGAAACTACGATAAATGTATATCATCTGTTTTTAGTTTTCACCCCCCTGTATTCATATTTCTTAATAAAATGAATCAGAATATTAACATGAAAGTCAGTCATTTTGATATAACCCGAGATGGCTCCGGAGTTTATTACAGTTATATCCCCTATGGACAGAATGTTCCAGTTGCGCAGACTGTTTCAATTAAAAAACTTATGAATGAGGCGGTTGATATGATTGTAACTGAGGCAAGAAATGGATTTAAAAAACGCTTGCCGGATATATTGGATATCTGTCTATGTGAATTGATGGCTAAGAACGGGAATTTAAAAGCTAAGTTTTTTATGGATAAAATCCGCGACTTAAAAATACCTCATATCAGTGAGCTAAGAAAAACAGGAGAAGAGTTGGACAGGTATAGTATTATTGTAAGGCTGAGAGATAAGGGTATTAGTCGTGGTATGCTTATTTATCGAGCATCAATGGGTGATATTAACTCTTTTAATTTGATAAAAAGTTATCCTAAAGAGCTTCTTAAGCCTGCTGGTCGGGCGCCGGATGATACTTGGTATTTTGTCGCCAAAAGGTTTCCTGTAAAATTTATTGTCGGTTTATTGGGTAGTAAAAAAAGGTTGTGGGATATAGCAAGTGGCCATGATTTTAGATTGCTCAAGTATGCCGGTCGTAGAAAGCTAGATGATATCCTCTCCTGGAATGAGTATGATGTATGTGCAAGATTCAGCAAGACAAGCCTTGACGATATTTATTACTATCTCGCCTTGGGAGTAAATAGTAATAAAGTGAAGAAGTTGTTAATTGAAAAATATAGAACCAGTGACTTGAGCCGAGACGGTCTTACTGCTCTTGTTCAAATGACTGGACATCCATTAATGGAGTTGGATAGGAATGAATAGTATTATGAAAAAGCATTTGATGGTTGCTTTTATGACTATCATGTTTTGTGTTCCTGGTGACGCTAGATATATAAGTGTTAACCTGGATGATGGAATTCCTTCTCCTGTTGGAACAGAAATTGATCAATTTTGTGTATATCCGGATAATCATAAAAACAAACGTCCGCCAGCTCCTTTGCTCGAGTTTTTTTTATGGGAGATAAAAAAAGCAATTCACAAAAATGTATTTAAGCTTACTTCATTACCATCAAGCGAATCTGAAAAAATGGACCAGGTAGAGAACTTCCTTGCCAAATATTATCCGATGCAATTACTGCCGATCCTTCCTGATCTTATTGTTGACAGATGGCGCCGTAAAGTAACTGGATACGACAGGAATCTCTTATTTGCCAGAATAGGAAAGGGCGCGGAACAATATGATGAAATGAGTACTCGCTACCGGCAACCATTTGGTCAAAAGATTATAAGTGTGGATGAAAGTTATGAGATAATGATCAAGGGGTTTAAGGATGGTTCGATAAATAAAGTTGATAAGTTATATGATTTGTTTAGATCTGGAAAAGATTTTGCCCAGGTAATTAGAGATATTGTAGAGAGAAAGGCAGTAAATGAAAAAAACTTTAAGAACTTTATGGAATTAATGAGATACGCTGATTTCCCTGAAACTGGAGCTGAACCAGTATTGAAATACTGGAAAAGGTATGTCTATAGCAAAAAAGGAGGCAAGGTTAATAGTTGGCATCTGAGTATTATTGTCATAGCCGTAGCTAGAAATCAGAAATTGGCTGAACAGTTGGTTCCGAAGCTTGCTGCACCCGTTGAACAAATTTTGACGACGAGATGTTTTTATTTACCATGGTTGATTGCATATTGGTCTAAGGCTGCAAAAGTTGACTGTTCTATTGAACTTGTAAAAAAGTTTTTATGGTCGGATCGTCTACGATTTGCGGAGAATTGGGCTATCGTGACAGGTAATGGGGATCAGGCATATTCATATGTTAAAAAAAGTTATGTTCCTTCTTCTCATAGAGACTCTTTTTTTCCGTCATCATGCCTTAATCTTTTGTTTGTTAAGTGTCAGATGAATGAGAAAAATATATCTGAAATATTTAACAACGCGATTGATGTATATAAAGGCAGGCATGGTCATACCATCCCCCGAAGGCATGACGGAAAAACTTTTACCCCTCAATGTTATAATGTTATTGACAAGGCAATAAAAAGATCATTGGGAGATGATTACAATATCTTATATGAAATGCAAATTTATCAGTTCTGGAGCAGGGCAAAACACTTGAAGCTAAAATATACAGAAAATATGGATGGGAAGCAAAAAAAGGTGTTTGATAAAAGGGTTGAATTCTGGGAGCATCTAAGTCGGAGTTTTTCCCTTTGTGGTTTTCTTTATGGGGTTAGAAAAAAGGATTTTTTTGAGTTTTTATGGAATAATAAAACTACTGGAAAAGCTCATAAGATAATAATGTCAGGCGGTCCTTTGGTGGTGCCAATGCTTATTGGTAAAATCTCGGATGAAGAACCTTACACGTCGATTGAAGCATGTGATTTTATTTCAAAAATGGGGACCTATGCAAGAAATGATGCTGTTCAGCCGCTTTTGGATAGACTTAAAAAATCCAGGAATCGTTTTGTTAGAAGTTCAATAGTTAAAACATTGGGTGAAATTAAAGCTGAAGAAGCTATTCCATATTTGAAGAATCTTGCTAAAAATGATAAAGACAAACTGATAAGAATAAATGCTAAACAAGTTCTAATGCTTTTTAAAAAGTTAACCTTAAAGGATATTAAAAAAATTTATGCAGACAGGAAAAGAAAAGCTCTTAATAATCTTCATCGTTAACCTTATGTTGTTTTCTATATTTGCCAAGGCTACGGATGGTAAAGCGAAGCCAGCCAGGATCGCGTTGATTGGGTTCAGGGTGGAACGGGGGCTTGATCAGTCACTGGCTGACAAATTACGGCTGCTGATATTTTCACAAGTTGCGGGGACGGATAAGCTGGTAATGTTGGAACGCAAAGAGCTGAAAAAGATAGTTAGAGAACATGAGTTGTCAGTGTCCGGGTTGGTTTCGTCAAAAGCACAATTACGAATTGGTTTACATTATGGCGCAGATTTTGTAGTATCCGGACGAATTTATAAGATAAATGGAGATCTCTATATCAACGCAAAGGCCATTAATACTAAATCGACCAAGGTTTTTGGCATCTTTAAATCCTATGGGAAAAATGTAAAAATAGACTCAGCATTTGAGAATTTCGCTGAATCCATTACTGCTAAGTTAATTGATGAATGCAATAAAAAAACGGTCAAACCCGCAAACGGGAATGACCGTAAGAGTTGAATAAAGTTTTTCAGCGCATGGCCCAGTGCATGCCGCGACGCATGATCTCTTTGACTTCCGGTACATCAAAGTCTGCAGCCACATGGCCCAGAGATGAATAGAATACTTTGCCTGCGCCGTATTTGCGCTTCCACACTACAGGCATAACCGTTCCGGCTATCCACGCGTCATGCTGTCCGCCGAAAGTGGTGGTGGCCAGTACTTTGTTGCCCGGGTCAACATGCATGTAGTACTGTTCTGACTTCATGGCGAAATCATTAAGACCCTCCATGACTGGATCGTCATTATCAAGGATGTTCACTTTGTAATCAATTATTCCACCCGGGTGGGAAACCCATTGTCCACCGCACATATACTGGTATTCCGTTTGTTGGCGAAAAGCATCACACATACCGCCGTGCCAGCCGGCGACACCGGTTCCGTCTTTAACCAGCTGACACAGATTTTTGACCTGTTCCGGTTCGATAGAACTCATGGTCCAGGCCGGCACAATCAGGTCGTATTGAGCCATCGCTTCAATATCATTAAGCGGGGCCAGGGTGTCAACAAGTGTAACGTCACAGCCATCGGCTTTCATTACTTCGGCCATTATCTTCGCACACTGTTCCGGCTCATGGCCGTCCCAGCCGCCCCAGGTAATAAAAATCTTTTTCATCAATCAAGTTCTCCATGGAGTAAATTAAGCGGCAACGCCGCGGGTCTTTCGCAGGTGCTTGCTATAGTAACATATTCGCCTTTTTCCCCTGAGTCAAGCAGAGAAAGCATCACATCCAGAACGTGATATGCGCGCTTGCCGTCACATCGGGCATCGCGCCCCTGCTTGATTGCCAACGCCATATCCGCCAGACCAATGCTGCGCATATTATCGGTGTATCCATAAACTGATGGGACCTCTTGCCAGTCCTCACCCCGATTGCGGGCAATTTTAATAGTACCGCCGAAACCGTTGGGGTCCGGAACCTGCATGCTTCCGTCTGTTCCGTGTAATTCAATGCATGAACTGCCGTGCTTTTTGACATCAAAACTCATTATCATAGTGATGATAGCGCCACATGAGAATTCCAGGATCCCGGCAATATGAGTAGGTGTCTTCACTGGCAGGATATCTCCGAATCTGTCTTCCCGGGTACAGATACGCTGTTCAAAACCCTTTCCGGTCATTCCGCAAACTCGTTTGACCGGTCCCAGCATATTAACCAGCGCGGTGATATAATACGGTCCCATGTCAAGCAGCGGACCGCCGCCCTGTAAATAATAAAATTCCGGGGCAGGGTGCCACGATTCGTGTCCGGGGCACATCATGAAAGCTGTTCCACTCAGGACTTTTCCAATCCAGTTGTCATCGATAAGTTTGCGACAAGTCTGGTGAGTTCCGCCGAAAAATGTATCTGGTGCACACCCGGTCATTAACCCCTTTGCATCTGCAGCCTCAAGAACCTTTTTGGCTGATTCACGATCCAGACCGTAGGGCTTTTCGCAGTATGCATGTTTTCCTGCTTCAAGAGCCGCAATGTTTACTGGAACATGAGCCTGAGGTGTCGTCAGATTCAATATAATGTCAATATCATCCCGATTATAGATGGCTTCCGGAGATACTGCTTCAAGGCCGTATTCCTCTGCCTTTGCCGCAGCCGCTTCGGCGTTTAAATCGGTACAAACAGCCACATCTAGCCATTTGAATGTTTTTGACGCCTTAAAATAAGCATCGCTGATGTTGCCGCATCCGACAACTCCGACTCTGGTCTTTTCAATACTCATTACCGCTCCTTGGAATAAGTTGTTGATTTTTGAGTTGAGACTTGAAATATTTCATTTTTATCTTAATATATAAGGTCGCTTTACCATTCACAATGGAAAAAAAATCTATTAATATGGAAAATTTAACCAAGAGTCTGTTTCATTATCCACGACAGTATAAGCTATCTCCTCCAGTCGGGGTTATAGGTTTTATAATGGGGAAACGGGATTTTGTGAATCGTATATTCGGTTCATACAATTATTCATTTATTATAAATGGAAGTGGTAAATACCGAATGAACGGCATTGAATATAAGGTTGAAGCCCCTTGTGTTATCACCCAGTGGCCGGGAGAGAACATGTATTATGGGCCTGACTCGGAATGGGATGAAATTTACTTTATCTATCCGCCGGAG
>MDTD01047857.1_pt1 | contig 10958 bp, 6 predicted proteins | sample 811221 | NCBI WGS metagenome assembly MDTD01 (sample SAMN05326646, study PRJNA326480) | marine metagenome | isolation source: seawater | place: Pacific Ocean: South West | collected 2011
AACGTGGCCGAACAGTTCACTGCTCATCAGATTTTCATTGATGGCAGCACAGTTGACCGGCACATAAGGCTTTGCCGCCCGGTCGCCATTAAAATGTATGGCCCTTGCCACAAGCTCTTTTCCAGTGCCGGTTTCACCTTGAATCAGGACTGTGGTTCTGGAATCCTTTACATGGTGAATGGTTTTAAAAACCTCCGTCATACCGTGGCTGTTGCCGATAATACGATCAACAGTGTACTTATGTTTTAACTGACGCTTTAATTGAGTATTATCCAGAAGCAGGGCTTTTTTCTCCAGCGTCTTTTTGACGACGATTTTGAATTCTTCCATATCAAATGGCTTCAGGATGTAATCTTCAGCCCCTTCTTTCATGGCAGAAACAGCGGTATCAACCGTACCATAGGCTGTGATCATGATGACCATGATACCTGGATCGAACCGCTTTACAGCTTTTAGAAGCTGTTTGCCGTCAATACCCGGCAGCTTGAAATCTGAAACAACCAAATCAACTGGGTGTTTCTTGATCAATTTCAGGGCGTGTTCCCCGGTTTTCGCCGAATAAACCTGGTACCCCATTTTATTTATGACATGGACCAACCCTCTGTTTAAATTGATATCATCTTCTACGATTAAGATTTTAAACGGTATTGCGTTCATGTTTTGTTACGCCCCAATAGGAAGTTCAAGTGTGAAATGGGTCCCGGTTTTGCCCGCCTCATACCGGGTTGAACTGACCACCTTTAAATCACCGCCCAGTTTCCGTGCCATTTCATAGCTGATAAAAAGCCCCAGGCCGGTTCCTTCCCCAGGTTTTTTGGTCGAATAAAACGGATTAAATATATTTGGCATATCCTCTTTGGAAATACCGGTACCTGAATCTGCCACCTCAATTTTGACCAGTTTCATAACGGGTACAAAGCGGGTGCTCAAAGCAAGAATACCGCCATCGGGCATGGCTTCGATAGCGTTTGCCACCAGGTTTGTAACAATGGACTGCAGCGTGCTGGAATCCGCCAAAACATCTGGTATATCGGGTTCTAATGTCATCTCGACGTGTATCTTCTTTGTCTTGCAGTGGGGGATTGCGATTTCCATCAACTTGATCAACAGATCATTGCAATTGACAGTACCCAGGTCATCTTGTGTATGTCGAGAGAAATACAATAGGTTTTTTACGACACTGCTGCTTTGTTTTACTTCATCAATAACGGTCTGCAAATGCTGGGCGATGCTTTTTTTGTCACAACTTGGGTCTTCGATCTCTTCTAAGGCAATTTGAGAATAAAGCAGGGCATTGGCCAAAGGGGTGTTCAATTCATGGGCCAGACCTGAGGTTAGAAGCCCCATGGATGCCAGTTTTTCTTTCTGAATGACCTGAAACTCCATTTCCTTTTCCCGTTGATATTTTTCTTTTACCATGTTTGCGATGGCCGTTGAGATGAAAAATGCCAAAATAAACACAAGCCCTCCTGTCGCAAGGGCATAAAAGAATGCCTTTTTCTCAAGAACCTTGATCCGATTCAATATTTCAACCATGTCCTGGTCTGCCATGACAATCCAGCCAAAGGGGGGCACATTCTGTCTGGCCTGCAGAACCGACTTCCCTCTATAGTCAAGGGCCTGGTAGGCTGGCAAACCTGCTTCAGGCAAATGATTTATCATTGGCGCCCTGGTCTCAAGGATTTTAGCGCCAAACCTGGATGTGGATAAAAACCGTCCGTCTCGATCAACCAGATAGACTTCACCGGTATCCTCCATATTGTTTTCTTTGAGCAGCAGGCTTACGGCTCTGAAATCCACCACGCCGCATACGAACTGAGCCTCACCTGTTGCCTTATTTGGTGGCAAAGATTTTAACAGCATCAATACCGGAATCTGCTCATTGTTTCTCCTGATATTCAATATCTTGGCAATTTTAGCTTCCTGCCATGACAGTTGTGCCTGCACAGCCCTCTTTAAAATTTTTGAATCAATATTCTCACTTCCCGTATTGAAGATGAGCTGCCCTGACTCATTCATGACAAAAAAGATGATGTAGGGCCTGTGCTGATCATTGGCGATTTGATTCATCTGATGCCCGAAGTTCGTTTCTGACATATCGATAATACTGCTGATCAAATGAATATCATTCACCCGCTCTGACATGAACTGTTTAATTGATTCGGCGTTTCTTATGGCCTGATTGGCCAGGTATGAAGCGGCCTTATCTTTGATCATCTGTTTGCCTTGGGAGATTCCATTGAATCCGAAAAAAACCAGAGGCACCAATGCGATGACCATAAAGACTAAAATCAGAAGTAAACGAAGCTTCTGAAAATACGATTCTGTATATTTGGTATAAATGATTTACCACCACTCATTTGCAATATTAATCAGCATCAATTAAATTGTTTCTATCATGCTAACGGCGAATAACCAATTACTTTCAAATCTACACACGGGACATTTTAAGCAGAAAAATATGCCAGACAAGAAGATTATCACAACAAACATGATTCTATACTGCAGAAACTGGAAAAAAACAGTTCAGTTTTACAGGGATATTCTCCGGTTTCCCATACGTTTTTCTTCTGACTGGTTTTACGAATTCTCGTTGAACGAATCCTCAAGGCTGAGTATTGCAGACGAGAACAGGTCATCCATAAAAGCGCCGTTGTGCAAAGGGCTCACCATCACAATGCAAGTGGAAGATATTGATGCAACCTGGTCTGACTTTTCCGGGATGCAACTTAACCCCACTCCGATCCAATCCCATCCATGGCATGCAAAAGTGTTTTACATCGTTGACCCCGAAGGTCACAGACTTGAAATATGGCAGGAAACCAAAGAGTATCACACAAAATAATTTTATCGTGGTCTTTTTTTGCATCTCAGGCCGGGCCGCGGTGAACCAGTTCACACCATTTTTATCACGCTTATGCTTTCGGTCAAGCGTGCCTTAACGTCCTGAAAAAGGGGGGAGGAATTTAGGATCAGTTGGGTGTTTTCTGACGGCGGATCTGGTTGTGCATGCTCACAATCTTCTTGTCCGCTTCATGGAGGCGGTCGGCCAGAACGGAGAATAGATGTTTGGCCACTTCCGGGTATTTTTCTATGATTTCGCCAAGCTTGTCCCCGGGAAACCGTTTAATTTTACACCGTCCTTTTGATATGATGGAGGCGGATCTGGCATCCCCCGTGATGGCGGCCATTTCACCGAAGTATTCGCCGGGTTGGGAGATTTCCGCGATCATTTTGCCGCCTTTGACCACGTAGACGGAGCCCTGAACCAGCTTGAAGAAGTCGATATCCGTATTGCCTTCCCGGATAATGACATCCCTGTCTTCATATTTTTCGACATCGGGGTTCACGAGGTAGGGGGGAAGGGATTCCTTGGTGATGGTGGTTTTCTTGAGCACTTCTTCCAGGGAGGTTTCTGCGGATTGTATCTTTACCAGGCCTGCATCGCGCAGGGTGATCATCCCCTCGGAAACGGCAACTTTACGCAGGTGGTCTTCGGGCACTTCGGCTGAAATAGCCTTTCCCACCTCGTCCGTCACCTCCATGAGTTCGTAAAGCCCCACCCTGCCCTTGTAACCGGTGCCGTTGCAGTGGGCGCACCCCTTGGGTCCGTAGATCTTGAGATCTTCAATTTCTTCTTTTGAAAAACCGTGCATCTCAAGGTCTTCGGGGTTGTGTCCGGTGACAATTTGTTTGCATTCCGGGCACAGACGGCGCGCCAGGCGCTGGGAAAGCACCATGGTCACCGAGGAGGCCAGCATGTAAGCGGGAATCCCGATGTCCGCCAGACGGCCGATGGTGGAGGGGCAGTCATTGGTATGAAGGGTGGCAAATACCAGATGGCCTGTCATGGCGGCCTTGATGGCAATCTCGGCAGTGGTGATGTCACGGATCTCGCCCACCATGATGATATCCGGATCCTGGCGGAGAAAGGCTTTTAGGGCGGCGGCAAAGGTCATGCCCACCTCTTCTCTCACCGGCACCTGGTTGATGCCCTTGAAGTTGAACTCCACCGGATCCTCGGCGGTGAGGATCTTGATGTCATCCTTGTTCAGCCGGTTCAGGATGGAATAAAGGGTGGTGGTTTTGCCCGACCCTGTGGGGCCTGTTACCAGTAGCAGTCCGTAGGGTCTGCTGATACAGCGTTTGAGCATATCAAAGGTGCCGGCTTCGAACCCCAGCCGGGTCAGATCGATGCTCAGGGCACTCTGGTCCAGGATACGCATAACGATGCTCTCGCCGAACAGGGTCGGCAGGGTCGAGACACGGAAATCCACGGATTTCTTCTTGCCCAGACGCAGCTTGATACGGCCGTCCTGGGGCACCCGCCGTTCGGCAATATCCAGGGCGGCGAGGATTTTAAGCCTTGAGATCACGGCGTTTTTAATGGTCAGCGGCAGGTTCATGGCCTTGTACATGCCGCCGTCCAGACGGTAACGCACCTGGAAGGACTTTTCAAAGGGTTCAATATGGATATCCGACACCCCGTCGGTGATGGCTTTGGTGAGAATACCGTTCACCAGCTTGATGATGGGGGCGTCCGAGGCCATGAACTCGTCCTTGCCGTCGTCCACCTCAGCCACACCCACTTCCACTTCTTCGGCGGCTTCGGACACCAGGGACCCGAAGTCATCCACCGAGGTGACCGGTTCTTCATCCTCGATATCATCATCAAAGTGAAGGAAGCTTTTGTATTCCTCATCCGAGATTTTGTAGTAATCCCGGTAGGCCTGAATGATGTCGTTTTCCGTGGCCACAAAGACCTTGATGTTCTTTTTGGTCTTTTTGTGGAGATCTTCTACAACCGTTGTATCCGTGGGTTCGGCCATGGCCACGGACAAATCGTCTCCTTTAAGTTTCATGGGAAAGACCAGATCGCCCTTGGCCATCTCATAGGGCAGCACCTCGATGGCGTCAGGGTCGGCCTTTATCTCTGAAAACTTGACGACGTTGTAGTTATAAAGGCGGCCCAGCACATTGATGATGGTATCCGGATCAATGTACCCTTTATACAGCAGGATGCTGCTCAGCCGCTCCTGGGTCTTTTTATGGACATCCAAGGCTTCGTTGAGCTGGATACTTGTGATCTGCCCTTCTTTGGACAGGATTTCGCCGATCTTGGTTTTGCCAGCCCCGGACTGGTCCTTGATCGTGGATTTCAGGCTGGAGGTTGATTTACCCTTTGCGCCGTTGGCCATTTATATGCCGCCCTGATGGAAGTGGTTATTGGTTGTTTTGGCTTTTGTTTTTATCGCCGGAGTTGTCACTTTTGTAGTTGTTCTTTACGCGGATGCCGCCGGCCAGAACAAGGAGGCTGCCCAGGACATAAAAACAGAATTTAACGAGACCTATTTTGTTTCTGAAAAATTCTATGGTTTCAAGTTCGGGCATTACCTGGGGTATTCTGAAAAAGACCCCGATCCCAACGGCGATTAAAACAATCCCATAATAGAATGTAAATGTACGTTTGTCCATCCCAATTAACACCTTTCTAATTCTTCTATATCTTTGTCATAGGCCGCTTTGATCTCATCTGCGGCATCCGTTTTTTCCTCAAGGTCTTCAAAAAGCGTTTCCACCTCGGCTTCAAGGGCGGCCAGTTCCTTTGACAGGTCTTGAATTCTGCCGCCGTCCCCGCTTTCCGATGCTTCCAGAAGGGCCTGGTTTACCACTTTCAGCCGCTTTTCCCTTTTTTCTATCCCGTTTTCAATTTTTGTGATCTGCTTTTGTAAGGGGTTCAGCTCCTTTGACCGTTGGGCAACCAGTTCTGATTTTTTCTTGCGCAACTGCTTTTTGGACAGGGCAGGCTTTTCCGGCTTTGTGTCAGCGGCTTTCTGTTTCACCGGCCCTTCATCCTCCCAGCCTTCTTTTTCCAGAAACTCCTGGTAGGTACCGTCAAAAACGGAAATCCCCTCTTCCTTGAATACCACCAGCCGGTTGGCCAGGGCATGGAGGAACATCTCATTATGGGTGACGAGAACCACAGCGCCGTCAAAGGCGTTCAAGGCTTCCACAAAGGCATCACAGGCCTCAATGTCCAGATGGTTTGAAGGTTCGTCCAGCAGCAACAGGTTCAAGGGACGGAGCAACAGCTTGCCCAGCATCACCCGGGCTTTTTCACCGCCGGACAAAACGGATATTTTTTTAAGGGCGGCATCCTGCTCAAACATCATGGCCCCGCAAATGTTGCGAACCTTCTGCCGTTCCAAGTCCGGATGGGTTAATAGCAGCTCTTCTTCAATGGTAAAATCAGGATTCAGGGTCTGCACGTTGGTCTGCTCAAAATACCCGTGTTCGACCCCGGGATTGGGTTTCACCCACCCGTTCTGGGGTTCCATGCTGCCGTTGAGCAGCTTGAGCAGGGTGGTTTTTCCCTTACCGTTTTTACCGATGACCGCCACCCGGTCCTCCGGGTAAACCGTGAGGGAAAAATCCTTGAACAGGGGATGATCCGCTTCCCAACCAAAGGTCAGATCCTGGGCGGTCAGTACTTGTTTGCCTGCAAAAGGCAGGCTGTTAAAGGCAAATTCAAGATTTTTTAATTCAGCCAGTTTTTCCTTGTTGTCCAGTTTTGAGAGCGTCTTTATCCTGGACTGTACCATATTGGCAAGCCGGGCCTTGGCCCGGAACCGGGTGATAAATTGTTCTATTTCTTTTTTCCGTTTGGCCTCATTCTGACGGGTCTTTTCGTAGATTTCCTCATCCTGGGCCACCTGGAGATAGTACTTGGAGGTATCCCCCTGGATTTTTCGCATCTTTCGGCGGTGGATCCCCACAATGTGTGTCACCACGTTGTCCATGAATCCCCTGTCATGGGTCACCAGCAGCACCTCCCTGGGCCAGGAAATAAGAAACTGGGAGATCCAGCGGATGGATGTAATGTCCAGGTAGTTGGTGGGTTCGTCAAGAATCAGTAGATCAGGTTCGGACACCAGCACCTTTGCCAGGTTGAGACGCACCTGGTACCCGCCGGAAAACTCGTGGGGATCCCGCTGCATGTCCGCGTTGGAAAATCCCAAACCCGCAAGGATCTTCTCTGCTTTCCAGTAATGGTCTTTCTCGTGCTCCGGCATGCCCCGCATGGCCTCTTCGAGCACCGACGATTTTTCAAAACGGATGTGCTGGGACAGCATGCCGATGCGGTACCCCGATGGTATGGACACCCGCCCCTCATCAGCATGATCAAGGCCTGCAATGATATTGAGCAATGTGGTTTTACCGTGGCCGTTACGGCCCACAAGGCCGACCCGCTCACCCGGATTGATCTGCATGCCGGTTTCTTCAAGCAGGATCTGGTCTCCGAATCCTTTGGAAATGTTCTCTATGTTCAGCATCTCACCATCTTCAATTTTTTGCCGACGGTATCGGCAGCAGCCGGGCCGGATAATCGAACCCGAATTATAATACCTTGGTTATAATCAGGCTTGAGCCCGGCAGGGGTTGTAAATAAAAAGGATACCATATCATTTGGTGATTATTTTATAAATACAAGTTTTTCCTTGACTTGATTTTTTCCGGCGTCTACATAGTATCCTTTCAGTTTTTTATAAACGATCACTTTTTTTTACTAGTATTATAGTTTACAAACGAGGATGAGATGACCAAATATATCTATGAATTCGGTCCTGAGAAAACCGATGGAGATGCAGGCCAGAAAGATCTTCTGGGCGGCAAAGGTGCTAACCTTGCAGAGATGGCCAAACTCGGCTTGCCCGTACCTCCGGGCTTCACCATATCCACCGAGTGCTGCAACCATTATTTTGATCTCAACGGCCGTTTTCCGGATACCCTGGCAGAAGAAACCCTTGCTGCCATGGCCAATATAGAATCACAGATGGGCAAGGGCTTCGGCGATCCGGACAATCCCCTCCTTGTTTCCTGCCGGTCCGGGGCCAGATCGTCCATGCCCGGTATGATGGAAACCATCCTCAACGTCGGTCTCTGCACAAAAACCATCCCGGGCCTAATAAAAAAGACCGGAAACGAGTGGTTTGTCTGGGATGCCTACCGCAGGCTGATCATGATGTATTCCGACGTGGTCATGGAAAAGGCGGAGCAGGTTGAACCTGCGGACGGCATGGGGATCCGCCTCAACCTTGAAATGATGATGAATAACCTAAAAAACGACAAGGGCTACGACCACGATACCGATATCTCCACCGAAGATATGAAGGGGCTGTGCCAGCGGTTCAAGAAAAAAATTGCCGAGGATCTGGGCAAAGACTTTCCCGATGATCCCCAGGATCAGCTCATGGGCGCCATCGGCGCCGTCTTCAAAAGCTGGAACGGGAAACGCGCCGTCTCCTACCGCAGGATCGAACATATCCCCGACAACTGGGGTACCGCCGTCAACGTGCAGACCATGGTCTTCGGCAACATGGGAGACACCTCTGCCACCGGCGTCGCCTTTACCCGGGATCCGGCAACGGGCCGCAACAAATTCTACGGTGAATGGCTGGTGAATGCCCAGGGCGAAGACGTTGTGGCAGGTATCCGTACCCCCAATCCCCTGAACAACGACACCAAGAACAAGCAGAACGAACACCTGGCATCCCTTGAAGAGTCCATGCCGGACCTGTATCAGCAGTTGTTTGACATCCGGAACCTTCTGGAATCCCATTACAGGGACATGCAGGACATCGAATTCACCATCCAGGAGGGAAAACTTTACATGCTCCAGTGCCGGGTGGGAAAACGCACCGCCACCGCCGCCCTGAATATGGCCATGGACATGCTGGATGAGGGAATGATCGATGAAAAAACCATGGTCTGCCGCCTGGATCCCAAAATCCTGGATGACCTGCTCCACCCCATTGTTGATCCGGCCGAAGAACAGGCTGCCGTTCATGTGGCCGAAGGCCTGCCGGCCGGCCCCGGCGGCGCCTGGGGACAGATCGTGTTTACTGCCGAAGACGCCGTGCGCTGGGCCAAATCAGACAAAAAGGTGATCCTGGTCCGGGAGGAAACAAACCCTGAAGACATTGAGGGGATGCGGGCCGCGGCAGCCATCCTCACCGCCAGGGGCGGCATGACGTCCCACGCGGCCCTGGTTGCCCGGGGCTGGGGCAAATGCTGCATCGTCGGTGCCGGCGCCCTGAAAATCAACCTTAATACCAGGGAACTGCGCGTGGGCACCCGGGTCTTCAAAGAGGGGGATTTTTTCACCCTGAACGGCACCAAGGGGATTGTCTATGACGGCCGTCTGAAAATGAAAGACGCTTCCGAAAACCCCAAATTTCAGAAGTTCATGGCCATTGCGGACAAGTACAGAACCATGAAGGTCAGAACCAATGCGGACACCCCAGAAGACGCAAAGACCGCACTGGACTTCGGTGCCCAGGGCATCGGGTTGTTCAGAACGGAGCACATGTTCTACGGGTCCGACTCCGACCGGCCGCTTTTCCTGCTTCGAAAGATGATCCTTTCCAAAACCGTTGAAGAACGCCGTACGGCCCTGGATGAACTCTTTCCCTTTGTGAAAAAGGAAATCAGCGCCACCCTTTCCGTAATGGACAACCTGCCGGTGACCATGCGCTTGCTGGATCCCCCCCTCCACGAGTTTGTGCCCCAGGCCCTGGAAAACCAGCAGGAAATTGCCGACGCCCTGAGAATCGACCTTGAAGAGGTGGAAAAGCGCAGCGAACTGCTCAAAGAATCCAACCCCATGATCGGCCACCGGGGCGTGCGTCTGGGGATTACCTATCCGGAGATTATCCGGATGCAGGTAACCGCCATCTTCGAAGCCAGTGCGGAACTGATACAGGCTGGCAAAAATCCCCTGCCCGAGATAATGGTTCCGGTCACCTGCAACGAAAAGGAACTGGCCTTTACCCGGGATATCGTCACCGCCTGCTACGGGGCAGCTCTAAAAAAATACGAGATGGAATCCCTGCCCTACCTGTACGGTACCATGATTGAAATCCCCAGGGCCGCCCTGATCGCGGATAAGATGGCGGACTATGCCCAGTTCTTCTCCTTCGGCACCAACGATCTGACGCAGATGACCTTCGGCTTCTCACGGGATGATATCGGTTCTTTTATGAACGACTACATCGACAACGCCGTCCTCAGTTCAGATCCCTTTGAAACCCTTGACCAGGAAGCTGTGGGAAGCCTGATCACCACCGCAGTGGAAGGGGGCAGAAAGACCCGTCCGGACATCAAACTTGGCATCTGCGGCGAACACGGCGGTGATCCCGCCTCTGTGGTCTTCTGCCACAAGGCCGGCCTGACTTACGTGTCCTGCTCGCCCTACCGTGTGCCCATCGCACGGCTGGCAGCCGCCCAGGCCGCCATTATGAATCCTTAATAAAACAGGACGTTAACCTGCCTTTTAAACCAAAACTGCCTGATCCGGTAACCCGGATCAGGCGGTTTTGTTTTTTTAAGGATTTTTCCTGTTAGGATATCAGTCTAAATCCACCCAGTAACGGGTCCAGGGGCAACGTTCCATGTAAGGATACCGGATCAGTTCGGTGGCAAGGATAGTAAACCGTTCCTTTCTGATGGTATAATAAGAGACAATATCCTTGCCGGCCATCTGGGTCACCCCCACAGCCGTGTACAAGGTTTGGTACTGATCTCCGGCAAAACATTGCACGGCACCGGTGAATATCTTGATTCCGGACTCATTCCGTATACCGTGGAGGTTGATCATGGTGATTTTGAATGCCTTGCCCTTGAAGTGTTCCACGGCATCTGTACGGGTCAGTTCACAGGTGATGAAATTCTTGAAACTTGCCTCATAACGGTTGTAGTCCTTATCCTGGGCATGTACCGGTGTTGCCGCCAACAGGACTGCCACAAACATGAGTATGAAATGTGTTCGCATAATCTGCCTATACCGTCCTATCCGTTAGCCCGGCCGCCGCTGTTCATGGGAGGTCCGCCGCCGGCTTTTTGTGTCATCCCGGAAGAAGGCTGCTTGACCAACTCCTTGATGGTATTTTGAAGGTTGT
>MDTD01093289.1_pt1 | contig 10958 bp, 12 predicted proteins | sample 811221 | NCBI WGS metagenome assembly MDTD01 (sample SAMN05326646, study PRJNA326480) | marine metagenome | isolation source: seawater | place: Pacific Ocean: South West | collected 2011
CAGTCTGACTATATAAATGGTGAAACGCTACATGTAAATGGGGGTATGTATATGGCTTGACAAAATAAGTTTTTAAACTAATAAGAATTTAAAACAATAAAGGATCTATATGTCAGAAGATGTTTCAAATAAAGTAAAAAAAATAGTAGCAGATCACCTTGGTATAGACGAAGCAAAAGTAACTGAGGAGTCAAGTTTCATAGATGATCTAGGAGCAGATAGCTTAGATACTGTTGAATTGGTAATGGCTTTTGAAGAAGAGTTTGGGTCAGAAATTTCTGATAGTGAAGCTGAAAAAATTTTAACAGTTGGCGACGCTGTTAAATTTATTGAAGGTAAAGCTAACTAATTTTTTTAAATGCCCACTGATAATGATGGGATAATGATTATTTTGTCCTCTCCTTCAGGAGCTGGCAAGACTACTTTAGTTAACATGCTTTCAAAATTAGAAAATTTTGAAATATCAATTTCACATACTACAAGATTACCCAGACCAAATGAAATTCCAAATCAAGATTATTACTTTGTATCAGAAGAAAAATTCAGAAGATTAATTAAGGATCAAGAATTCCTTGAATACGCAAAAGTTTTTAATAATTATTATGGCACCACTAGAACCCCAGTAATTGATAAATTAAATAAAGGTAAAAATGTTTTATTTGATATAGACTGGCAAGGAGCAGATCAAATAAAGAATAAAAAATTAGATTATAAATTAATTACTTTTTTTATTTTGCCTCCAAGTAGAGAAGTTTTATTTGAACGTTTATCTAACAGAGATATGAAAGATAAATTGATAGCCGAAGAAAGAATGAAACAGTTTAGTCATGATGTATTACACTGGATTAATTATGACTATGTTGTAATAAACGAAAGTTTAGAAATCTGTTATTCTAAGATTTATAATCTTATAAATGCTATTATAAATAACGGACCAAAAGATTATGATGAAAATTATATAAGAGAACATGTTGAAAAATTAACTTCTTAATCTTTCATATTCATCAGTCAATTTATAATAAGTTTCAAAGTCTAAATTTTGAGGTCTTAAATTTAGGGAAATATTAAGTCTATTTAAAATATTTTCATTGTTTTGAAAAAGAAGATTAAAAGGTTTTTTTATCATTTTTCTTCGATGATTAAAAAAAACTCTTGTAATTTTTTCTAAATTATGTGGATTTTTAAATTTAAAAAATTTTTTTTTTGTTCGAAGACCAATAATGAGCTATTCACTTTAGGGACTGGAGAAAAACAATTAGGCTCAATATCAATTATTTTTTTTATACTTAGCTTCCAATTGGCCAAAATTGACAATCGTCCATATTTTGAAGAATTAAATTTTGATATAATTCTATCGGCAACTTCTTTTTGAAACATTAATATCAAATTAGAAAACCATTTTTTTTCTTCATTTAGATTTAAAATCCACTTACAAAGAATCTCTGTAGATATATTATATGGGAGATTACCAAAAACTATTAATTGATCATCACAAATATGGTGTTCATCTAAATTTAATATATCGTCATTAATTATAGATATATTATCTCTAAACTTTTTATTTAGTAATGATACTAAATGATTATCTTTCTCAACAACAAAAAATTTTTTTGGTTTTTTTTTTAATAAATACTCTGTTAAATTTCCTGTACCTGGACCAACTTCAAGAATTGATTTATTCTCAACGTCAATTATATTAGTTATTATCTTAATAATATTTTCGTTAATTAAAAAATTTTGACCCAAACTTTTTTTGGCTCTAATCATTGTCTGTCTAAAAATTCTATTGATTTAATTAGGCTGAGAGGATTTGATAAATTTTTATTTATCATTTTTTCATTTGGCCCGTGATCTGGTGAAACTCTATTAAAAGGTAATCCTAAAGTAATATTAATTGCATTATATTCTTTTAACGTTTTTATAGGCGAAAGTACTTGATCATGATACATCCCAACTATTACATCAAACTTTTTTCTATTTTGTTTTAAAAAAATTGTATCTGCTGGATAAGGTCCTTCAATATTGTATCCCTTTTTCTTTAAAGATTTAATTGCTGGAGATATTATTTTGTTATCTTCATTATTAGGAAGTATGCTTTCGCAATGGGGATTTAAACCAGTCACTGCAATTTTTGGTTCATAACCAATCTTTTCTATAAAGAAATCATTTATTAATTCAACTTTTTCTTTAATTAATTTTTGATTTATCATTTTAGAAACAATTCTTATCGGTAAATGGGTCGTTATTGGACATACAGAAATTTCTTTATTGTAAATCAACATTGCAAACTTTTTTACCTTAAATTTTTCAGATATATATTCTGTTATACCTGGATATTTTTTTTTTAAAAAATTAGATTTATTAATTGGACCATTTAAAAACTTTTTTGACACTCCACTTTCTAAAATTTTAAATGCAATTTTAAAACATTCTTTAATATAAATACTATTTTTTTTGGGATTTAGATTTATTAAATTATAATCATAGTTAACATCAATTAAATTAAGGTTTTTATTATCAAATTTATAATTTTTAATGTCATCAACTTTTATAAAATTTACTTTTCTTTTAAAATTTAATCTTTTCATCTCTAATTTTAATATCTTGTAAGATGCTACTAAAATAATTGGACTTTTAATTCTTTTTAGTTTTAAGGTTTTAAACAGAATTTCAAAAAAAATACTTTTTGGTTCGCCAGATACTATTATTATTGGATTAATTTTCATTGATACTATAGTTTATAATAGACTTATTAAAAAAAATTTTTGAAAAATTATTAAGTTGTCGATTTGTCTCAAATTTAACCATTTTTTCAAGTTCATCTTGTTTGTTTAAGGATATTTTTTTTAGTCTAATTTTCTCTACCATCAACAACATATAACTATTTCCAATTTGTATTACTTCTGAGAATTGTCCTTCTTTAACATTATTTAATTTTTTTACAATTTTTTCAGATAGATTGGCTTCACTTACCCAACCGATTTGGCCACCGAAATTAGCACTATCTGATACACTATAAATATTAGCAGTATTATTAAAACCAATTTCTGAAATACTTGATTTTATATTACTAATATGATCATCCAAATTTTGATCCTTTTTTTTTTCAAAAATTATTTCTGAGAGTAAATATTCTTTATTTTCTTTTAAACTTAAAGCATCTATTTTCTTTTTTAGTCCATCTTCATTGATTCTCACTTGTTTATGAAATTTAAAATATATTAGGTCATTCCAAAAAATATTGGTTCTTAATTTTACAAGAACTTCATTAATAGTATAACTTTTTTCTTGTCTTAAAATTTCTTTTAATTGCTCTTTATTTAGTCTTAATTTTTTACAAAGATCTTCAATCAGTTTACTGTCTAAATCGTCTTTTTTTTTTAAATCAAGGTACTTATCAATTTCTTTTTTTTTAACTATTTCGTTAATTAATGAATTTTTAGCAATACTAGATATTTGATTATATTCTAAAGCCATTAGCTTTGGGTTTAAAATTTTTAAATAACTGCTTTCTTTTTCAATATCAACATTAGTTATAATTTCATTATCTACTGTGACTGATATATAAATACTGGATTTTACTAACGATGAAGAAATTACAAAAAAGATTATGGAAAAAAAAATTATTCTTTTAATCATAATTATAAATCTGGTGTTCGAGCTATTTGACCAAAAGGCATAATATTAAGTTTTAAAAAAATATTTTCTTCTGGTTTAATATCACGATCATCATAAAAATTTTTGTTATATTCTACTGAAGCTGATAAGCAATCGTTTTTATATTCATAAATCAATTTATAATACTCTGTTAAATCTTTCTCATTATTTTCTCTTTTTGAGAAATTAATACTTTTAGAGTCATCAAATTTATATTTAAGTTCGGTTAAGAAGTAAGATTTTTTATTTACTATTTCATTTTCATTCAAGTACTCAAAACTTGTTGTAAAATTAAATATATTTAAATTTGCCTCTAAATTTTCGTAAGCAAAATTATCTAAATCATTTTTAAGAGAAAAGTTATACTTTGTTGAGAGGAATTTATTTGGATTGTACTGTACTTCTCCAAAGAGATTCGAATTTTTTAAACCCATTTGATTGTGAGTTGGAAAATCCTTGTTTTCATTAAGTCTAATATTATTAGCTAATTTAATGGCTAAATTTTCATTTGATGTTTCTTTATTTATCCTTGAATATTCTTTTCCGATAGTGATGGATGCACCACCTTCTAAAGTGTCCTCATCGGTTGATTGCAATCTTTTAAGTCCATAAATATTATTTATATCAATCCTTCTCGAGTCTTCCTCAGCTTCATTTTTTGTATGATCTGGGGAAATTCTGAGGGAAATTCTAGGCGTTAAAATATTTTGAAAATTTTTATCTTCTTTAATTAAAGGTAAAGAAGAATTATATTGAAACATACCACTTAAATAATAATTTTCATTATTTTTATATTTTTTAGATTTTTCCGAATCTGAATTTGTATTTCTTAAAATAAACTCATAGTTATTATAAAAAGCGTTTTTATAAATATTCGGATTTGATTTAAATATTAGATCATTTGTATTAATTTTTTCAAATATATTTGTTTGATAATTTTTTATTAAATTGTTTGATTCAAAAAGAAAGTTCCCGTTTAGGTTAGTTTTATTTTTTATTTTTTTTGAAATAAAGATTTTTGGAAGAATAAATTCATATCTATCGTTTTTATTCTTGTTCAAATCTTCATATATTTTGAAATCTGTATCTATTGATAAATCCTCAGAAAATAAGTTTAAATTTAAAGAATTTTCTAAAACATTTTCATTTTTAACAATTTTTGACTTTATTTTATTAGCTCTTAAATATGTGTCATTAGAAGTTCTCTCTAACTTTATTTTTAATTTTGAACTTTCAAAGTAATCGAATACAAGATCTTGGTTAAAATTGAAAAAAAAATGATTCTTTGAGTCTTTGTCTTCCTCATTAAATAAACTTAAATCAATTATTGTGTCACTTTTAAAATTTACTTGCCTATATTCTGTTTGTAATAAAAATTTATTTTCGGCAAATATTCGAGGAGAAATTGTAAAATCTTTATTATCAGCTACTACATGATAATAAGGAAGATGCAGATATGTTCCAGAAGTTGAAGAACTTTGAATTGAGGGAACTAAAAAACCAGATTTTCTTTTTACTGTGGGGTCGGGGTGAAAAAATTTTGGAAAATAAAAAACTGGCATGTCATAAATTTTAAGTAAGGCATTTTTGTAATTAATTACCTTTTTCTTTTTGTCGTGTTTAATTTCCTCAGCAGATATTTGCCATGGGGGACATTTGTCTGATTTTTTACATACAGTGAAGATACCTTTTGAAATTTCGCTAATTTCATTTTCGTTATCATAAACAAGCTTTTTACCAAGTAATCTTGGATCATTATCTTTATTAAAAGATTTATTATCCAAATCTATCTTTATATCTTTACCTAAGAGCTTATTTGTTTTTGTGTTTATAAACGCTAATTTAATATTAGATATGTTGTTTTCTTTGTCCTTAAAAACTAAATCCTTTACTTTTAAAATATTCTTATCTATCTCATAATAGAAATACATCATATCAAGAAAATTATTATTAGTATCTTTAAGTATAGATTTATTTTTTGATTCTATAATTTTTACTTTTCTATTATAATTTATATTACTTGTCTCAAGTGATAAATTTCTTTTTAAATCTATAATCTCAGTAAAATTTTTAGTTGAGATGTTATTATTTTTTTGATCAACTTCGATATAATCAAACTTTATTTTTATATCATCTGATTTAATGAGCGCTACTCCATTGTAAGCTTTTAAAATTTGGGTTTTATTTTGATATATAAATTTTTCAGCATTAATTGTTATATCTTCGTCTGAAGATGTAGCCTTACCATTTTCAGCATTAATTATATTTCCATTATCGAGTAATTTAAGCTCTGAAGTTTCAAACTTAAATAAATCAGCATATGCATTACTAGAGAAAAATATACAGATAAAAAAAAATACAAAAAAATTACTTTTCATTAATTTTAACCAAACCTGCTATTGTAATAATTGAAATACATAAAAGTGGAATTAGAATTGATGCTATAGCTGGTATCTTTCCATTATTTCCCAAAGAGTTGAATACAAAATTTATATAGTAAATTATCACAGACATTAAAACTCCAAAAATTATATGAAAGAATAGTGATCTGTTTCTGCTCATATTAAACATAATTATTGCTGATAAAATAGTCAAAATTGAATAAAGGAACGGGGTAGAAAAAAGATTCAATAAATGAATTTCAATCTCATTTGATGAATAACCTAATTTTTCAAAATCTTTCTTAAGATTAAATAATTCTATTAAATTTAATGTAGAAATGTTTGAAAATAAACTATTTATTTTGTCTTTATCGAAATTAGTTTGATAATAAATTTTTTCTTTTTCGTTCAATGTAATATTTTTTTTTGTAATTGAAGGGTTATTTATTAACCATTTTTTTTGTTTAATATCTATTTTTTTGGACTGTATAGTATTTATTAGATTAAAATTTTTATCAAATTCATTTATAATAACATCAATTAAATAGTCACCTTCTATATAATTAGCTTTAACGATCAAAGTATTATTTTTTATTTCATCTTTTAGCCAAAGACCACTATCATTTACAACTGCCAAATATTTATTATCTTTAGAGTAATTATTTTTGATATCTGTATAAAAAAATTTGAGTTTTGATGCAGCATTATAAAAGATAAAAATTGTAAAAATTCCAATTAGAAATGATGAAAAAAATAAAATTTTTATTATATGAAAGTTACTCAATCCATTTGTCTTAAGAAGGTTAAGTTCATCTTTTTTAAAAAAATCATAAAATAAAAACTGCGTGGAAATAAGGAATATAAATGGAAAAATTTCAAAAAGAGTAATCGGAGCACCTAATAAAGTTATAACATATGGTAAAAATAAATTAACATCTGAATTTTTAAAAAATGAAATTTCTTCAAGGACACTTAATATTATTACTAGACATAAAAATATTAAACTGATTAATATAAATTTGCTTATAAAGCTTTTTACAATGTACTTTTCATAAGTTTTAAACATTTTTAACAATCCTATAAAAAGATAGATAAATTACAAAAAAACTTATAAGGGGTAAAATTATATATGCTGAAGTTGAAAATACAGATATAGTTGAATATCTTAAAGAGATTTCAGATATTATTAGTATTAAAAACGTAATTAAAAAGATTATTCTTTTATTCCTTTCGTATTTATAATTATTTTTTGGGGTTATAATTAAAAAACAGCAGAGAATGGCTATAATTGGAATATAAAATGGTTTAAAAAATCTTTTTAAAAGCTCTTGATGGATTTCTTTTTGAATTTTTTGATCGCATTTAAATTTATCACTCTTAAAAAATAAATTAGATCTAAATTTTTTTAATGAACATCCCAAAAGATATCTAGAGGGTGTTTCTTGTATTTTTGGAACTAGAATAGTATTTGAAGAATAGTCAGCAAGATTAAAATCTATTTGTTCAAATTCAAATATATTTATTTTTGTTTTATCATTGTTTATGACTCTTCCATCGTAAAGTCTAAAAATTTTTTTACTTTTGTCATCAATCAAAACACCATTTTTTGCGTAAATCATCCTAGAAACATTTTTTGATGAGTCATCTATAAAAATTTTTGAGTAAGTACCATTTTGGTTTTCTTTATTTATGAATATGGTGAGTCCTTCTACAATATTGAGAAATTTTCCTTCTTTAATTAGGGAGGTAAAAAAATCTATATTTGAGTTTTTTAAAAGCTCTCTTCCTTTAAGTTGTGAGAGTGGAGAAACAAAGCTTCCAAACCATATCTGAAAAATAGTTAGGATAATAGAAATAAATAAAACATTATTAGCAAAATTAAATTTAGTTATTCCGTGGGTCCAAAAAATTACTAATTCATTTTTAATTTCATAACTAATTAGAATATAAAAAAGTGAAATAAAAAAGATAAAAGGTATGATTCGATGAATAATTTTCGGAAAATTTAATAAAATGTATGTAAAATAAGTTTTTAAACCATGGCCATCTTGACTAACATAATCAAAATAGTTTACAGCTTGTAATATCCAAACTATTAGCCCCATTGTAAAACACATAATTAGGAAAAAATTCAATGTATCTGTGGTAAAATTTCGAAATATTAATTTTTTCATTGAAAATAATAAATTTCTAAATATATAGCATTCATTTATAACTCTTTGTAATTAAAAATATGTCAATTAAAATAAACATTAAAAAAAGCATTAATCTCAAGACTATCAAGAATTACGTCTTATTTTGTGATGAAGAATTTAGAATTTATTCGCTAAATAAGCTCCTTATTTCTAAAACTTCAGGTGAAATCAACAAAACTATAAACTCAAATAAGATAAAAAATAAAAATTTTTTAGTTTTTAATCTAAGTCCAAATCAGAGGATAATTTTGGTTAAATTAAATAATAAATATTTGTCTTTAGAAAATGAAAAAAAAGGCGCTGAATTTTTCAATTTTATAAAATCAAATTCAATTACTAATATGACTTTATTAGGAGAAAACTTTAAAGAAATTTTATACAAAAATGATAAATTTCTAGATGAGTTTTTTCACGGTCTTCAATTAAAATCTTATATATTTGATAAATATAAATCAAAAAAAGATTATAATAAATATGAATTTAATATTTTTACTAAAAACAATTCAATAAGATTAGATAAAAATAAACGGTTCAAGTCTTTATTAGAGGGAACTAATTTGACAAAGGATTTAGTATCAGAGCCAGGCAATGTTTTGCATCCTGATGAATACGCAAAAAGAATTTTGAAGCTTCGGAAGCTTGGATTAAAAATAAAAGTTTTAGATAAAAAAAATTTAAAAAAACTAGGGATGGACTCTTTGTTAGGAGTTGGGCAGGGAAGTATTAGAGGCTCTTACCTTGTAATTATCGAGTGGAATGGAAATAAATCATATAAAAAACCCTTAGCATTTGTTGGTAAAGGAGTTTGTTTTGATACCGGAGGGATTTCACTCAAGCCTGCAAAATTTATGGAAGATATGACTTATGATATGGCTGGTTCAGCAGTGGTAGTAGGTCTAATGAAGAATTTAGCGATAAGGAAAGCAAAAGTAAATGCGGTAGGTGTTGTTGGTCTTGTAGAAAATATGCCTGATGGTAATGCACAGAGGCCAGGAGATATAGTAAAATCTTATAGTGGAAAGACCATAGAGATCTTGAACACCGATGCAGAGGGTAGATTAGTTTTAGCTGATGCACTCACATACACAGAAAAAAAATATAAACCTAAATTCATTATTGATTTAGCAACTTTAACTGGCGCAATAATAGTTGCTTTAGGTTCTGAATATGCTGGTCTTTTCTCTAATGACGATAATTTATCAAATCAAATATTTAAAACAGGCGAAAAGGTAGATGAAAAAGTTTGGAGAATGCCTTTAAATAAAAATTATGACAAACTCATAGAATCAAAGAATGCTGATATGCAAAATATAAATTATGTAGGTGGTGCAGGCTCAACAACAGCAGCACAATTTTTACAAAGATTTATTCTTAATAAAACACCATGGGCTCATTTAGATATAGCTGGAATGGCATTTTCAAAATATGGAGGTGCTCTAAATTCTGGTGGTGCAACTGGATTTGGAGTGAGATTATTAAACAAATTGATAGAGGATTATTACGAGTAATATGGAACAAACTTTGTCAATCATAAAACCTGATGCTGTAGAGAGAAATTTAGAAAACGAGATTAAACAGATATTTTTAAATAAAAAATTTAAGATTATTAAAGAAAAAAAAATTCAAATTGAAAAACAAGAGGCAGAAAAGTTTTATAAAGTTCATGAAACTAAACCATTTTACAATGATTTATGTTCTTATTTAGCGTCAGGACCTATTGTTGTTATGGTACTTGAAAAAGAAAATGCTGTATTAGAAAATAGAGAGCTAATGGGTTCAACTAACCCAAAAGATGCTAAACAGGGTACAATTAGAAAAAAATATGGAATTTCAATAGATAAAAATTCAGTTCATGGATCAGATAGCGTTGAAAATGCTAGAATTGAAATAGATTTTTTCTTTAAAGATTAAGTACTTTTATTATAGCTTTTGGATATAACTTATGCTCTTGAGCTAATATCTTTTTAGCGAGAGATGCCACGGTTTCTTTTTTTGAAATTTTGACTTTCTTTTGCATAATAATTTTTCCTGAATCTAATCTAGTATTTACGAAATGAACGGTACAACCTGAGTGTTTTTCTTTATTATTTAATGCTCTTTTGTGAGTGTTTAATCCTTTATATTTAGGCAGTAAAGATGGATGTATATTCAATATTTTTCCTTTAAACTGTTTAATAAAATTCTTTGATAAAATTTTCATAAATCCAGCAAGACAAATCAACTCAATATCTTTTGATTTTAAAATACCAAGTAAATTTTTTTCAGTTAGGTTTTTATTTTTAAAATTTAAATTTTTTTTTTTTATATTATATTTTTTTGCATAATCTAAACCTTTAGCTTTAGAATTACTTGAAATGACAATTTCAATAGATATAGGACATTTATTTTTTTTTGAAAATTTGATGAGAGATTTAAAATTACTTCCTGTACCTGAGATAAATACAGCAGTTCTAATTTTATTAAAACCAGTTGATTGAACCATCTAGTAAAACTTTGTTTTTACCTTCAGAAATTTTACCAATAACGTAAGGCTTGAATTTTTTTGAAAAAAATTTATTTATTTTTTTTAGATTTTTACTTTCTATAATAAGGCAAAAACCAATTCCACAATTAAATGTTTTAAACATTTCTTTTTCAGTAATTCCGTTATTTTTAAGCCAATTAAATATTTTAGAAGTTTTAATTTGATCTAAATTAATATTTGCAGAAAGTTTATCTGGTATAA
>MDTD01067457.1_pt1 | contig 10956 bp, 10 predicted proteins | sample 811221 | NCBI WGS metagenome assembly MDTD01 (sample SAMN05326646, study PRJNA326480) | marine metagenome | isolation source: seawater | place: Pacific Ocean: South West | collected 2011
ATAGTCATTTTTAAAAGTATCTAAGAGATCCATACCATCTCTTCCTGGCATTTTAAGATCAGTTAAAAGTACGTGAGGTTTTTCAATGTCCAAGTGATTTACAACTTCATTTCCGTCTTCAAAAACATTTACATGAAAGCCAGCATCCAAAAGACCTTTTTCGAGTATAAATCTTATAGACTCATCATCATCTGCAATCCAAACTTTTTTTGGTCTAGGCATTTAATTCCTCCTTTAAAAATCCTGAATTATCTTCAATTGGCAAAATCACAGAAAAGGTCGTACCTTTTGAGTTACTTACGCAATCTATTTCACCTTTGTGCTGATTAATTATCCCTCTGGCGATTGCTAAACCAAGACCAGAAGTAATTTCTTTTGTAGATACTAATGGAAAAAAAATTGAGTCTATTAAATCATCTGGTATTCCAGGACCATTGTCTGAAATCTCTATCAAGCATGCAGATTTATAATATGATTTATTCAAGAAAGTTTCATACATAATTCTTGTTCTTAAAATTAGCTTATTGCCCTTTTTACTTGCGTCGATTGCCTCAACAGAATTCCTAGCCAAGTTGTAGAAAACTTGACCTAGAAGGTTATCGTCAACATTAAGTAAAGGAATACTGGGGTCATAATCCCTCTCTACAGAAATTTCTGCAAGATTTAACGAATCAACAAAGTTGGGTATTTTTTCAAGTATGCTATGAACATTAAAAGGTTTGGGATTAAGTTGAAAATTCTTTTTTGAAACTTGATCTATAATCTTAGCTATTCTGTCTGTCTCCTTAAGAATTATATTTAAGAATTCTTGATTTTCAGGATTATCTACTTTGTTCATTAACAATTGCGCCGATCCTTTGATTCCACTTAAAGGATTTTTTATTTCATGTGCTAATACTTTTGAAAAAGCATTAGTTATGACATCTCCCTTAAATCTTCGTTCCCTTTTTGATTCAATAGATGTCTTATCTGCACTAAAGAATTCAAAAACAATAAATTCATCTCCTTTATCATCTTCGAAATAAGTGGCTAAGAAAGAAGTTTTCTTTTTTAGATTATTGTCTAAAAATAACGTAGTTATATGCCTTTTCAGATGGCTCTTATTTTCAAATAACTCTTTAAGCTCTAAATCATTTTTGGGTTTTTCAGAAAAAATTTCAGATATATCTTTATTTTCAGCTTTTTCAAAAGAAGTATTTAAAAAATCTTCAGCAGCCTTATTGAGATATATGACTTTAAGTTTTCTATTAGCAATCAAAATTTTTGAAGAAAGAAAATCTAAGGCTAAGTTCGAAAAGGATTTAGATTTATTTGTCATACCAAACAAGTTGTAAAAACTGTTTTTTAAAAACAGCTAAAATTTTAAAAAGCTTACCTAGTTTCGCAAAAGATCTTATCATCGTAAATTTTGTCCGATTTAAAACAGCTCTTCTGTCTTGTGACAGAAGAACTAATCAAAATACTTTCAGTTTTTACTTTGTTAAAGTCCCAACTATATGAGATAGAATTTTATATGGGTCAGCATTTGAAGCAGGTCTTCTGTCTTCTAAATAACCATTCCAATCATGTTCTACGGTATAAACCGGAATTCTTATACTAGCTCCTCTATCACTGACTCCATAAGAGAATTCAGTAATTTTTTGAGTTTCATGAAGACCTGTTAACCTCATATCATTATCAGAACCGTAAGAGGCTATTCCATCAGCATGGACTTTACCTAATTTTTCGCACATTGATTCAAATAGTTCTTTCGAACCCTTAGTTCTCATTTCTTCGTTTGAAAAATTAGAATGCATTCCTGATCCATTCCAATCACCTGTTTTTGGTTTAGGATGAATATTTACGCCAACGCCAAATTCTTCAGCGATCTTAAAAAGTAAATATCTACTAACCCACAAATCATCTGCAGCTTTTATACCTTTTCCAAAGCATTGATATTCCCATTGACCTAAAGCTACCTCTGCATTTGTTCCAGTTAAAGTGATTCCGAGATCTAAGCAAGCTTCAAGATGTGCATCAGAAATTTCTCTTCCAACCACGTTACCGGCGCCAACCCCACAATAGTATTCTCCTTGTTCCCTCGGAGTTCCATCTTCCCAACCTAGGGGCTCACCAGATTTTGGATCTGTAAAGAAAAACTCTTGCTCGAAACCAAACCACCACTCATCTGTAACCACTTCTGCAGCCGCAGCTCTGAAATTTGTAGGATGAGTTGTATGATCAGCTGATTGAACCTGTGTCATAACTAAATCATGTCCATGAGGATTAGAATAAGTTTGTACTGGAAGTAACAAACAGTCTGAACTACCACCTTCAGCCTGAAGGGTGGATGAACCATCAAATGACCAATCTGGCGGGGTATCATCATCAGTAGCTTTAACTTTGCTACGCATATTAGCTTCTGGTTCGTAGCCGTCTAACCAGATATATTCATAAGTTTTAAATTCTGACATTATGTCTCCTAAATTTATTTGTCGATTTATAATAATATCAAACAGAGTGGTAAATTCTAGTGCATTTTTTGCTCTTTTTAAATACAATAATTGCACTATTATAGATCAATTGATCATAAAATCGTAAATTAAATTCAAATATCTTTCAAAACCTTCGAATTGATGAATACCATTTTTTTCAATAATTACTAATGACTTTCTAAAAAAATTTATTGTTAATTTTTGATCGAGTACTTCATCACCTAGCTGAACCAAACAAAAATGGTTCATAGGAAAATTTAAATCATTAAATTTAAGATCCAATAATTCTTGATAATTAGATTCTGTAAATTTATATTTTTCTTTAGTTTGATAGTTTGAGTGTTCTCCAATAATATCCTTCATAAACTCAAGATGTTCTGGAACAACAGGATTGATCAACACATTTTTTAAACCGTAAATGTTTCCTAAATAGGAGGAATATAATCCACCAAGGGAACTTCCGATAAGTGATATTTCTTTATTTTCTTTTTCAATTATTTCGCTTAAAAGATTTATGGAATCTTTAGGAGAAATTGGAAGGTTTGGAACTATTAAATTTTTCTTGTCTTGATTTGATAAAAATTTTTTAAATGTTATTGCTTTGGTAGACTTTGGTGAGCTATTAAAGCCATGAAGGTATAAAAGTTTCAATTGATTGACCTTCCTCTACGCATAAATTTAAAAAATCTTTTGTGAATGTATTCCATTGCAATCTTTCATCTTTTAAAAAACCAAATTTAAAACTTGTCTGAAAGATTTCTAATAAGCTCACATGGAAATTTTGAAATCTTGTTACTTCCACTAGCTTAGCTTCATGATAAATTCTCAAGTTTAATTTGAGAGTTTTATCATTAATAGGAGATTTCATTAAAACTTCCAAGTTTGAAGTATAGTCTGACATTTTTTTTAATTTAAATTTAACTTCAGAGGTATTTTTATTTTTATCGTTTACTACTGGAAGATTAAAAACAAAGTTTTTATCTCCCTTAATGTTAGGAATTAGTTTGGTAAGTAATAAAAAATTCGTAGCTTGAAGAAATTGAAGCTCTTTTAATTTTCTGTATTCCATTTGATACATTTTAAACATTCTATTTTAATTCCTTAAAAAGTAACTATCTTTAAAATTTTCATTATTTGAATATATCTAAAATTTAATTACTTTAGTCTAATGCCTAACTTACTTTTTTTTCAAATTAGTCATAAGATGCCCATAGCACATTAGCAACAGTTGATCTATAAGGCTTCCAAATTTCGCTAAGGTTCCTCATTTCTTCTTCAGAAGGCCTGACATTAAAGCCCTTTATTTTTTTTACTGCCATTTGAAGACCAAGATCTTTCACGGGCCATATATCAGGCCTATCCAAAGATGCAAGCATGTAGCATTCTGCTGTCCATTCTCCTATCCCCTTGATTTTTATGAGATTTTCTTTCAATAATTCATCATCCATTTTATGTAATTTATGAAAACTAATTTCCTTGTTTTTTATTGATTCAGCAAGAATGCGACAGTAAGAAATTTTTTGTCTGCTCAATCCAGTTTCTTTTAGAATTTTGTCAGATAGTTTCAAAAATTCATCTGGGCTAAACCTATTCAATTTCTTTTTAATTCTTAAAAAAATTGCTTTTGCTGAAGCAACAGATAATTGTTGTTCTGTTATGAGTCTTATGAGTCCTTCAAAACCTTTAGGACGTTTAAATTTTCTGAAGTTGCAGTTTTCAAGGAATAGCATCTCTAAATCTTTATCTTTTTCTATTAAATAAAAAATCTCTTTTTTTAATTGATGAGATTTAAGATGTTTTAAAGGGGAGTAATTTTTTTGCATCTTCAAGGTAATAATTAATATGACGTTCTTCTTTATTTACAAAATCTTCAATAGCTTCCCTAAATCTTTCGTCAGCAATCCAGTGAGCAGAATAAGTTTCTGTGGGAGAAAATCCTCTTTTAATTTTATGTTCCCCTTGTACGCCAGGATCAAATTTTTGTAGTTTATTTTTTATACAATAATCTATTCCTTGGTAGTAGCAACATTCAAAGTGAAGACAATCAAACTCTTCAATGCAACCCCAATACCTGCCGTATAGATTTCTGTTGTCTCTAAAAAAAAGAGAACCTCCAACCATTTCGTCTGTACTTTTCTTTTTTGCAAAAACTATAACTAAGTTTTTAAATAGAGTTGGTGGGAAGTTTAAAAAAAATTGTTTAGTAAGATAACCAGAAAAACCACTTCGCTTGATATTTGTGGATAAATAAAATTTATAAAATTTATTTAATAAATCATAACTTAGGTTCTCTCCAGAAAACGTCTGTAATATCAAATCTTGTTTTTTTATCTTGTCCCTTTCTTTTTTAACATTTTTTCTATGTCTTGCTCTAAATGAACTTATATAGTCTTCAAAACTTTCAAAATTTTTGTTGAACCAAATAAATTGCGCATTCTTTCTGATACTCAAATTTGAATCATCATAAAAATCAACTTCTTCTTCCATAGGAAACAAAATATGCCATGAGGAAATATTATTTTTAGCAGCAATGCTTTTTACTCCTTCTTTAATCATCTCAAATAGTTCTTTTTTATTTTCTCCCTTTTTAACTAAAAATCTTGGGCCAGAAGCTGGAGTATGAGGGATCGAGCTTACTAATTTTGGATAGTAATCTAAACCGTGTTGATAAAAAGCATTAGCCCAAGAATGATCAAATACAAATTCTCCTTGGGAATGACTCTTTAAGTAAAGGGGCATAGCGGCGAGAAGAGAATTATCCTTGGATACTGTAATGTGAAGCGGAATCCAGCCTGTTTTAGCTCCTACGCAGTTAGTGTTTTCTAGCAATTGAAGAAAATCATGCTTCAAAAATGGATAATTTATGTCATTTAGGAGTGAATTCCACTCTTTTTTAGAAATCTCTTCAATTGAATTATGAAAACCTATTTTCATTAAATTAGAGCGTCGACAAAAAAAGATAAAAACATAAATATGCCTAAATTATTATTTTTTCTAAAAAAATTAAAACTGGAATTGGGGCTAGTGAAATCAGTCTTAAAAAAAATAAAAAAGAAGAAAATTATAGTAACAAAAAAGAGTAAAAAAAATGAATTACTATCAGTATTTAGCAAACCTATATAACCAAAAAGTAATAATCCTATTAGACCAAAAATAAGGATAGATATCTTTTCGAAACCCTCAAAAAAAATAGCAGCACTACCAATACCTAGAATCTTATCGTCTTTTCTATCTGAAATAGCATAAGAAGTATCATAGGATAAAATCCAAAAAAAATTGGCTAGCATTAAAATCAGACATTCAATGGTTACAGAATTTAAGGTTGCAGCAAAAGCTATTGGAATGCCCCCAGAGAAAGTTATTCCTAAAATTAACTGGGGAAGATTTAAAAACCTTTTTGAAAAAGGATATAGAACAATCAAGAACATAAAAACCAAAGAGATATATAAAGATAATAAGTTGAGCTGCGATAAAAGAACAAGAGCCAAACTAATTAAACAAAAAGTTAAAAGCAGGGCTTCTTTTGACGAAACTTTTCCGGCAGCAATAGGCCTTGATACTGTTCTATGTACTTTTGCATCAATATCTTTGTCAATTAAGTCGTTAATTACACAACCAGCTGACCTCATCACCAACGCTCCTAAGCTAAAAATAACGAAAAGTCGCAAATTGACATCACCACTGGAAGCCACAAGAAGAGCAATTAACGTTGGCCATAATAGAAGTAAGGTGCCAATGGGTTTATCCAGACGCATTAAGTAAAAATAGTTTTTCAATCTTTCAGTCACACTGATATATTATTCAAAAATTAATAACCTTACAGATATTTATTATGGAAGATTTTAGAAAATGGGAGTGCATTGTCTGTGGATGGATTTACGATGAAGCTGAGGGCTTACCTGAAGAAGGTATTCCTCCAGGAACTAAATGGGAAGATGTGCCTCACGATTGGGTCTGTCCTGATTGTGGAGTAGGCAAAGAAGATTTCGACATGATTCCAGTAGAAGGCTCTGGAAAGAGTTATTAATGTCCTATACAACAAGAATTTTGTTATCAATGTTTCTGGGGATCTTTTTTGGTTCTCTAATTAATAATCTTTTTTTAGATTACAGCTTAGTAGTATTTTCAATAGAAATTTTTAGTGCCTTGGGGACAATATTTATTTCATCATTAAAATTAATGGTGGTTCCATTGGTGTTTTTCTCTCTCGTAACTGGAGTTGCACAAATCACTGACTCGTCTAAGTTGGGTTCAATAAGTATCAAAGCAATATTTTTATACTTAGCCACAACTTCGATAGCTATTTCGTTAGCTTTATTTTTTTCAAACTTTATTAACATAGGCAGTGGAGCTGGACTAATATCTGAAGCAAAATTTGTTACACCTACTCCCCCCTCATTAAAAGAAGTATTCGTAAATATCTTTCCAACAAATCCAATTGCAGCAATGGCAAATGGAGAAATGCTTCAAATAATTGTTTTTTCCTTATTAGTTGGGTTGGGGGTTAAATCATTATCTTCTTCTGAAAATTTAATTAATTTTTTTGTTTCTGGAAATAACTTGATGCTAAAAATCGTTGAATTAATTATATGGTTTGCACCCATAGGTATATTTTGTTTACTTACCGATATCTTCTCTCAAATAGGCTTTTCTATAATTTATGATCTAGCTGGCTATTTCTTTTTGTTAATAGCAGTCCTAATGTTTCATGGAATATTTGTGTATAGTTTTTTTCTTTATTTTTTTACAGGACTTAATCCAATCGTTTTTTATAGCAAATTAAAAGAAGTAATTCTTTTTGCTTTTAGTACTTCATCTAGTAGCGCAACTATGCCGCTTACTTTAAAAACAGCTAAAGATAAACTTGGAGTTGATCAATCTGTTGCTTCTTTTACTATTCCATTGGGAGCAACAATAAATATGGATGGAACGGCAATAATGCAAGGAGTTGCCACCGTTTTTATTGCTCAAGTTTATGGAATTGATTTGACTATGACTGACTTCCTTATGGTGATTCTCACAGCAACACTTGCTTCGATTGGAACAGCAGGTGTGCCTGGTGTAGGTTTAATAATGCTTGCAATGGTGCTGCAACAAGTAGGGTTACCTGTAGAAGGTATCGCGCTAATTATAGGAGTTGATAGATTGCTAGATATGGTGAGGACATCTGTAAATGTTTGCGGTGATTCAATGATCGCCTGTTTAATTTCCTCTAGTGAAAATAACTTGAGTCAGGAAATTTTTTATGGTGATAGGTGAAATCAAATTCATGAAAAATACATTGATTTCTGATAAATTATTTTCATCTTTTAGGAGAAAATCATGGAATTAAATCTTATCTTTCCGCCTTTATTAGGCATCTTTGGCTTAGTTGTTGCTTTGCTCTTATTTGCGCTTGTTATGAAGTACGATGGTGGTACGGATGAGGTAAAGAAAATCGGGGATCAAATCCATTTAGGAGCTATGGTTTTCATGAGAAGAGAATATTCCTATCTAGCATTATTTGTCTCTGTACTAATAGTTTTATCATATATTTTTCTTGGGTTTAATACGGCTTTGGCTGTCACAGCCGGAGCGCTTTCTTCCTCATTAGCTGGATGGTTGGGTATGTTTGCAGCTACAAAAGCTAATGTAAGAACTGCAACAGCTGCCAGCAAAGAAGGAGCTCAATCGGCATTATCTGTAGCTTTTTATGGAGGTTCTATTATGGGTCTGTGTGTGGCTTCTTTAGGCCTTGTTGGACTCGGTGGTTTGTATTTTTATTTTGGCGGTGACCCCGACACTGCTAGAGCAATTGAAGGTTTTGGGATGGGGGCTTCATGTGTTGCATTGTTCTCTAGAGTAGGGGGAGGAATTTATACAAAAAGTGCTGATGTTGGAGCTGATCTAGTTGGGAAAGTTGAGGCAGGTATTCCTGAAGATGATCCTCGAAATCCCGGAGTTATAGCAGACAATGTGGGAGATAATGTTGGTGATGTAGCAGGTATGGGTTCAGACATATTTGAATCATATTGCGGTTCTATGATTGCTTCAATTGCTATAGCAGCAACTATTGATGATACTGGAATGATGGCTCTTCCTTTAGCACTAGCTTCGTTAGGGTTACTTGCTTCTATTTTAGGAATTTTGATTGTAAGAGTATTTTCTAAAGCTGATCCTGGAACTGCATTAAGAACTGGGACCATGGGATCTGCAGTATTATTTGTAATAGCCGCTTATTTCCTAATACAGCTGCTCTTAGATGAAAATGCTTTTTATACTTGGTTGGCTGTCCTTTCAGGAGCAGTTGGGGGAGTGCTGATTGGTCTAATTACAGAGTATTACACAGGTTCTTCTCCAGTAGAAAAAATTGCTAAGTCAGGGGAAACGGGACCAGCTACAGTTATGATCACTGGTTTGTCTGTTGGAATGCAGTCAGTAGTGCTACCTATATTAATTTTAGCTTCCATAATATTGGTTTCTACCAGTTTAGTAGGGCTTTATGGTGTAGGAATTGCTGCTGTAGGAATGTTGGCTACTGTCGGAATAACTATGGCAATTGATGCTTATGGACCTGTCGCAGACAATGCAGGTGGGATAGCTGAAATGTCTGGAATGGGAAGTGAAACAAGAGAAATTACTGATTCATTAGATGAACTCGGAAATTCTACCGCAGCGATTGGAAAGGGATTTGCCATTGGAGCAGCTGCACTTGCTGCCTTAGCTATTATTGCTGCTTTTGTTGAAACTGTTTCTCATAATAATGAGCAATTTGAATTGGTCTTATCTGATCCTCAAGTTTTAGTAGGTATGTTTATTGGCATATCCATTCCTTTTTTAATTTCTTCTATAACCATGACTGCAGTAGGAGATGCGGCGTTTGACATGATAAATGAAATCAGGAGGCAATTTAGAGAAATTCCAGGTCTTCTGGAAGGAAACGCTGAACCTGATACTGCTAGATGTGTAGACATTGCAACATCGGCTGCTCTTAAAAGAATGTTATTGCCGGGAGTAATTGCTGTTGGCGCTCCAGTAGTAGTTGGGTTTGGTTTAAGTCCTGAGTCTCTAGGAGGAATGCTAGGCGGAGGATTGATAGGATGTGTTTCAATGGCTTTAATGATGGCTAATGCTGGAGGCGCTTGGGATAATGCAAAAAAATTCATAGAAAAAGGTAATCTTGGTGGAAAAGGTACCGATACCCATTCAGCAGCAGTAGTTGGCGATACTGTGGGAGACCCATTTAAAGATACTTCTGGGCCTTCTATGAATATTTTAATTAACGTAATGGCAATAGTTAGCTTAGTTATTTCTCCCCTTTTATAAAAAAATTATTTTTATAAGAACTCTATTGAGCAGCAATTAAATTTTCTTTTTTGCCTATCCACCTGCGCATCAGAAGATCAACTAATTCAGAATTTCCTTCAAGCTCTTTAGCAAGTTCTTCTGATTTGTCCAAGAATTGAGCATCTCTTATAAGGTCCGCAATTTTTAATTCCATCCCTCCCGATTGTCTAGTTCCTAAAATTTCACCTGAGCCTCTTATTTTCATGTCTATTTCAGAGATTTTAAATCCGTCATTAGTTTCTTTCATCGCAGTCATTCTTGCTTCTGCAGTTTCTCCAAGGTTACCTTCATAAAGAAGTATGCAATGGGCTTGCATGTCAGGGCCTCTTCCCACTCTCCCTCTTAGTTGATGCAACTGAGATAAGCCAAGTCTTTCCGCATTTTCAATAATCATTAAACTAGCATTTGGAACATCCATACCTACTTCAATGACCGTAGTACAAACAAGCACGTCAATCTTCCCATTTCTGAACTCTTCTATAACCTTATCTTTTTGATTTTTTGGTAACTTGCTATGGACTAAACCAACTTTTAGATTTTTACTATTTTCTTCTAACCATTTTTTTGATGACTCTGCGGTTTGAACATCCAAGTTCTCAGATTCTTCGATCATAGTGCATAACCAAAATGCCTGATTTCCATTTTCACATATAATTTCTAAACGTTCGATTAACTCGTCCCTTTTTTTATTTGACATAACCGAAGTAGAAACTGGATTTCTACCAGGAGGCATTTCGCTTATTTTTGAAACGCTTAGGTCTGCAAACATTGTCATTGCCAAGGTTCTTGGAATCGGAGTAGCAGTCATGAAAAGCTGATGAGGCATTATGCCTTTTGCAGTTTTCTGAAGTATTTCAAACCTTTGCTTAACACCAAATCTTTGCTGTTCGTCTACAACTACCAAAGCTAGATCCTTTAAGGAAACTCTCTCTTGAAAAACAGAATGTGTACCAATTAGGATCTTTATTTTGCCAGTTACTAATCCCTTATTAATTTTTTCCCATTCTATCTTTTTTGTTTTTCCAGTCAAAAGCGCTATGTTTATATCTTCATTTTTCATCCATAAAGAAAAATTTTTAAAATGTTGTTCCGCCAGAACTTCTGTCGGACAAAGTAAAACCGTTTGAAAATTATTTTTTGCTACAGACAACATTGC
>MDTD01176852.1_pt1 | contig 10956 bp, 8 predicted proteins | sample 811221 | NCBI WGS metagenome assembly MDTD01 (sample SAMN05326646, study PRJNA326480) | marine metagenome | isolation source: seawater | place: Pacific Ocean: South West | collected 2011
AATTACTGCAAGGCCATCATGATGTGATGTGTCTTTTCCAAGCATAATTGTAAACGCAAAATTTTCCACTGGTGCCCGCATAGCAAGTATAGGTGATGCATGAAAAGTGGGATCTGGTTTCATTGGTTTATTCATATTTTTCTCCCTTGTTTCCCCATTAAAAGGGTTATTTACACTGCCGCTGAAATTTCCCCTAAGTCAGCCACAATCCATAGTAAGACGGTATTTTTACGCTAAGCCAGATATTTAAGCTGAGTCCCAATCCTCTATATTTTAAGAGGTAACATAAACTTCGATTCTTACCAAATGCTCAGTCATCAAGGTTCTGAAAGTGCATCAAAAAAATGAGGGCTGACTAATAATTTGAAAAAAATTTTGTATCAAAGCCCCATTCTATCAGCGATGCTTACCACTCTATACATTTCCCTCAACACAGGTTTTTCGATCAGTTTTCCGTCAATGACAACAAGACCAGTATCTGCTTTTTCAAACTCGGCAATGGTTTTTCTTGCACGAGTAATCTGGTCGGCAGATGGTGTGAATACTTCATTTAGGATGGAGATTTGTTTGGGATGTATCGAGCCCTTTCCAGAGAAACCGAGCATGCGTGCTTGCTCTGCAGCTGCTCTCATACCATCTAGGTCCTCTAAATCGAGATAAGGCACATCTATAACGTCTAGACCAGCACTAGCGGCTGCATGCACCACCTTTGACCGTGCATAAAGCAAAGGTTCCCATGCCATGTCACACCGTAATTCGGGTGCCATATCAATCGCACCAAAAAACAGTGCGTCCATCCGATCACTGGAATGTGCGATTTCATAAGCGGCTTCTAACCCTTCATTTGTCTCAATGATAACATGAATGCGGGTGTCATGCCCCGCTTCTGATAACAGTTGATCTAATATTATAACTTCATCCGGGCTGCGCACCTTCGGCATCATTAAGGCAGGAGGTGGTGTTTGGCTTGATAAGATGGCACTAACATCCTCAATGCCAAATTTTTCGCGCATTGAATTGATGCGAACGATGCGCTCAACACCATCATCAGACTGTGGTTCAGCAAAAAGCGCTAATGCTTTTTTTCGCGCTTCTGCCTTGTCTTTTGGTGCAATACCATCTTCCAATTCAACACAGACCATATCAACCCCACTGGCAACTGCTTTGGGAAACATATCGGGTCTAACTCCCGGTACGAAAATGAAACTTCTACGTGGTTGAATGGGAGTATTTTCTGGCATTGATGTTTCCTATTTCTTTTTAATAATTTCAGGTGGATCAAACGCAGTTATATTTTGAGCAGGGCCGTCATACAATTCGATTTCGGCAAGACAGCTGTGAGCTGCAGGACCTTGGGCAAGTTTTGAGGTTCCTATATCAGGGGAAAGTACATTAGGGTTCCCGTGCTTACACATGCTGTTAGGATCAGCTGGGTCAACAGGGTCATACCACGAGCCAGTGCTAATGATAACTACTCCCGGCATAACATCATTTGTAATGTTAACCCCACAAAGACAAGCCCCTCTCCCATTGAACACCTTAACAATATCACCATCAATAATGCCACGGGCTTTTGCATCAACCGGATTCATTTCTAATGGTTGGTGGCCCTTTATCTTACTAGAAGAACTTAATGCTCCATTATCCATTTGTGAATGAAGCTTTGTCTTCGGTTGATTTGAGATCAGATGCAGTGGATAGGTTTTATCCTTTGCGCCCAGCCATTCAGCTGGTTCCATCCAAGTTGGATGGCCGGGACAATTATCATAATTAAAACTATCAATTGTCTTAGAAAATATCTCAATTTTGCCGCTTGGGGTTTTTAAAGGATTTTTATCGGGATCGTTAAAAAATTCTGAAAGGAAGATACGATCTTCATTTAATTCAGGTGATTTATAAAAGCCAGTCTCACGAAAGCTTTGATAATCGGGCATTTTAACATTTAATTTTGCCGCTCGCTCACGTGACTGCTCCCAGATCCATCGTTGCCATTCTTCCGCGGAACGGCCCTCGGTAAAAGCATCTTCGGTATCCATGTTATGAGCTATTCCAGCGAAAATATCGTAGTCGTTCCTAGCCTCACCGATAGGTTCAATGGCTTTATCCATTGAAATTACAAAAGGATCACGAGGTGTCATTCCGATATCTTGCCTTTCAAGAGTTGTGGTACATGGAAGGACTATATCGGCATGTCGAGCCAGAGCATTCCAACACCATTCATTGGCAATTACTGTTGAAGGTTTCTCCCATGCTTTTCTCAAGCGAGCAAGATTCTGGTGATGGTGAAACGGGTTTCCTCCTGCCCAGTAGATCAGATCAATGTCTGGATAAGTATATTCTCCGCCATCATAATCAAACTTTTGACCTGGATTCAGCAACATATCACTCACCCTTGCAACTGGAATGAAATCAGCAATTGAATTCTTGCCCTGAGGCAAGGGGGCATAAGGCATCTTGAAAACATTGTTGCCGAGGTAATTAGTAATGGTATAGCCAAATGCTAGTCCACTACCAGGTTTGCCCATTTGACCAAGTATTGCAGCAAGGGCTGTTGCTGCCCAAAAGGGCTGCTCACCGTATTGTTGGCGAGTTAGCGACCAACTTAGTGTTAACATGGTGCGCTTATTGTTCATCGCTTTTGTTAGCGAAATTATATCTGCTTCAGCCATACCGCTTATACTGGCCGCCCAGGAAGGAGTTTTTGGGACCCCATCTTTTTGTCCTAGTAGATATGCTTGAAATCTATCGAAGCCAACGGTGTATTTATCGAGAAAATAGGCATCGTGTAAATCGTCAACAATCAGCTGATATGCCATAGCCAACATTACAGCGACATCTGTATTCGGTCGCAAATTATACCATTCTTCGTCAATATATGATTTCACATCAGATCGCCGTGGTGAAAGATTTACAAACTTTGTTCCAGCCGCGGCGGCCTCTATTGCACTAAGCCGTTGGATATGTGCACCTGTGCCACCATTACTGATCTGACTGTTAAACGCAGGCAATCCCCCAAAAGCCACCATTAACTCAGTATTTTCGCAAACAGATTTCCAGCTTGTTTGAAGGCTTAATAATTCTGAGAAATTACCGCCTAAAACATGTGGGATGATAACTTCTGCGGCAGCATAACTATAAGTATTCTTCGATGAGGTATAACCACCGATTGAATTTAGGAAGCGGTGAACTTGGCTTTGAGCATGATGAAAACGGCCCGCACTCGCCCAACCATATGATCCGGCATAAATTGCGTTATTTCCCTTTGTTTTAATAACGCGCTTCAGTTCATCTGCCACAAGTTTTTCTGCCTCATCCCAACTCACTGTAACGAACCGTTCACTCCCCCGTCTGTGTTTTGCTGTTCCCGGGCCACCATTCAACCAACTTTCACGGGCTACTGGTCTGGTTATCCTTGTTCGGTCGTCAAGCAACTCTATTATTGATCGACCAATTGGGGATGGATCAGAGTCATGGCTAAACGGATTGAGACCTGAAAGGCGTCCATTTTTGACGACAAATTCATAAACTCCCCAATGCGAACTTGTGAGTGCCATACTTAATTCATCCTCTTAGTTTCTCTTACATCAAGATTTATGGTTTTAGGTTAAGTTAACATTTGCCCTTGGGAATTTTTTTAATCGTGTCATAAAATTTGAATGCCCTATATAACTCATTTGTCCTAACCATCATATATGCAATCATTATACTAGGGCTATTGGTATTTCTATTAGTTAGTAGAATTGGGGTTCGCAGACAGGCATGAATATTTAATGGAAAAATGGTCAACGATAGCTCTAGCTCGTTTCGCGTGTCTTTATGCAGGAGCTATCTGGGGAATATTTTGGATACCTTTGCGAGCAATTAATGAAGCTGGTATTCATGGGTTATGGAGTTCGGCTATTTGGTTTGCTATTCCAACTTGTCTTCTTTTGCCGGTAGCGATAACTCGATTTAAATCAATAAAAATGGGTGGTTTTGGCCTTCAAAGCACTGCTCTTCTTTCAGGTGTTGCCTTGTTGTGTTACACACTTGCATTCCTTTATACAGATGTTGTGCGTGCAATGCTTCTCTATTACCTGACCCCTGTCTGGAGTACGCTATTAGCCGCTGTGGTCCTTAAAGAAAACATCACTTGGCAGCGTATCGTTTCGATAATTCTTGCTATAATCGGTATGTTAGTCATTTTTGGATTAGGCCTGAATTTCCCCATTCCTCGTAATATCGGTGACTGGCTGGGTATTCTTTCTGGTTTTGTGTGGGCAATTGCCATAGTTCGCATTCGAAAAAACGAAAAACACTCTGCGATTGACGTGACCATTGGGTTTTTCTTTTGGAGTCTAATAGCTTCTCTTATTCTATGCTTTTTATTAGTTTCTACTCAGTTACCACCAATTGAAAAGGCTTTTTCGGTACTGCCCTGGCTAGTTCCGTTTATAGCGATTGCAGTTATTCCTGGAGCTTTTGCATCGCTTTGGGGACCTAAATACCTAAGCCCTGGTCTAGCCGGATTGCTGATGATGACGGAGATAATTTTTGGTTCAATCACAGCTGCGCTGTTTGCTGATGAGCCGTTTGGTACAAGAGAAATTCTTGGAATTATTTTGATATCAGCTGCGAGCTTGTTCGAACCAGTATATGATATTATAAAAAGTCCTAGAAAAAGATAAAAGTTGGTTCAATTAAATAGAATTTGTATTGGTTTAAATAGCTCTGGGCTCAACGCTATCTCGGTAATAGTTTTACCTTTTTTACAAGTGGCTTTATGATACTGCCGTTGTACTGAAGATGACCTGCGCGTGCAAGCATAAGATCCCAAAAGATTTAGACCTTCAAATAGATTAAATGAAAGTTAACAATGATGGAAAACCTAAAAAGATTCTATATAAACGGTGAATGGGTCGATCCGATATCGGATCAATCTATGCGTGTAATAAACCCCGCAACAGAGGAAAAAATCGGCACCGTTGCGCTTGGGAATGCAAGAGATGTTGATCTTGCTGTGGAAGCCGCATGTGCTGCGTTTGATAAATTTTCCCAAACGAAGAAGATAGATCGCTTAGATCTTTTGAAAAGTGTAATGGCTATCACTGAACGTCGCTTAGAGGATTTAGCTCAGGCTATGCGGATGGAAATGGGTGCTCCGATAACAATGGCTAGGAGTTCTCAAGCTGATGCCGCAATTGGGCATCTTCAGGGATTTATTGATGCTCTTGAAGAACATAATGGGCGAACCAGATTGAAAAACGGGGATATTATGGTCACTGAACCCGTTGGTGTGTGTGGATTAATCACACCATGGAACTGGCCTATAAACCAAATTACTTTGAAGGTTTTGCCGGCATTAGCCACTGGTTGCACCTGTATTTTAAAACCGAGTGAGCACACGCCTATTTCCGCTATGATTTATGCAGAAATCTTAAATGAGGCTGGATATCCGAAAGGAGTATTTAATCTTATTAATGGAGAGGGCCCTGTGGTTGGAGCAGCCCTATCAAAGCATCCTGATATTCAGATGATGTCATTCACTGGCTCAACCCGAGCGGGTACTGCTGTAACTTGTGACTCAGCCGACACTGTGAAGCGCGTTACACTTGAACTTGGCGGAAAATCTCCAAATCTTGTTTTTGCTGATTGTGATCTTGAGGAACGTGTTAACGCCTCTGTCAAAGAGTGCATGCTCAATACCGGCCAATCCTGCGATGCGCCTACCCGATTATTGGTTGAACGCGCCTGCTACGATGATGTTGTTAAAATCGCAAAGCTAGCAGCGGAAAAAATAGATGTCGGCGATCCTGCCTATGAAGGTGATCATATTGGTCCTTTGTTTGATAAAATTCAGTTCGAGCGAGTTCAAAGGATGATCAAGGTTGGAATCGACGAAGGCGCAACATTGCTCGTGGGAGGTATTGGTAAACCAAAGGGAATTGATAAGGGTTGGTTTGTAAAACCAACAATCTTTTCTGATGTTTCTAATGATATGCGAATTGCCCAAGAAGAAATATTTGGTCCTGTTCTTGTGATAATCCCTTTTGAGGATGAAAGTGAGGCCATTGCTATTGCCAATGATACACCTTACGGACTTGCCGCGTATTTGCAGACTAGTGATTCAGGACGTAAGGAACGGGTTGCAGCGCGGCTCAAAGCAGGTGCTATTCATATCAATGGTGCTGGAATTGAATACGGCACTCCTTTTGGCGGTTACAAACAATCAGGAAATGGTCGTGAGGGTGGTTTCATGGGTCTTGAGGATTATCTCGAAACGAAGACTCTTCACGGCCTCGACTAAAGTAAATAGATTTCAAGGAATACAACGATTAATGCCTCGAACGATATGATGATCTTTATCAAAGAACGGAGTTTTCACGAGTTCTTATGAATGCTGGCTGCCATCTGATAGTTTTAGGATCAATGTACGATCAGATCATTGCCCAGGATTAATAACGAGCATAATAGATTCCTAGTCCAAGTGTTGGGGGTGCCGCACCGGCAGTGACACGGCCAACCTGCGTTTCTCCATCAAGGATTCAGAACTTTTTCAAGAAAGGGAATGTTATCAGTGTCGGAAATCTCAACTGGCTTTTCCGGAACTTCAAATATTAAGAAGACATGAATTATTGAATGCTAGCTAAGATGCAGGGCAAAGCATGCTTCGCTTTCCATCAAGGTATTCACTAACAATTACCTTAGCCCGAGCCTTATCAAAACTGCTAAAATGACCTGCGTGGACTATGCTGAAATCCAGCGAAAGTATTTTATTAAGGCTTTGTATTAGGTGGTCCGGAACGGAATGAAACAGATGATCGTAAAGTATCCCATCGTAAATTGCATCCCCTGTCAGAATGATCCCAGATTTTGGCTCAAATATAGCAACTGAGCCTGGTGAATGCCCTGGCACATGAACGATATGAAAATGACGATTGCCAAGGTCAATCACGTCACCATCATCGATCAGTCCAGTTAAAGGTGCAGGTTGATAACACCAAGTATCAATATCGAAACCTTCAAAGGGTGATTTGCAAATTACTGATGCATCTAAAAGGTCAGCAACAATAGTCTTTCTGGAAGGTTCGGCAAAGATTTTTGATTCTAAATGATGCCCGTATCTTTTTTCAAACTGGCATAATCCTCCAGCGTGATCGTGATGGCTATGGGTACATATTGCAATGATTGGCCGATCAGATATCTCTGTAATAGCTGCTGTCAGGGATGTTAGCCCAAAGCCTGTGTCGATTACTAAGTCTCGGTCTCGGCCCTGTATATGCCAGATATTACATCGCCAGTCAGCCGAGATGAATTTCTCACGAATTTGAGACACTCCATCACCTATTTTCGTAATCTCATAGTTCTCCATTGGATACCCAAGTCTGTTTGCATTCTGTATATTTCTGTATAGCGACTTTCATTTTATGTATTTTCGTCTTGCTTGGTAAAGTATAAGTAACTCACATTGTTAGGAATTTAAAGATTGAGCCCATTCTTTAAAAGATGCTTTTGGCGTCCTCTTTTGTGTCGAAAAGTCTACGTGTACTAGTCCAAAACGTTTCTCATATCCAAACGCCCATTCAAAATTATCAAGAAGTGACCAATAAAAAAACCCTTGTAAATTCACTCCCTCGTCAATTGCTGCTCGTGCAGCAGTGAGATGAGACGAAATATACTCAATGCGACCAGTGTCGTAGACCGTATCATTCTCTATTTTATCCGCACATGCCATGCCATTTTCTGTAACTATCAAGGGTAGGTCACCCGTATAATTTTTGCTCACGCGTACGAGCAAATTTTTTAGACCCTCTGGATAGATTTCCCAGCCCATTTGGGTTTTATCCCTTGGGCCTTCAATATCTTTAAGAGATGGCCAAGGCTCTCCTGGGTCATCAGCGACAATTCCTCGTGTATAGTAATTTATGCCAAGCCAATCGATTGATGCAGAAACCAAACTCATATCTTCCTCATAGTTCGTGGGCATAAATTCATAAAGTCTCTTAAGAATATCCTCTGGGTATACGCCTTTAAATATTGCATCTAGAAACCAACGATTATGAATTCCGTCTAGGCGGTCTTTTGCATTTACATCAGAAAGGGCATCGCTCGCTGGGAAGGCTTCAGTAAGGTTTAGTACAACACCAATATTCGAAGTTCCCAGTGCACGCATCGCATCGACTGATAATCCGTGTGCAAGTAAGATATGATGCATAGCTCTAGCAGCAGCTCTTATATCCCGCAAACCTGGTGCGTGATGTCCGAGGAAGTAACTGAGCCATGCTATACACCATGGTTCATTTATCGTGGCGACCGTGTCTATGCGATCCCCAATACATTGAATTACAGCGTTGGTGTGCTCAACAAACCGGTTTGCTGTTTCTCGATTCGCCCATCCACCAATGTCAGCCAATGCTGATGGTAAATCCCAATGATACAATGTAAGATTGGGCCTCAAGTTTCGTGCACAAATAGCATCGACCAAACGATCATAAAATTCTAAGCCTTCTTTATTTATAGCTTGACCATCTGGCATTATTCTTGCCCAGGATGTTGAAAATCTATAAGCATCAAATCCACATGCTTGAACGAGATCCAAATCCTCTTCAAAACGATGAAAATGATCACATGCTTTAGATCCATTTTCAGCTTTAAACACATTCTTGGGCGTTACAGAGAAGGTATCCCAATGAGAAAGGCCGCAATTGCCATTTGAAGAACCTTCTATCTGATATGCAGCAGTTGCCGTTCCAAATATAAATCCTTTTGGGAAATCGCTTCTGGTTAATTTAATTGGCATTATAATCTTTGCTTCTCTACTGTCTCAAAATAGCGAGTAAGTTAATTGAAATAATGTCTTATCCCTCATACGGCAGAGATGAGTGATGCAAGACTATTTTAAGGTTACCGCTGATATCCTGTTTATACCCCCAGCTTTTATCGACTTTAGTAACACTTCCATTTCTATCAGTAAAAGTCACCCATCCCATCCACATGGCCACACTTTCTTCAATAAAAATACTAGCTGTATCAAATTGAACTTCTCTCCAATATTTAAGCCCAAAGCCAGTATCTTCAGGATAGTTTTGATTTTGGCCAACAAAATATGATAGTGTACCATCTTTATTCTCTCGAAAGGTTTTGGCACCCCCGCTTAAAGTTGGCTTAAATAGTATCGGTCCGAAATCAAAGCCGTAAAGATGGTCTACAAGTTTACTCGCCAGAGAGTGAGCTTTTTGTATACCTTCTCTTTCGAAAACGTCAGAAATTTCAATTAAACCATTACCCCAAGCTTGTCTTGCTTCAGCAAGATCGTTCTCTGAAATTGGCATATTTACCTCATTATCTTAAAATAGTTATGATACGACCACGGAGTATCCGTCCGTAAACATACTTGCAATATGGGCTAAGTCGTCAAACCTTAAAAACTATTGTGGTTGTGGTGATTTTTTTAGACCTCTGCACAAGCTCAAATGAAAACTTAATCTACTATTAATTTATCCAGTTAGTGATGAAACAAATCCCTCGCGAATGATTTTTGGGTCGTATGCCTTCCTACTAAAGACTTCTTTTACCATTGGCTCGAAAGTGTCCAGCTGCTCCATTGGGTATTCAGGGTCAAAGCTTGATTGGTCCCAGCGCTCACAGAAACCTTCGCAGGTATTAAAAAGTGGATGGTCACGAAACCTATCACGTGCATTGCGATCCCAGTTATAATGATGGGCGTAATACAACATTTGAAATATACCATGATGTTCAACTGTCCAGGCTACGTCCCATCTTACAAATGGCCTGATTATCTCAGCCGACATACGATCATGGTTTTGTGGTGCTAGACCGTCACCAATATCATGAAGTAAAGCGCCAACGATCCAATCTATATCTGCGCCATCGCGCAACGCACGAGTGCCCGACTGCAGGGCGTGTTCCAACCGAGTAATCTGATATCCCTCGAGAGTTGTATCTCCTGATTGGCGTAATTCCTTCAGTATACGATCTGCAGTTAGGGCTAAGAATGGTTTTTCTAATTCTGCTAAGATTTCGTAATCCTCACGAGTACCATCCTTCATTGCTGTAAAACTTACTTTTTTATCCATTTTTCAACTCGGTATTCGTAATCCTCACAGAATTTGATAATCTTCTTTAATTATAATTCATAAAAATTTTATGAAGTTGTTCTATCAAAGTCTTTTCCAATAACGACTCGAATGTCGTTTCATGAAAGGCAACCTGTTAATAACCTGTCATTTCTAAATAGCCCCGTCCTGTATGACTGCCATAAACGTACACTGGGCCTTCCCAGTAGGGAATAGAAAGATCCATCCATGAGTTTGGGTTAAGTGCTTTTACCGTAACGTTGAGATCACGATCTTTAAGTTTTATCCGCCATTCTGTCGGGATCTTTTTGTCGTATATACTACTTATATTAACAGCTTCGGCGGTAAACTCATTATCACGATAGGAAGTTGTTGAGCCGTCTACTTCGATCCATGATGAGGAGCTAAATTTTAATCCATCAGTTTGACGAAGTTGAAAACCCATTAATTTAGACCCATTGTCAAAAGAGAGTGAAAACCAATCCCAACCTAATTGATTTTCCGAGAGAGGCTGAGACGACCATTCACGGTCAAGCCACGCATCCCCTTCTACATTTATATCTTCTTCTGGAAGCGTAAGAGTTCCTTTTATTTTGAAAAAAGGTTGCGAGTAATAGTAACTCGCTTGCCCCTCAGAAGATTTTACGGAATAACCCTTATCTCCGTGAAATACTAACGGACCTTCTGCCTCGAGCGACATATTATAAGAAAAATTTGGTCCAGCAGCATTCAAGCTTAACTCATCGAAACTTTCTCCGCCTAACTTCCACTCATCTATCCAAGCCTCAAACGGGTCAGCATTTACGCCTGCCTGTCCGATACCACCTCGTGCAAACCTTTCTGTAGTGAAATGTTCATTGGGTGTGGTAATAGCCGCATG
>MDTD01080208.1_pt1 | contig 10952 bp, 12 predicted proteins | sample 811221 | NCBI WGS metagenome assembly MDTD01 (sample SAMN05326646, study PRJNA326480) | marine metagenome | isolation source: seawater | place: Pacific Ocean: South West | collected 2011
AATAAAATTAAAAATGTGGCTTGTTTTAATCAAAAAGGTGATAAAGTTGGAATTGTAAAATATTCTAAAGAAGATATTACTAAAAGAATTTATGAAATCAAAAATATTTAGAGGTGAAAAAATACTGATTCGTCCAGTAAATATTAATGACTTAACATTATTATATGTTTGGGAAAATAAACCTGAAAACAAGCTTTTTACTCATGTTGATTTGCCAATTTCAATTTTTCAAATTCAAGAGTTAATTGAAAATCAATCTGATGTTTTTAAATATAATCAGATGAGATTTATTATTTGTGATGTATCGAATAATATCCCTTTAGGAACAATTGATTTATATAATGTAGATTTTCAAATTAAAATAGCAGAAATTGGAGTTTTAATTGTTGATCCATCAAATAGAGGAAAGGGATTTGCAAATGAAAGTATTGAATTGGTTAAAGATTTTTGTGTAAATACATTAGCTTTAGAAAAAATCTATTGTTTTATCAGTGAGGACAACATTGTAAGTCAATCGCTGTTTTCTAAAAATTGCTTTGTTATGAAAAAGAAGCCAGATTATATTCAGTCTAAATCATTTAATAATAATTTAAGTCTTAAATATTTTGAATTATGCTTTTAAAAAAAAGAAATTTATTTTTATTGCTAATTATTTCAATAGCAGTTCTTTATTATTACTTTAGACCATCTTTACAAGCTTATCTCGCCTCAAAAAAATACAGTGTTAATCAAAAAGAAGTCGTTCTATTTATTGAAGAGGGTATAGGTTTAAATGCACTTTCAGACTTCTTATTTAAAAAGAAAGTGATTGATGATACAATTAACTTTCTTGTGTTGGCCAAGCATCGTAATTTGAGAAAAAAAAATATAGCAGGTGGTAAATATTTAATTAAACCCAAAACTAATTTCAAAGAACTTGTTTGGAGTTTTAGAAAAAACAAAGAGGGTAATGGAAATGCTGAATTGAAAGTAAATGTCAATATATATAATTTTAAAAACATATATAAACTAGCTGCTCATGTTGAAAAATGCATCAAAGTTGATAGTGCTGTTTTGGTAGAGTTTTTAAATTCAAATGCAACACTAGAGTTATTTAATTTAAATAAAAAAGAGGAATTAATCTCTGTTTTTTTTCCTAAAAACTATAGAATGTATTTCGATACAGATGAGCAAAATTTTATAAATAATATAAAGTTTGAATATGATCAATTTTGGACAAAAGATAAATTAGAGAAGGTAAATAAAATGGGACTTAATTCTCCTGCTGAGGTGAGTACATTAACAAGTATCGTATTTTCAGAGCAAAGCAAACACGCTGATGAATGGTCAATAATTGCTGGTTTATATTTAAATAGGTTGAAAAAAAATATACCGCTTCAAAGTGATCCAACTTTTAAATTTTGTTGGGGAGATGAACTTAAAGGTGTTCAGGATTTAACTTACATACATAGAGATATAGATTGTCCTTACAACACCTATTATATGAAAGGTCTTCCTCCGGGTCCTATATGTATAAGCCCTTCAAAAGTGATTGACTCCGTTCTTAATTTTAAAAATGTTCCTTGGATTTTCATGATGGCCCAACCAGGTTATTCAGGTAGACATAACTTCTCGATCACAAATGTTCAGCATGAAGCGTATAGAAGGAAATATAAGAAATGGAGAAAAATGGTAAAATTGAGAGACAAAAAGTAAAAAAAATGAAAAGAAGAGATTTAATTAGATTGAGTATGTTAACAGGTGTTTTTTCGACTCAAGGGTTTAATTTATTTTCTAGAGATAATAACATTTCTTCAAAGCGCTTTTCACCTGTAGTAATATCAACTTGGAATCATGGTTTAGATGCAAATAAAGTAGCTTGGAATCAAATTAAAATGAATGGTGATGCAATTGATGCAGTTGAATCTGGAGTTAAAATTACGGAGTCTGATATAAACAACAGAAGTGTAGGAATAGGCGGTATGCCTGATATGGATGGGCATGTTACTTTAGATGCTTGCATTATGGATCACAACTCTAATTGTGGTTCAGTTGCTTTTATTGAAGGGATTGCACATCCAATATCAGTTGCTCGTGCTGTTATGGAAAAAACACCGCATGTCATGCTTGTAGGTGAAGGAGCTAAAAAGTTTGCACTAGATAATGATTTTAAAAAAATTAAAACGCCAATTCCTGAGGTTAAAAAGCAATGGAAAGAATGGAAAAAACAAAATCGTAATAAATTATCAAAACCTAAAGTTAACTCTGAAAATCATGACACAATTGGGCTTCTTGCGCTAGATAAAAAGGGGAATTTAAGTGGTTCCTGCACTACAAGTGGTTGGGCATATAAAATGCACGGAAGAGTTGGTGATTCTCCAATAATTGGTGCGGGTCTTTTTGTTGATAATGAAGTTGGTGCAGCTTGTGCTACAGGAGTAGGGGAGTCAATAATTAAAATTGCAGGAAGCCATACAGTTGTCGAGTGTATGAGAAATGGTTACACTCCTCAAGAAGCTTGTGAAGAGGCTGTAAGACGAATCATAAAAGTAGAAAAAAATGTAAAAAACATTCAATGTTGTTTCATTGCTATTGATAAAAGAGGGAATGTCGGCTCTCATGCTATTCATAAAGGATTTAATTATGCAATTAAAAATTCGTTTAAAGAATCTTTGGTTGATTCTACTTATGAATTAACTTAACTTGAATAGTCAAACATTGAATTGTTTATAAAAATGTCTTGAGTTTGCTTATATCAATCCGTATTTTTGTTCAATGAACGATACTTATAAGCACAAAGGGCTCAGAAAAAATATGATTAATGAATTGATTGCCAAAGGAATTCACGATCAAAACATTTTAGATGCTTTTTTTAAAATACCCAGACACTTTTTTCTTGATTTGGCTTTTGAAGAAAAAGCGTATACCAATATTGCTTTTCAAATTGGTGCAAATCAAACCATATCGCACCCTTACACTGTTGCTTTTCAAACCCAATTGTTAGGATTGAATGTTGGCGATAAAGTTTTAGAGATTGGAACAGGTTCAGGCTTTCAAACCTGTATTTTATGCTGTCTTGGAGCTCGTGTTTATAGTGTTGAAAGACAAAGAGAACTTTTTATTAGTGCTAAGCATATAATTGATCATTTTGGTTATTCTCCAAAGTTATATTACGGTGATGGGTATAAAGGCGTTGAACTTTATCAGCCATATGATAAGATTTTGGTCACTTGTGGAGCTCCACATGTTCCTAAGCTATTGATTGATCAGTTAAAAGTAGGAGGTATAATGATTATCCCTTTAGGAGAAGGAGAAGAACAATTGATGAAAAAAATAACCAAGATTTCCGAAAATGAAACAAAAGAGGAAGAATTTGGTGTTTTTAAATTTGTTCCAATGTTAGAAAAAAAAGCCAAATAGCTTAAGACAATCCAACATCTAGAATCATCATTATAACAAATCCACTAATAAAACCTAAAACAGCAATGTCAGTATATTTATCTCTTTGAGTTTCTGGAATTACTTCTTCGACAACTACAAAAATCATAGCTCCTGCGGCAAAGGCCAAGGCGAATGGTAAAATAGGTTGAATATAGATTACTGCAAGTGCTCCAACAACACCTGCAATTGGTTCAACAATTGCAGATAGTTGTCCATACCAAAAACTTTTAAATCTGCTAGCTCCAGCTCTTCTTAATGGCATTGCAACAGCAAACCCCTCAGGGAAATTTTGAATACCAATACCAATAGCTAAAGCAATAGCTCCTGAAATAGTTGCGCCATCAATCCCATTAGCAGCAGCTCCAAAAAGAACCCCAACAGCCAATCCCTCTGGTATATTGTGTAGTGTGATGGCAAGGACCAATAATGTTGTTTTGTGAAGTTGGGTTTTCACACCTTCCTTTTCATTTTCTTTAAAATTTATATGTAAATGAGGAAGCTTTTTATCAAGAAAAAATAAGAAAAGTGCACCTAGTAAAAATCCAATTGCTGAAGGAAACCAAGGCATTGAAGGGTAGCTTTTATGTGACATTTCAATAGCAGGGTTCAACAATGACCAAAAACTAGCTGCTACCATAACCCCCCCCGTAAAGCCTAGCATACCATCTAAAACTCCTCTATGCATGGATTTAAAGAAAAAAACCAAACTTGCTCCGGCTCCTGTAATAAACCATGTGAATATAGTAGCTATTAATGCAGCATATACAGGGTTTATAGAGCTAAAAAATGATTCTAAAATTTCCATTTGGAGGTATTAATTAGTGCAAAAGTAAGAAAGATGTAGTAATAATTTTTTCATATAACTTGTTATTTTTCATAATTACTTGCGTTATGAATATATGTAGACCACCAATCTGCAATAAACCAAAAACCAAAATCTATGCAAGTAAATTCAATTTTCCATCAAGATCAACAGCGTCTTGAAAACGAAAGAGTTTTAATCGTTGAAGCTCAAAAGAACCCAGAAAATTTCGGTAAACTTTATAAGATTTACCATGAATCCATTTTTAGATATATCTACAATAGAATGGATGATATTGACAATGCTCATGATATAACATCTGTAGTATTTATGAAGGCTCTAGTAAATATTAAAAAATTCGAATATAGGGGGCTTCCTTTTTCTTCTTGGTTGTTTAGAATAGCAAAAAGTGAATTAAACCAATCATATAGAGAGAAAAAGGCAAAAAGAACAGTTTCTATAGATAATATAAAATTATCAGAAATGATGGATGAAATCATCCCAAATCATTGTGAAAAGAACAGAAAGCAACTATTGGAGGCTATTTCTCGTCTAAAACATGAACATGTTGAACTTATTGAAATGAGGTTCTTCGAAAAAAGATCATTTAGAGAAATAGGTCAGATATTAAATATCACCGAGAACAATGCCAAAGTTAAAACCTTTAGAGTGTTGATGAAACTAAGGCGCCATTTCAAACAAATAGAATAATTTATGAATAAAATAAATATCATTATTGATCGAAAATCCCCATCCAGTAAAGAAATTAAAGATCGACAGAACTTTAGCGAAATATTAAAAAAATACAAAAATCAAAAAGCTGATTTATTAAAAAAACCTTTATTTTATGGAATTGTTGGGATTGCATCTTTATTGTTATTTATATCATTTATTTGAATCAAACATCTATTGACCACTAAAAAGTTCTTGATTTATTTTTGTGTCAAGTAAAATTATTCTTATCTTCGTTTTTTAAATATTGTTTAGGATGATGAGACTTAATATTCTTTGTATTTTATTAGCATTCTTTGTTTCCGGTGTTGCACATTCGCAACATGCAAATTTTAATTCTCAAAAAAATTGGTCTTTGCAGAAACATGAATTACAGTTTGGCCTAGGTGCAACTCAGTTTTTAGGTGATTTGGGTGGATCACCTGACATTGGTAAATCAAATAGTCTTAAGGATTTAAATATTAAATCAACTGGTGTTGCTGCATGGTTTGGTTACAGAATGCGTTTTCATCCAAAATTTGCCACAACATCATCATTTAGTTTGTTCACACTTAAAGGCGCTGACTCATTATCCGACAACTACATAAGAAATGCTAGAAACTTACATTTTAGAAGCTTATCACTAGAACTACAGCAAAGAATAGAATACATCCTTTTTTCCAAGGAAGCATTTAGTCCTAGATATAATTTTCCTGGTGTAAGACAAGCAAAAAACAGAAATCATCAAACCTATATTTTTACAGGTATTGGAATGCTTGCTTTTTCGCCTTCAGCGAAAGATCAAAATGGCGATTGGCAAAGACTTAGACCACTTAACACCGAAGGTCAAGGTCAAGTTGCTTCAAATCCCGTTGGGATTGAACATCAAACAACTAGCAATGGTGATGTCATTGAGAGTTATTCACCAGTCACTTTGACAATCCCTTTTGGATTTGGAATGAGATTTGGTATCAATAGTCTTTGGAGAATAGGATTTGAAGTTTCTTACGTCAAAACATTTTCAGATTATATTGACGATGTAAGCACTAACTTTTATGACAATCCTAATGCATCTGCACAAGCCCAATATTTTGCTAGTCCTGGTCAAGATGATCCATCCACAGCAGTTGATGAAACACTTTTTTGGAATCATGGTCAGCAAAGAGGAGATGCAAGTGATAAAGATGCATACTTTCACTTAAATTTTGTTATTACCAGAAACCTTACTTATAAGGACTACGGAAAACAAAGGCAAAAAGTTGAAAAACGTTTGGGTAAATACAAAATATAAATTGTATTTATAATTAATATTAGTTGTATCAATTACTAAAAATTTTACTATTTAGGATTCCACCAGAGACAGCTCATGGTATTTCAACCCGATTTTGGCATTTTTTAATTCAAACACCTTTATTAGGAAGCCTTTCTAAAAAACTGTTTTTTTTCGAAGATAATTCATTAAACAAAAAAGTTTTCGGGATTAATTTTGCTAATCCTGTTGGTTTAGCTGCTGGTTTTGATAAAAATGCCGATTTATATAATGACTTTTCTCATTTTGGATTTTCTTTTATTGAAGTCGGAACAGTAACTCCAAAATCTCAGGCTGGAAATCCCAAACCTAGATTATTTAGATTGATCGAAGATTCTGCAATCATTAATAGAATGGGATTTAATAATTTAGGTCTTGAAAATGCAATAAGTAACCTAAAAAAAAGAAAAACCAATATTGTTATTGGTGGAAATATTGGAAAAAATAAGTGGACTGAAAATGAATTTGCTTCAGATGATTACCTTGAATGTTTTAATCAATTATTTCCTTATGTTGATTATTTTGTTGTAAATGTTTCTTCTCCAAACACTCCAAATCTAAGGTCTCTTCAAGATAAAGAACCTTTATCAAATCTTCTAGGTTTAATTCAAGAATGTAATGATTCTAAAGAGAGTAGAAAGCCAATTCTATTAAAAATATCACCAGATGTATCAACTGATGAACTAGATGATATTATTGATGTAGTTATCAACTGTAAGATGGATGGAATTGTTGCAACCAATACTAGTATTGAAAGATCAAATTTGAAAACCTCAAAATCAAAAGTTGACGCCATTGGTAATGGAGGTGTTTCTGGAAAACCTTTGAAAGAAAAATCAAATCAGATTATATCTTATATTTATAATAAGACTGAGGGTAAAATTCCAATCATAGGTGTTGGAGGAATACATTCTCCAAATGATGCAATAGAAAAGTTAAAAGCTGGTGCATCACTCGTTCAAATTTATACTGGTTTTATTTATGAGGGGCCACAGTTAATTAAGAATATTAAAAAGGAATTAGTTAAAATTAATAAAGATGCATCAAGAGCTCAAAATAATTGAATGTCCTCGTGATGCTATGCAGGGTATTTACGAATTCATTCCTACTGATCAAAAAATTCTGTATTTGAACTCATTGCTTCAGTGTGGTTTTGATACTCTTGATTTCGGGAGTTTTGTTTCCCCCAAGGCAATTCCTCAAATGATTGATTCTGCATCTGTTTTAGATGGCTTAATTTTAAATAATATACGAACCAAATTACTAGCTATTATTGCTAATGAAAAAGGAGCAATAAGGGCTTGTGATTTTGAGCAAATTGATTTTTTAGGTTATCCTTTTTCAATATCAGAGGAATTTCAAAAAAGAAATACCAATGCATCAATAGAAGACTCTTTATACAGATTAGAAAACATAAATAATATAACGAATTCTAAAAGTAAGAAACTGGTGATCTACATATCAATGGGTTTTGGTAATCCTTACAATGAGTCTTGGGATCCTGAAATAGTTTTTAACTGGGTAAATAGATTGCATAAAACTTTTGGTATTGATATTTTTTCGATTTCTGACACAATTGGTTGTGCTGACCAAAAAGATGTTAGTTACTTATTTAATAACCTTATACCAGATCTTCAAAATGTTGAATTTGGTGCTCATATGCATGTTTTAAAAGAGAATGCTAATAAAATTATTTCAAGTGCTTATAATGCCGGTTGCAGAAGGTTTGATGGTGCAATAAATGGTTACGGGGGGTGTCCAATGGCTGAAGATAAATTGACCGGAAATATGCCCACTGAAATTATGTTATCATGGTTTAAGAATAATAAAATTGATTCAGGTATAGATATGACAAGGTTTAATGAATCTGTGAAATTATCATCATCTATCTTTTAATAGTAACAAAATGAAATTAAATAATAAAAAAACAATTGGCTTTACTTTAATTTTTGCACTGTTAATAATTGTTATTTGTTTTTTGATGATCGACTGGACTAAAAAAAAATCTTCTGAACAAATTCTTTTAAAATCTGATATTGATAGTCTTGAAATAAAAGAAGATACAGTTGAAGTAGAAACCTTTTTTAATGATAATACAAAAAACAACAATCTTAAAATTGATTTATTAAGGGAAATTGGATTTTGTACTTCCAAAAAATGTCCAATTGATCTTTTTAGAATTTTGCCTTTAAATTCTACCGATTCACTTTCAAATGCCTTCTTTCTTATTGTAAAGGCTGGTGTCAATGATTCTCCAACTAGAAAAATATATGTTTTTAAAAGAATCAATAATGAGTTGGCCTTATTGAACTTATTTAATGGTAATTTAATTCAATTGATAAGAAAAAATTCAGGTTATAATGATATTGTTGTGCATTTTGGTTCTTTTGGAGCAGAAGTTATAAGAGATGGAGGTAAGTTTTTGTTCGATTGTTTATTTAAGTGGAATGGCCAAAAGTATAAATACAGCAGTTGTGAAAAAATAAATGGAAGTAAAATTAAACCCATTTATAGAGATTCAATATCAAAAGACACATATTATTTCCTAAAAAGTCAAAAATACTTTAAAGATTAAAGATTATTTACATCAAATTTTAATTCTCCTAAAATATATGTTTTTGATGCGTTGTTTCTTTTAAATTCACTTCCTATATCAATTGGATTTTCAAGAATGATAAACGTAGCATCTTTTCCTTCTTCTAAACTACCTAAGTTTTTTTCTTGAAATGAAGATAAAGCAGACCAAATTGTCATGCCTTTTAAACAATCATTTACTGAAATGGCTTCATTTACTAGAAATCCATTTTCAGGATAATTTTTTGTGTTTTTTCGTTTAACAGCTGCATAAATTGTGCGAAATGGATCAATTACTTCAACAGGGAAGTCAGTTCCTATAGCCATTATTTGCGTATTGTCTAGAATACTTTTATATGCGTATGCCATTTTTTTTCTATTCTCACCTATTCGGTCTATTACCCATCTTTGATCGCTAATTGCATGGGTGGGTTGAACAGAGGGAAATATTCCATATTTATATAATAAACTTAGGTCATTGTGGTCAATTATTTGAACATGTTCAATTCTACTCCTATGATCTTTATTAATTTCATTTAATTCTTTTAAAACATCAATAGCAATTGATATCATAGAGTCTCCTATAGCATGAATATTCATTTGGTATCCAACTTGTTCACAAATTAGAGCAATTTCATTTAATTTCTCTAAAGGTGTTATCAAAGTTCCGTTGATTTTTTTTTGATCATTATAAGGCTCTTTTAATAAAGCTCCCCTTGACCCTAAAGATCCATCACCATAAATTTTAAAGCTTCTAATGTTAAGGTTTTTATTAATATAAGGGCCATTTTTTTTAGCAAAATCAATATTCTTTTTGCTTGGAAGTAACATGGCATAAATATTTAAAGAAATCTCGTTTTTATTGATTGTTTCTTCTAAAAATTGAAGGTCTTCATTGCTAATTCCAGCTTCGTGCACCCCAGTTATTCCATAACTAAATAATTCATTTTCAATTTCTTTAAATGCATTTAATTTTTCTTTATAAGAATGTTTGGGTAGATGTGGTACAATTAAGTTTAGAGCGTTATCAGTTAATATGCCTTTTTTTGTATCAATTACTCCACCATCAATGTTTTTAATACTATCACATCCTATTAGTTGTAACATTGAATTATTTAACAATGCTAAATGTTCATCAACTCGATACAAACAAACGGGTGTATTTGGAAATTCTCTGTTCAAAAGCTCATTTGTAGGGATTTTATTATTTGTCCACAATGATTGATCCCATCCTCTTCCTATAATTATATTCTTTTGGCTGGATTTTTTATACTTTTTTAATTTTACTATCATTTCTGAGTAGGACTTAACACCAGAAAGATTTGCAGATAATTTTTTTTCTATATACATCATGATATGTCCATGAGAATCCATTAAGCCAGGATATATGGATTTACCTTTTGCATCAAACGTTTCTTTACTTCTGTATTTATTTAGAATTTGTCTATTAGGTCCAAGTTCAATAATCTTTCCATTTCGGATGGCAATAGCTTCAAAGGTTTCATCCTGTTCATTCATTGTATGAATTTTTCCGTTATGTATAATTAAGTCTACTTTTTCACCTTTGAAGCAAGAACTTAATAAAAGGAGGTAGGTTAAAATAATTAAAAAAGGTATTTTCATTTGTTAAAAATTAATTAAAAATAGAATCAAATCCTTATTCATTAAAATAGGCCACCTAAATTACTTATCTTTGTCAATAGATAAGGTCTTATTTTAATTTAAGTTTTTAAAATACCTTTTTAAAGAAATTATAATGGATAAAAAACGAATTTTAGTTACTGGTGGAGCAGGTTTTATTGGTTCAAACACTTGTGAATCTCTTTTAAATGATGGTCATCAGGTTGTTTGTTTAGATAATTTCATTACTGGAAGAAGAGAAAATATTGATGCTTTTGCATCAAATGAAAATTTTCGTTTGATTGTTGGGGACATCAGAAATTTAAATGATTGTAAAGAGGCTGTTAAAGATGTTGATTTAGTATTACATCTAGCAGCTCTTGGAAGTGTACCAAGATCAATCGCGGACCCAATTACAACTAATGATATAAATATCACAGGGACTTTAAACATGTTTGTAGCGGCTCGTGATGCTAATATATCAAGATTTGTTTATGCAGCTAGTTCATCAACATA
>MDTD01094705.1_pt1 | contig 10952 bp, 8 predicted proteins | sample 811221 | NCBI WGS metagenome assembly MDTD01 (sample SAMN05326646, study PRJNA326480) | marine metagenome | isolation source: seawater | place: Pacific Ocean: South West | collected 2011
ACGTAGCTCTCCGGCACCGGGGTGTTATGAAGTTCCTTGAGCTTGGGCTTGTAGTCCCAGAGGTCACAGTGGGTCGGAGCGCCGTTTTGAAATAGGTATATGACGCGCTTGGCCTTCGGGGCGATCTGACGAATGTAGTCGGGAATCTGGTTGTTGCCCTGTGGAGGAGCAGAGAGGCCCTCTTTACCGAGAAGAGTAGAGAGGGCAGCAGTGCCGATACCAGTGGCGCTCTTACCGAAAAAATGGCGGCGGTTGATGTTCAGCTGGTGTTGTGTAAGCGGATTCATCGACGTTGGATCGAGTAGGCCTTGGAAGTTCGCAAAAGTTGGTCAGAGCCTATTCCCTTGTGAGTGCTTCGTCGAGGTTGAGGATGCCCAGACAGACGGTGGCGAGGGCTGCGTGCTGAGGTTCGGGGAGGTCGGAGTTGCGGGGGGATTCTCCGTTCTTGAGGAAGTTGGTGGCAGCGCCGGGGTTGGAGGTGAAGCGCACTTGGGCACGCTTGTAGATATGCTCAAGGATTTCCTGCTCCTTCTCACTGGGGTTGCGGGCCACTACCAGCTGGAAGGCGTGGGCAATCTGGGAGGCGGGTTTGCTGTCCTTGCCCGCTGATGAGGCGGCGCGATCCGCAAGGGCGCGGGCAGCTTCAACGTATGTAGTGTCGTTAAGAGTGCTAAGGGCGTGAAGAGGTGTGTTGGTTAGGCTTATTGTTACGGAGCAGGTTTCTCGTCCTGGGTTGTCAAAGAACATGGGTGGAGCTGCGATGCGGCGCCAGAAGGAGTAGATGCTTCGGCGGTAGAGGTCGTCTCCCCTGCCACGGCTGTAGCGTTTCTTGCCGAAGGTCGCTTCGGCCCAGATTCCTTCGGGTTGATAGCTGTTGACGGGGGCCCCGCCTTTCTTGTCGACCAGAAGTCCGCTGGCTGACAGTGCCTGATCACGAATCATCCAAGCGGGCATGCGGTAGCGGGCACCACGGGCGAGGAGGCGGTTTGCAGGATCGACTTCGAGGAGATCGGCGGAGACGCGGGAAGATTGGCGATAGGTATGGCTGTTTACGAGGGTGCGGATGAGTTTCTTGACGTCCCACCCTCCTTCCTGGAACTCGACGGCGAGCCAATCAAGGAGGCGGGGGTGGATTGGAACCTCACTTTGAACACCAAAGTTCTCTGGTGATTTTATGAGGCCTACGCCGAAGAGTTGCTGCCAGAAACGGTTGACCGTGACCCGGGCGGTGAGTGGGTTCTCTCCGTTCGTAAGCCACTTGGCGAGGCCGAGCCGATTTTGTGGAAGGTCAGAAGAAAAGGCCGGAAGAGCGGCCGGGGTGCCGATTTCAACTTCCTTGCCTCGCTTGTCGTAGACCCCGACATCAAGGATATAGGTTTTCCTTTTCTTGTCCATGTCCTCCATGACCATGACCTTGGGAAGGTCTTTGCGATTCGAATTAAGTTCGTTCTCTTTGTCAGCAATGAGCTTTTTGAGTTCAGCATGACGAGGAGTGGCTTCTCGGTGCGCGATTGCAATCAGGCTGCTGTCTTCCTTGCTGCGTTTGGCGGGTTCGATGGCGAGGGCTTCCTGAAGGAGGCGTTCACCCGTAGAGAGTTTGGCATCAGGGGTCGAGCTGACGGAAATACGGAAGCGGCCAAGGTTATGTTTGTCGTGCTGGGAGTCGTGACGCATTGTGACGATCACGGATGCATGCTCCGGGACTTCGATCGGCTTTTCGAGGTGAAATATCGCTTCGTGGTCGCGGTTAATCTGGTTGTTTTCATAAACCGCCCATCCGGTATCGGCCTTGCTGTCGTAGGTCTTTGTGATCTTGTGATCGCCTTGCTCATAGCTCGCAATAGCGGACTTGAACTTGGAATGGATAGCGGTTCCTCCGAGAGGCTGAACCCGGATCTTGAAGTCGGTGAGGACGAAGTTTCCGCTATCGGAACGAGCAAGGTATCCGTTGGTCATGCTCTCGTGTCTGATAGCCTCGAGGCGGATGCTTGCGATGGATCGGAGATTGGTTTCCGTAGAAAGGTTGTAGACGTCGTTCTTGGGGTTATCACCGCTGGCCAAGACTGAACCGTCCTCGAGGACTCCGAGCTCTTGCTTGTCCGCTTTGGCCGAATTAATGGAGAGAACGGTCCAGTCGAGCTCTGTATTTTCAGTGCGGCGAGACTTTTCCCACGTTGGTTGTTTGGCGATGAGTTCCTTTTCGAAGCTGACGAAGTCTTCCCGGAGAGCGGCGATTTCTTTTTTCAGGGCGACTTCCTCGGCCTTGCGGGCACCACTTGCTACGGCGAGGACAGGGGGAGTGCGGGGGTCTCTACCACTGCCGTTAACAGGGGTCTGGTTAAAGAAGGCGGAAAGCTGATAGTATTCTTCCTGGGTGAGGGAGTCGTATTTGTGATCGTGACAACGGCAACAATTGAAGGTGAGGGCCAGCCAGACAGTTCCGGTGGTCTCCGTCATGTCCATAACGTAGTCGACACGATTTTCTTCGGCGATACGTCCCCCTTCGCCATTGATGGGATGATTGCGGAGGAAGCCGGTAGCAAGGCGTTGTTCATCGGTGGCGTTGGGCAGGAGATCACCTGCGAGTTGCCAGATGGTGAGGTCATCCCAGGGAATGTTGCGATTGAACGCATCGACGACCCAGTCCCTCCAAGGCCACATGGTGCGCTCACCGTCCCCCTGGTAGCCGTTGGAGTCTGCGTAGCGAGAGGCGTTGAGCCAGGGCCACGCCATCCGTTCGCCGTATGAGGGATCGGCGAGGAACCTGTCAACGAGTTTTGCGTAAGCGTCAGGACTATCGTCGTCGAGGAACGTGGTGACTTCCTCCGGCGTGGGAGGAAGACCGCGGAGGTCGAGAGATAGGCGGCGGATGAGAGTGAGATTATCTGCGGCAGGCGATTGCCTGAGGTCATCGCGGAGGAGGCGGTGGGCGATGAAGGCATCAATCGGGTTATGAATGGTGGCGTTAACTGGTTTGGGGATCTCAGGTCGTTCCGGAGCGATGAGGGCCCAGTGCTTTTTGTATTCTGCGCCTTCTGCGATCCACTGACGGATAAGCTGCTTTTCGTTTTCGTTGAGTTTGAGGTGAGAGTCAGGTGGCGGCATGACGTCGTCAGGATCAGTGCTAGTGATCCGTTGCCAGACGAGGGACTCCTCGGGATTACCGGGAACGATGGCTTGGCCCCCGTCCCGGTCAGCGAAGGCCCCTTCCGGCACATCGAGTCGTAATTCGGATTCGCGGGTATTCTTATCGAATCCGTGGCATTTGAAGCAGCGATCCGATAAAAGCGGGCGAACGTCCAGATTGAAGTCCAGAGGCTCTGCATTGGCCGGCGCCAGAAGCTGCAGAGTCAGGAGAAACAGGAGTGATGGGTAGCGGGGAGACATCCGACAGGGAACTGATAGCCTAAATGTGGGGATTCCTCAATAGCACGGGTGAACCACAAATCAGGCTGATTCATGGGTATTGATTGTGTTTTTGGTTGCTCAAGTGGGCATGGAAGCTAGGGCAATCAGTTGCCATGGCTCGCGGGATTTTTCTAGGCGTCGTAATTTTCGTCAATTTCTCCGTCCCCTCGGACGCCCAGTGGAGGCGCCATATTATTGATGACTCCTCACGGGGTGCTGATGGAGTCCGTGTGGAGGATGTCAACGGGGACGGCTATCTGGACCTCACCACTGGGTGGGAGGAAGGGGGTGTTGTGAGAGTCACCTTAAATCCCGGTCCAGCTGCGGTGAGAGCGCGATGGCCCTCGGTGACGGTGGGTAAGGTTGCCTCTCCTGAAGATGCCGTGTTCGTCGACTTGGATCAGGATGGCGCCGTGGACGTTGTGAGTTGTTGCGAGGGATCGAATCGAAGCGTTTTCGTTCACTGGGCGCCCCGACAGGGAAACCAATATTTAGAGGCGCAGGCGTGGACGACTGCGTCTTTCCCTGCCACTAGAAAAAAGCAGAGCTGGATGTTCGCCTCTGCCCTTGACGTAGACGGAACGAATGGAATTGATCTTGTGATCGGATCCAAGGGGCCCAGTGCTTCCGTGGGTTGGTTACAAGCTCCCCAAAAACCTCGATCCCTGAAGGATTGGAAGTTTTACCCCTTGTATGATGCAGGATGGATCATGACTATTGCTCCCCATGACGTCGACGGCGACGGAGATATGGATCTGGTTTTGTCAGATCGCAGGGGAAGTGCCGCCGGCGTGAAATGGCTTGAGAATCCCGGCCCGTCTGTTGCCGTCGAAGGTGGTCGCTGGAAGGAGCATGAGATTGGATCAAAAGGGAAAGAGGTTATGTTCCTCAAAGTGGCGGACCTTGATGGAGATGGTCTTGAAGATGTGATTTGCACGAATCGCAACGGGCATATGGACTGGTTCAGGAGAAGCGCAGGTGAAAAGGTTGCGTGGGAAAATCACAAGTTTGACCTGCCCTTCGGGATGCCATTCGGGAAATCAGTTGCTGTTGGAGATGTCAATCTCGACGGCAGATTGGATGTGGTGAGTACGAATCGGGGATCTGAACCTGCGAAATGTGTGGCATGGCAGACGTGGGAAGGATCGCCGGCTGATCAAAAGTGGGAAGAGCATGATATAGGCGGAATCGAGGGCTCCAAATTCGACCTGATTGAATTAATCGATCTGGACGAGGATGGGGACCTCGACGTCGTAACCTGTGAGGAGGTGGCGGGGCTGGGATTGATCTGGTATGAAAACCCGAATCGAAAGCCCTAGAGCTCCTCTTCCCAGCCGCCTTCGAGAGAATCTGGGGTGTGCTCTTCCGGAACAGGAGGAAGAAGGTCTTCCCTTTCAAGCAAAAGAGGCAGCGAGAGATCTTCCAGAAGGTCGGCCGGAGTTTTCGTCAAAACTCCGACCAGGGGAACGATTCGATCCAGCTCGGCAATAGCGCAATGGACCATTGAGGAGACAATGTCGGCATCGAAGCGCTCTCGATCGAAAAGATTCGTGATACGGAAAACCAGCTGCTGGCGATCGATATCGAACTCAAAACTCCCGAGCGTCAATTGCTTGTTGGCCCTCATCAGCAATTCAAGGGTTGCAGCCAAGTGACTGGGCTCGGAGGTCAGGGGGCATTCCGCGACGATGGATAATGCGTTAAGTTGCGCGAACGCCTGTGCGTGAAGCTGAATATGGGTATGATGCGCCTCGAAGTGTGCCTCGAGGACTTCCCGTCCTTCGACGGGTTCGCAGTGCCATCCCTGCTGGCCAAAGGCCTGGGCCACCGACTGGAGCTGAAGAGAAGGAGGGGATTCCATCAGGGTTGAAAGATTGTTTGCATCAAAAGTTCCATTAAAGCTGCCACTGCAAGCATCAATTCCTATTCTCTCCCATTTGCAGGGCGTCATTCATTTTGCAGCCTCTTGACTCATCCGCCCGCCGATCGCCTCGGCAAGCAGGTCTCGCTGTCGGGGAAGAAGTGGCTTTAAGGAGGCGATGATTCCGGACGACGGATTTCCGGAGAGGCAGATACGAAGTCTGTTGAGTTCATCGATCTCGACCCGTGAGATTTCGGACCAGTAAATGACCCGGAGGTTATCCTGCGGCTTGAAAAAGGGAAAGATCTCGATGCCGATAGGGGTCATGATCAAGTATGCGTGACGCACGCATCTGAGGGAGAGACGGATGAAGATAAGGCTTATGGAAGCGGGCGGGAGAGCCCAGAGGAAGGTCAGAGCGGTAGCATCGGTATTAAGAGAGAAGAGAAGGATAAAGACAGCACTCCCTCCGAAGACGGCAGCAAGAATAGCAAAAAAAGATGCCTGAGCTCCCCGTGTGAACCGGATCTCCTTGTGAGGTTCGCTGATATTCTTAGGGCCGCTGACCATTTCTCGATTCGTTCAAGTCCAGAGTCTCTTTCTGACGCTGAAGGAGGCCCGATGATGTTTGTAGTCCTTCGACAACTCAATCAAACGGTAGATTTTCTCTTTACGATAAATGTTTGGAGAGTTGATGAGGTCTTCTTAAATCGGGGCGTTAACCTGTCCGAGCTGGATCATTCTGGCTTTGCCTCAGGCGGTATAGTCTTCCCTCAAGGGAACCATTCAGAAGTGGAATAGAAGATGACTGACTCCCACCAAATGAGCCTGCGGCATCGTGGTTGGCAGTATAGATTGCAGCAGATCCCCCTTGCAGATAGGTTTTGAGAAAGGTTCCCAGATCGTTGTAGAGAGGGGTGATTTCAGCTTCAGTTCCACTGCGCAGGCCGTAGGGAGGATTGCAGACAAGAGCCCCAAAACCCGGCCCAGGGTTAACATTCTGGAATTTGCCCCGCTTGAGCTGGATTGGGGATCTGGGAAAATGCCTGTCCCGAATTCTCTCCATGGTAGAACCCGTCCCATGGTCGAGCTCGATCCCGAGTAAGCGGAGGCCCTCAGGATGACTCTCGCGTGCCTCGAGCTTTTTCTTCTCGGCGACATGTAGAGCCTCATCGTAGTCGAGAAGGGTTTCAAATCCGAAGCCTCGATTAAGATTTGGAGCGATTCCTGCAGCCATCATCCAAGCTTCAAAGAGGAGCGTTCCTGAGCCGCACATGGGGTCAAGAAGTGGACTGCGGCGATCCCACCCTGAAAGAGAAAGAATACCGGCAGCGAGGTCTTCCTTCATCGGGGCCTCGCCGTGCTCGATCCGATATCCCCGCTTGAACAGGGGAGTGCCTGACATATCGAGGGCCAAAGTAGCGCGGTGTTTCTCGAGATACACTACGATGTGGACGTCCGGGTCCCTTTTTTCAATCGAGGGGCGAACGCCGCCACAAAGCTTGCGAAAGGTATCCGTGATCCCATCCTTTACGCGGTGGATCGCATACCGGGTGTGTGTGATCTTCGGTGAATGCCCCTTCACGTCGATTCGCAGGCGGGCGTCCACGGGGAAAAGCTTGTGCCAGTTGGTTTTCCGGGACTGGTAGTAGAGGAGATCATAGTTCCTTGCGTTGAAGCTCCGAATCGGGCGGAGCACATTCAGAGCCGATCGCAAGCCCATGTTCGCGCGATAAAAACCTGCCAGATTGGTGGTAATTTCGACAGCCCTCTTGTGTCTGCTAACGACCTCAATATCTAAATCCCGGAGCTCTTCTTCGACTACTTCTTCCAAGCCTCCACGGCAAAGGACGAAGCCTGGGAGGCGTTCCGGGTCAGGTGCCGGTGCTGGAGCGGGCATATTGTTGGATTCGCGAGGAGCGTCGGGGCACAGTTACAATACCGGGTCATGCCCGCTCCTGCGAGTCGCAATCATCTTGCGGGAGGGGGAAGTGGCAGAATCCGGGAATATCTTCCCATGAAGAAATGAAGTTAATATTTCTCTTCGTCGAGTATTCTCCTACTGTGAGACAAACACCCCTGAACAATGATTCTTCGATTAGCCCAAGGCCTCCTGATCGTGACGGGAGCATCAATTGCACTCAGTGCGACCGAACCTGAGGATTTTGAACGCCTCACTTTCCACAATGCTCCAAAAGCTCTTTCTGTTGATGCCACCACTGAAGATTGGCCGCGGTTTCTGGGCCCAAGGCATGACCTGCACTCGCGAGAGAGCAGACTTCTCAAGGTTTTTCCGAAGCAAGGGTTGGCAAAGGTCTGGGAGGTCAAGCGGGGCTCCGGGCACGCTCCAACAGTGGTATCTGGGCGTCGACTGGTCATCTTTCACGTGCTCGCAGGGAAGGAAGTCATAGAATGCCTGCATACGGAGACGGGCCGACGCTATTGGAAATACGAGTATCCAGTCCGGTTGGGTTCCAGTTATGGAGTTGAGGATGCTCCAAGATCTGGCCCGGTGATCGATGGAGATCTCGTCTTTGTAGTCGGTATTCGGGGGGACCTGCATTGTCTGGGGTTGAAGACCGGGAAGTTGATATGGAAAAAGAATCTCGAGGAGGATTATGGTCCGGCTCCTTTCTTCTTTGGACGGGGTGGTTGTCCTCTGGTGCACGGAGAACAACTTATTATTAACGTTGGAGGGAAGATATGTGTTGGAGGCTTTGATAAAAGAACGGGACGTTTACTGTGGAGCACCAAGCATGAGTGGAACGCCAGTTATGCATCTCCGGTCCCTGCCATCCTGAACGGAAAAGAGCGGGTGCTGGTTTTTGCCGGGGGAATGGTGGACCCACCGACCGGGGGGTTACTCAGTATCGATCCCAAGAATGGACGAATTGATGATTCGTTTCCCTGGCGGGCCCGGATGTTTGCATCGGTGAACGCGGCATCTCCGGTAGCAGTGGGAAATGCCATCTTTATAACGGAAAGTTATACTGAGGGTGGGGCTCTTATTGACGCAGGGCCAAATGGTAAGTTTCGTGCGCGATGGAAGGCTCCACGCTTTGGTAGTCAGTTCACCACACCCGTTTTCCATGAAGGCCACCTTTATGGGGTCAGTGGCACTGCGGGAACCGAGATCGTCTGTCAGGAGGTAGAGAGTGGCAAAGAAAAGTGGAGAGATTCCGTTGATCTTTCGGGGGTCCGTCTCGGAAGAGCAAGCTTGCTCCGGGTGGACGACGCATTTCTGTGCCTCGGCGCACAGGGGACTCTTCTGTGGCTTGATCTGTCTCCTGCAGGTGCGCGGGTTGTTGCAAGAACACAGCTTTTTCGGGCGCCAGAAACGTGGGGTGTTCCCGCGCTCAGCAGGGGCCTGCTTTACGTCAATCAGAATGCCTTCGGATCAAGGTTGGTTTGCTATGATCTCCGGGGGAAGTAGGCGTATTTAACCGTTTTCGGTAAGACCCCGGTTGCAGTGCAGAGAAAATCCGGTAATCGTAAAGAATGGACGTCGGTATGATCAGGGGGCTGTGGGCCTGTGTGATAGTAATCGTGAGTGTCTTTTCCGGGACGCAAGTGGGCTTCGCAGAGACTAAAAAAATTTCCAAGGTAGAATTTGATCAGGCGAATCTCAGCGACTTGGTTTCCTTTCTGCGAGAAGGAGCTGCAGGTCCGGCACGCAACGTGATCGTCGATCCGAGAGTTAGCCGAGAATTGAGAGTCAGTCTTCGTCTCTACGATGTGACGAAAGGAGTAGCGTTCGCCTATGCGGCTGAACTTGGAGGGTTTGATTATCGTGAGGACCGCTACGCTATCCGGATCGTTCCCAGAGCAGCGAGCGTAAAGACCAAGCCGTTCCTGAAACGAGGAAGTCCGGTCACGGCACGGCGGCTTTCCCAGATCAGGATACCCAAGGTTGAATTCGAAGAGGCCCATCTTGGGCAGGTCGTAGATGACCTCGTGGAAGCGAGCCGCATGCTGGACTCGTCGAAAAAGGCAATCAACATCCTCCTAGGGCCAGGAGTGGACCCTTCCTTTCCAGTGACATTACAGCTTCAGAACATTCCTCTGGGACAGGTTCTGAAGTATATTGCACAATTCGCTCGTCTGGAAATTCGGGTTGATGGAAATGCGGTAGTCCTACTTAAGAGAGAAAGAGCCGGAAGACAGTAGCGGAGCTGAGAGGCCGGCCCAGTTGCCTCAGGGAATGATTCCCGGGTAACTGCGATGGAACGCCTTCAGCATATGCTGCCCGTAAAGAACAGGGTCGAGAGGAGGAATGGTGGAATTCTCTCTCTCAAAGGAAGGAAGAGAGTCCGGCGCCAGAGGTGTAACCATGGTGTCGAGCTCGGGTTCGAAGAAGAAAGGTATGGAGTATCTGGTGGAGTGCCCCCGGGGACTCCGGACTCGATGAGGCGTCGCCATGAAGTAATGGGAAGTCCAGAGCTCTAACATATCTCCGAGGTTGACAACGAGGCAGTCGGGACGAGGGCTGGCCTTGATCCAGGTCCCGTTCGCCTTACGTATTTCGAGACCGCCTACCTCATCTTGAGCAAGAATCGTCAGGCACCCAAAATCTGTGTGGTCTCCGATCCCCTGATTGATCTTTGAATGTGGCTCAACGGGAGGATAGGCGATGAGCCGTAGCATACAGTGAGGAGGAATAAAGTGACGAGAAAAAGTGTCCTCCTGGAGGCCAAGGCACAGAGCCAGACTTTTCACGAGGCTCTCTCCTATAAGGCAGAGCTGCTCCATATAGGACTCGCATGCTTCGCGAAAACCGGAGCAACGCGCAGGCCACTGATTAGGACCACGAAGAGCATGATGGTCTATTTCCGACCGTGACGGTGGAGATTCGAGTCCAAGGTCGAGAGTCTCCTTATGATCAGGAGTGCCCTTTGTTTCTTCCTCATCAAGAATGGAGTAACCTCGAAAATGCCTTGAAAGACTGAGGTGAATGGCATTTTTTTCTGCTGCCGGAAGAGCGAAAAAATTCCGGGTCTGTTCAAACATGGTCTTGAGAAGACCTGTTGTCAGCTCCGGATGCCGCAGATAGAAAAATCCAGTATTGTGACAGGTGTTCCGCAGGCTCTGAAGGACGGAGGGATCTCGGGAAACGATATCCGTATAATTAAATGCGGGAAGATCTTGGTCCATCCCCTACGAGTATTAGGACTATTCGAAGCCAGTCACGGAGAAACGCATATGGGTTTTTCATTAATAAAAAATCGCCCGGGTCCATTGGAGCCGGGCGATTGGTAAGATGAATGAAGTTCTGGAACGTGGTGTTTCAGACAGATCCGAAAGCCTCCTTGATCACTTTCCCGCGGTTTCCAACGAAGAAGGGGCGGCCGCCCATGGCGTGAATCCTCTTCTCGACTGGTAGTCCAAGGGCGTATGCGACAGTGGTATGAAGGTCTTTGGGTTCGTAGGACTCAGTTTCAATGTTACTTGCGGCTGCATCAGTCTTGCCTATTACCTTGCCCCCTTGAACGCCGCCGCCTGCCATCATTATTGAGAACGCTTTGGGGAAGTGATCCCTTCCACCCCGACCATTAATTTTTGGAGTCCGCCCAAATTCCGTGGTCAGAACAACCATGGTGTCGTCAAGCATGCCCTGAGATGATAAATCCTGAAGAAGGGCAGCGATTGGAGCATCCATGGCGTTCGTTCGGTTGGCTGCAGTTCC
>MDTD01135062.1_pt1 | contig 10952 bp, 13 predicted proteins | sample 811221 | NCBI WGS metagenome assembly MDTD01 (sample SAMN05326646, study PRJNA326480) | marine metagenome | isolation source: seawater | place: Pacific Ocean: South West | collected 2011
ATTTCTCATCTGATAAAATATAATTCTTATCTAACAAGCATCAACGGCTTTTTTAGCCTGAGTTACAACTAAACTAGCTCTATATTCTGCTGAAGCATGAATATCTGAGTTCATATCTGAACTATCTAGTTCCATATTTTGAATAGATGATGAAGAGAAGTTGTTAGAAAGTGCTTTCGATAAATCTATATCATTATATACACAAGGTTTTGCACCTGTAACAGCTACATTAACATCTTTTTTGTGCTTAGCGACATAAACTCCAACTACCGCATATCTTGACGCTGGATTTGGATGTTTTTGATAGCTAGACTTTTCTGGTATTTGAAATTCGATAGCCTCAATAAGTTCACCTTTTTTTAAAGCAGTTTCAAACATGCCTTTGAAAAATTTTGAAGCTTCAATCTTTCTATCACTTGTGTGGATAGTTGCATTTAAAGCAATACAAGCAGATGGATAATCTGCTGAGGGATCGTTGTTCGCAACTGATCCACCAATTGTTCCTCTGTTTCTTACTTGTGGATCGCCTATTCCCTCTGCCAAACTTGCAAGAGAAGGAATTGCTTTTTTTATTTCTTTAGAATTAGCAACGTCCACATGTTTAGTGGTGGCTCCTATAGTAACGGATTTACTGCTTACCTTTATACCTGAAAGTTTTTTTATATTTTTGATATCAATTAAATCTTTATAAGAGGCTAGCCCTAATTTCATTGATGGAAGTGTAGTCATTCCTCCCGCTAAAAAAGCAGAGTTTGATGAAGATAATTTTGAAGCTTCCTTGCTATCTTTAGCTGAGTGGTAATTAAAATCTTTCATATTCCTCCTATGCTGCTTTAGCGTTAGATTTTTTTAAATTCTTACATGCCTTCCAAACTTTTTCAGCTGTAGCTGGCATTGTAATTTCTTGTCCACCTAAGGCATCAATTACTGCATTCATTACAGTTGGTGGAGCTGCAATTGCACCAGCTTCCCCACAACCTTTTACTCCAAGAGGGTTTGTGGTTGCGTGGGTACATGTATAACCAATGTTAAACTCTGGAAAATTATCTGCTCTTGGCATTGTGTAATCCATATATGAACCTGTCATCAGTTGACCCGACTCATCATACTCAGCATTTTCATATAATGCCTGTCCAATTCCTTGAGCTAAACCACCGTGAACTTGTCCTTCGACAATCATAGGATTAATTATTCTGCCAAAATCATCACATGCTGTATATTTTTCAAGTTTAACTTCTCCAGTATCTGGGTCTATCTCAACTTCAGCAATATGTGTACCTGCTGGAAAAGAAAAGTTTGATGGATCAAAAAAAGCAGTTTCTTTTAATCCTGGCTCATCCCCTTCTGGCAAAGGAGATTTCATTTCATCTCTTACTCCTGGTAGGTAACAAGCAAAAGCAATCTCTCCTATTGTTTTTTTCTTATTAGATTTAGCCACTATAAATTCTCCATCTTTAAATTCAACATCCTCTGGACTTGCCTCTAACATTTTTGCAGTAACTCTTTTTCCTTTTTCAACAATCTTCTTACATGCATTTACTATAGCTATCCCACCTACAGTCAATGATCTTGAACCATAAGTTCCCATTCCAAAAGTACCTTTATCGGTATCACCGTGAACGATATCAATATTTTCAATTGATACACCTAACTCGTCAGCTGCAATTTGAGCAAACGTTGTTTGGTGACTCTGACCATGGCTATGCGAGCCTGTGTAAACTGTAACTTGTCCTGTTGGGTTAAATCTCACTTCAGCTGACTCCCATAATCCAACTCCACAACCAAGTGACATTACTGCAGCAGACGGTGCTATTCCACATGCCTCAAAATAAGATGATACTCCAATTCCTCTAAGTTTCCCTCTAGAAGCCGAGTCTTTACGTCTTGCTTCAAAACCACTATAGTCTGCCATCTCTTTGGCCTTTTCCATGCCTGCAACATAGTCGCCCGAGTCTACTGTATGAACTAAAGTTTGTTTGAATGGAAAAGACTTAGGAAAATTTTTCACTCTTAATTCAGTTTTATCTATCCCAAGTTCCATTGAAGCTTTTTCAACCAATCGTTCGATAGTATAAGTTGCTTCTGGTCTTCCTGCTCCTCTATAAGCATCAACCGGAGCAGTATTTGTAAAAACAGCTTTAACATTACTGTAGGCAGCAGGAATTTCATAAACTCCTGTTGCACAAGGTCCAAATAAATAAGTTGGAGTTACTGTTCCAAATACTCTAGCGTAAGCACCTAAGTTAGCTATAGTCTCATTTTTAAACCCTAAAAATTTACCATCATTTGTGACTGCTAATTCCGCATGGGTAACATGATCTCTACCATGTATATCAGTTAAAAAAGACTCTGATCTTTCTGCAACCCATTTTATCGCTCTATTAATTTTTTTTGCAGCCCAGCTACAAACAATATCCTCATTATAAACATTAATTTTTGATCCAAAACCACCACCAACATCTGGCGCTACCACTCTTAACTTATGCTCAGGTGAGACATTTCCAAATGCAGACATAATCAATCTAGATAAATGTGGATTTTGACTAGTTGTATACAAAGTTATTTCTTCTGAAGCTGAATTATAATCAGCAACGCAAGCTCTAGGCTCCATTGCATTTGGAATTAATCTATTATTAATTATATCTATAGAAATTACTTTATCAGCTTTTTCAAAAGCTTCTTTTACTTTTTGTCTGTCACCAAGTAACCAATCAAAACATAAATTTTTATCAATACCTTCATGAATAACATCCTCATTCATAGCATCAGCTGTGTTTGTGACAGCTTTAAGAATTTTATACTCAACTGTAACTTTTTCAGCAGCTTCCTTTGCTTCTTTTAAACTTTCAGCTATAACCACAGCGACTGGATCACCAACAAAGTTAACGTTATCTTTGGCAAGTGGAGGATTTGCGGGGCATTTCATTTCCGTACCATCTTCACTTCTTATTGCCCAACCAGCAATTAAGCCACCTATTTTATCCTCTGCTATTTCAGATCCTGTTAAAATACTTACAACACCAGTTGATTTTAATGCTTTAGAAATATCTAATTTTTTAATTTTTGCCCTAGCATGTGGGGATCTTACAAAAATAGCGTAAGTTTGATTTGCCAGGTTAATATCTGCTGTATATCTTCCTTTTCCAGTTAAAAACCTTTTATCTTCTTTTCTTTCAACTCTTGAACCTACTAGACTCGCCATTATACAACCTCCTTTAATATTACATTTTTGTTGATGCTTCTTTTACTGCTGCAACTATGTTTTGATACCCTGTGCATCTACAAATATTCCCTTCTAACCAATCCCTTATTTCAGAATCTGAAGGCTTTTTATTTTTTTGTACAAGATCTATTGCACTCATAACCATACCCGGAGTACAGAATCCACATTGTAATCCATGCAGTTTTTTAAATGCATCTTGCATAGGGTGCATTTTACCATTTGATGCCAGCCCTTCTATTGTTGTAACTTTTGATCCATTAATGTCAGCTGCTAAAGTTGTACAACTTTTTAACGAATTTCCGTTTACATGAACTACGCATGCTCCACATTGGCTAGTATCACACCCAACGTGAGTTCCTGTTAAATTCAGATGCTCCCTTAAAAATGTTGATAAAAGTGTATTGTCAGAAACTTCTTTTTCTACTTTGGTTCCATTTACCTCAAGTTTTATTTTCCCCATATTTCCTCCGCAAAAAATATTTAAAACTTATTTAGATTTAAACATTAACAAGCGAATTGTTCAACAGAGTAAGTAAAAAAAATTCTACTATCAGTAGAATTCCTATTTAGTTAAAAACCATAAAATGGCCGAGCTTAAAAGAATAATTAATGTCCAAAAATATGGAAATTTAATTTTATTTTGGGTTTTTTCTAAATGTTTATCTCTAGTAAAATTGATATTTTTATTTTCGGTAGTTTCACGTGAAATTAATTCTGAAAATTTACCAAAAAAAATATCTGCCATTTTTTTTGCTGTCATATCAATTAATCTTGATCCAACTTGTGCAATTTTTCCACCCACTTGTGCATTAACAGAATAAATTAACTTTGTTCCGCCCTCATTATCTTCTAACTTAACATCTGCCTCACCTTGAGCAAAACCAACTGGTGAGCTTCCTGAGCCAGTTATTTTGTAACTATTTGGAGGATTTAAATCTTGTAATTCAATATCACCAGCAAATGAGGCATTGAAGGGTCCAATTTTATTAGTAGCTTTTGCAGAAAAATTTGTGTCTGAATTCTTAACAAATTCATCACATCCAGGTATCGATTGTTTTAAAATATCAGGATCATTTAGAGCTTCCCATACTTTTTTTTTATCTAAATTAATTTGATAAGAACCAGATAATTTCATAGAATAAGCATATACCAAAATTTATGGATGAAAATACAAAAAAAGAATTACAATCTGCAGCATTTGAAAGACTTATAAATCATTTAAGAGATAGAAAAGATGTTCAAAATATTGATCTAATGAATTTAGCTGGTTTTTGTAGGAACTGTTTATCTAAATGGTTCCGTGAAGAAGCTCAAAAAAAAGGAATTGAAATTTCTGACCCCGATGCAAGAAAGCATGTTTATGGTATGCCTTACTTGGAGTGGAAAGAAAAATATCAAAAATAAATATTTTTCTTTTTAATGATCAAAACCTTTCCTTTTATATTTATATTACTTTGGTCCTCAGCATTTATTACAACAAAACCCATAGTTGATAATAGTGAGCCTTTTTCTGCATTAACTTTTAGATTTTTAATTGTAGCGATCGGCTTTTTTATTTTTTCATACATAAATAAAAATAAAATTTTTGTATCTAAAAAAAATATAATTGAATCATTATTAACTGGAATATTGTTTCATGGATTGTATTTGGGGGGTGTTTTTTTTTCTATATCTAAAGGGATGCCAACTGGTATAGCGGCTCTTATAGTTACACTGCAACCTATTATAACAAATATTTTAGCCGGTCCTATATTAAACGAAAAAATTACCTGGAAACAGTGGTTAGGAATTTTTTTAGGATTTGTTGGTTCAGCTATAGTATTAGGATTTGATATAGGAGAAAATATCCCAATTACGGGTGTTGTAGCTACATTTATTGCATTATTTGCAATCACAGGATCAACAATTTGGCAAAAAAAACTAAGCCATAATATTTCTTTACCTGTAAATAATATGTATCAAGCGATCGGGGGTTTTCTATTTCACTCTTTAATTATTATATTTTTTGTAGACCCTTATATAAATTTTAATACCACGTTTATTATTGCGATGAGTCACCAAGTTCTACTAGTTTCTTTTGGTGCTTTTACAATTTTAATGTTTCTTATTAAACATAATTCTGCAAGTAAAACTGTATCTATTTTTTTTCTTATACCTGCTACATCCGCTTTTATTGCTTGGATATTTTTAAATGAAAATCTAAGTTTAATTGACATTCTTGGATTCATAATTGCTTCTACAGGTGTTTTTATTGCTACAAGAAAGTAAGTTATTTTTCTTTTAGTCTTGGAAATAATTCTACAAAATTACATGGTTTATGATTAATATCTAACTGATGAATTAATATTTTATCCCATGCGTCAGTAACTCCACCTGATGATCCGGGAAGAGCAAATATATATTTGCCATTTGAAAGTACTGCACAAGCTCTTGATTGAATAGATGAGGTACCAACAGTTTCTAAACTATAATATCTAAATATCTCACCAAAGCCTGGAATATGTTTGTCTGCTAAATCATTTAATGCTTCAGGTGTAATATCTCTTCCTGTCAAACCTGTGCCACCAGTAGTAATTATAACATCTATCTCTTTTTTTTTTGTCCAATTTTTTATAATGAGTTTAATTTCTTCTTTGCTATCTTTGCAAATTTGACGATCAATTAAATTATGTTTTGCCTGTTTTATTTTATCGACTAAAATATTTCCAGATTTATCATTCTCTAATGTTCTGGTATCAGTAACAGTTAAAAGTGCTATATTTACAGACATATTTTTTTTATAATGATTATATTATCTATTTTATTTTGTGTTACAGCAATTTTATACTCTAGTGTAGGATTTGGTGGAGGTTCAACTTATCTTGCTTTATTATTAATTTGGGAAATTCCCTATTATATATTACCTGTTGTAGCATTAAGTTGTAATATTGTCGTTGTATCCGGTAATGCTTTTAATTATATAAAAGCAGGAAATTTAAATCTTAGATTAATACTCCCTTATTTGGCCGCTTCGATTCCACTAGCTTATCTTGGTGGAGCACTAGAGATAGATAAAAAAAATTTTGAAATTTTACTTTTTTTCGTTTTATCTATTTCTGGTTTATTATTAATTTTTAATTTTAGATCTTATGATGATGGTAAAATAAAATTTAGAGATATTAACTATTTTTTTGCTTTATTAATTGGCGGTTGCCTAGGTTTTATCTCAGGAGTTGTTGGTATAGGTGGGGGTATATTTTTAAGTCCGATATTGTTTTTATTAAAGGCTGGATTACCAAAACATATTGTTACAACTTCCTCAATATTTATCTTGATCAATTCACTGGCAGGTATATTTGGCCAATTAAGTAAATCCTATGTTTTAAATGAAATATTTGATTTTTGGTATTTAATTTTGTTTGTTTTTATTGGTGGACAAATAGGAAATTATTTAAACTTAAAAATTTTTCCAACAAGATATTTGGCTTTGATAACATCTTGTCTTGTAATTTTTGTAGCTATAAGAATAGGATTAAATATATTTTAAAATGGATTTAAAATACTTCAATAAAATAAGAATTTTGGATGGAGGAATGGGTCAAGAACTTTTATCTAGAGGGCTTATCTCTAAAGGAACCCTTTGGTCTACTAGTGCATTGCTTGATGAAAAGTTTCATGATTTACTAACCAGAGTTCATTTATCTTTTATTGAGGCTGGAGCTGACGTAATCATAACTAATAATTTTAGTAGTAGAAGAATAAGGTTAATTGAAAATAAAGTTGAAAATAAATTTGAATATGTAAACAAAAAAGCATGTGAAATTGCAAATAAAGCTAGAGATGTTTCTAAAAAAAATATTTTAATCGCTGGAAGTCTTCCACCACAAAATGGAACTTACGTAGTAGATGAAAGAGACATAAATTTCATTAAAAAAGATTTTAATGATCAGGCAAAAATAATTAAACCCTATGTAGACTTTTTTTATTTAGATGTAATATCTAGTGGTAAAGAAATTGAGGCCGCTTGTGAAGTAACTGAAAAAATGAATATGCCAATTTTAGTTGGTATACATTTAAAAAATAATGGAATGCTTCCTTCTGGAGAAACTTTATCAGAAATTTTTCGTAAATATCATTCAAATAATTGGATTGGTGTAATCGCAGCCTGTGTATCCCTTGAAATAATTAATAATACTATAAAAGAAATCAAAGAATCAAATATTCCATTTGGATTTAAAGCAAATCTTTGGAAAGTAAAAGAACCATTACCAGTTCATAAGTTTAATAATGCTAAATTTGATGAAGTTGGAAAAAATCCAAATGAGGTTATGGGTAAAAGAAATGAAATAACAGCAGATATTTTTTATGAATTTGCAAAGAATCAAAAAGAGAATGGAGCGACAATTTTAGGCGGATGCTGTAATATAGGTCCTGAGCATATAAAATCTATATCTTATTTAAAATGATTTTATTTTTAAATTTTTTTTTAAATTCTTAAAATTTATTCTTAATTTCCAGTAGATAAAAAATTTGATTTCATTGACAATAACTTGGAATTTACTTAATTTTTTATCAACAAATTTTTTTGTATTTTTGCTTAAAATATTATCTATATTAAGTGCTATCATTCCAGTTTCTGCAACATATTTGTTAGGTTGATGGGGAAAATAGCATTCTTTTCTGATTTTATTTTTATTTATTGGAAGTACTGTTGCTTTAAAATAATTCATATTTAAAGCATGCCATCCTACAGCTGATTTTTCTCTATCATATAATTTAGTAAATGAATTAAATCCTCTCCAATTATGTAAATTCCAAAATTTTGATTTAATAAATTTTTTTAGTGTAGATTTATCCATAATCCACATTGCAAAATAAGGATTATTTACAACAACAAATTTTTCATTATTGACAATAATATGTTTATCCAATTGTACTAATTGATCAACCACCCAAAGTTTTCCAGTTTTTGGTGATTTTTCAGTTCTTAAAAATCCAGGATTATATTTGTATTTAAATAGTTTTTTAGAATATTTAAGCCAATAATTAAAATTTTCTCTTGAAAAAATACCATCATCTTCAGAACATATAAAGTAATCATAATCATTTTTTTGTTCAAAAATTAAATCCCTACACTTCCATGTTAATCTTAATGGGTTTTGATTTGTTAAACTATGATAAATTAATTTGGTATTTTTTTTATTTATCTTTAATTTAAAATTATTAGTATGAATAAATATATGTGTACTTTTTGAGATACCTAAAAAACTATTTATAACTTTATTAAAATTTTGTAATTTTTTCTTATTTTTTATATCTTCTATGTAAAAAGTTATGTGAACAGATATTTTCATTTTTTTTGATTTTTGCTTCCTTTTTTTACAAAATATATCCCTAGGACTACCGCTATTAGAGCGATCATTACTTTCGATGTAATAAGCTCATTTAAAAATATATAACCTAATACTACTCCGAAAATTGGAATTAAATATGCTACTTGAGATTGAAAAACTAGACCATTCTTTTTCAAAATATTAAATCTTAAAAGCCAAGCAATACCAGTAGGGAAAACACCTAAGTAAATTAAAGCTAATGTAGACTCGAAACTTGGAGATAAAGTCCAGGGTTGATCTAAAATTAGTGAAATTGGAAATGCTATTATTGTTCCCCAAATTAGTATTGAAGCAGTCACATTTTCGTTTCTTTTGTGACTGATTTTCAAAGTTAAAATACCACCAATAACATAAAAAGTAGAACCTAACAAAATCATAAGAGCATATATAAAATTAGAGTTTGTAATTAATAAATTATCAGAAAATAAATAAAATATTCCTAAAAAACCTAATACTATTCCAATTATTTTAAATAAAGTTATTTTTTCCTTATCTACAAAAAAATGAGCTAATATTGTTGCACTTATTGGTGTAGAGGACATAAGTATTGCAGCTAAATTACTCTGCACTTTTTGAACACCGTAAGCAATTAAAAAAAAAGGAATAACCAAATTTATAATTCCTATAGAAGAGTACCAAAGCCAATCTTTTGAAAATGCTTCAATTTTTATATTTTTAGCTAAACATAGAATAATAACTGGAATTGCTCCAAACAAAATTCTAAGAAATGCAATTGTAATTGGTCCATATGAGTATGTTGCAATTTTGATATTAAAAAAAGCTGAAGCCCAAATTAAGGCTAACAAAGTTAACAAAAAATAGTCTATAGTTTTTGGTGAATTCATTCAGTAATATTTTTAATTGAACCTTTAGTAATTTTTTTAAGGTTGTCAAAATCTATTTTAAATATACAGTTTGGATGGCCTGCAGCGGCATATACATAATTGTATCTATTCAATTTATCATCAATTATAATTTCTATCTTTTGTAAATGACCTACTGGAGAAACTCCACCAATTGTAAAACCAGTAACCTCTTTCACTTGTTCTGCATTTGCCATTGAAATATCTTTTTGATTTTTAATTTTTTTTAATTTATTTAAAGAGCATTTCTTATCTCCAGAAACTAAACAAAGTATAAAACCATCTTCTGTTTTAAATAATAAACTTTTTACTATTGATCCAACTTCTGTATTTAAACTGTCTGCAGCTTGTTGAGCGGTTCTTGCAGAAGTATTTAAAACAATAGCCTTGAGTTCTTTGCTATATTCCAAAAGCTTTTTTTGAACTCTTTTAACGGGTTCTTTGCTTAGAATATTTTCCATAAATATTTGTAATTGTTTTTTTTAAGTTTTTGATTAAATCCTCTGCAATAAGTCCTTTATTTAATTTAATTGCAGTTTTGCTATGTATCCAAACTCCAGCTGATGCAGCTTGTATAGGACTCATTTTTTTCTTTCCAACTAAACTTGATATTAAACCTGCTAAAACATCACCTGTACCAATTACAGCTAGTTCGTTTGATGTTTTGTCGTTAATAATTAATTTTTTTTGGTTTGCAATTAAGGTATTGTTTCCCTTTAAAACAATTGTAGCTTTAGTTTTTTTTATAGCCGACATAATTAATTTTTTACGACTATTTATTTTATTCAAATCTGGAAAAATCGTTCTAAATTCTCTAATATGTGGTGTAATTATTTTATTCTCATCTAAAAGATTATATAAATATTTTGTTTTTCTCTTGAATGATGTCAGTGCATCCGCATCTAGAATTACATATTTAATATTTTTAAGTAAATAAGCTGTTTTAAGCATTGTGCTTTGTGAAACCCCTGCGCCTGGTCCAATTAAATACACAGAGTTTTTGTTCTTGTTAATGAATCTCTTAAATTCATTTAAACTGTTAATTTCTTTTTTAAGCATTGAAGGAAACTTTAATGCGAATAGACTGAAATTTTTTTTTGAACAAAGCATTTTAACAGAACCTACGCCAGTTCTAAGGGCTGCTTCTGCACTTAACATTGATGCTCCGACCATTTCATTTTCTCCTGATACAACTATTAATTGACCCCTATTATACTTATGACTTTTGTTGTTTTTGAAAGGGAAATTTTTAACCCAAAAACTCAAGGAATTCTTAATAATTTTCATATCTAATTATCACAGTTATGAACAAATTGCATAGCTGTTATCAATATAATCTTGTTCTTATTATTGTAGTTTTTGGTATTCACAAGGAGAATTTACACAGGAGAAAAAATGAGTGCAAGTGATGTCTTAAAACTGATGAAAGATAAAGAAATTGAATACGTAGATTTAAGGTTTACGGATCCAAGAGGAAAACTTCAACATTTAACA
>MDTD01121822.1_pt1 | contig 10951 bp, 5 predicted proteins | sample 811221 | NCBI WGS metagenome assembly MDTD01 (sample SAMN05326646, study PRJNA326480) | marine metagenome | isolation source: seawater | place: Pacific Ocean: South West | collected 2011
GGGTGTTTTTGCGGCTTTAATTCTCCCTTGGTTGGGCTCGGTGGGCTTTTATGATCCCTGGGAAACCCACTACGGAGAGGTGGCCCGCCAAATGGTGGTGCGCGATGACTATCTTTATCCCTTTTGGAAAAACGCCTATTTTTTCTCTAAGCCAGTCCTGCTGTTTTGGGTGACCGCCATCCCATTTAAATTAGTGGGAGCAGGGGTGTTGCAAGGTCCCTTGCCTGATTCGGTGGAGTGGGCGGCGCGTTTGCCCATCGCTCTGTTTTCTTTGGCGGCCGCTGCCACCCTTTATTGGACGGTCTATCGCTTTTGGCGTTTGGCCGCTGCCATTCTTTGCGCATTGGTTTTGGCCACGACACCGTTTTGGTTTTTCATGTCCAAACAGGCCATCACCGACATGTTGTTTGTGGCCCCTTCGGCCATGGCGGTTTGTTTTTTGGCGCTGACCTTTTTCGACGATGAGCAGCGTTACAAACAAATGAAATTGCCCCTGTGGTTGCTGGGCATCTTCGCGCTGTTTACTTTGCCCCAAATGTGGGAAATCGGGCGCACCGCGGTGTTCTTTAAGCACTACACTTTATTTGGTTTGGCCGAACCAGAAAGCCGGTTGGGATTTTCCATTTTGCTCAGCTTGGGGGGACTGGCGTTTTTGGCGGTTCTCAAACGTTGGGGCAAAGACCCCATGTTGCACAGTGCATGTTTTTGTTTGGCCTTGGCCACATTAGCCAAAGGGCCTTTGGGCTTGGGTGTGGTGGGTTTGGTCTTTTTGACCTACTGGGTGCTCACGGGTGAATGGAAACAGTTGCGACACAGTGGTTTGATCACGGGCATCTTGTTGTTTTTCTTCGTCGCCGCCCCTTGGTATGCAGTGATGTGGGTGTTTGAAGGGAAAGACGAAGAGCGTCGCACTTGGTACAAACGATTCATTCTACACGATCTGCTCAAACGTGCCACCAAAGGGGTGCACGGCGATAAAGGGAACAGTGCCTATTATTTTACCTATTTTGGCTGGGGATTTTTCCCTTGGTCTGCGTTGTTTCCGGTGGCGTTTTTTAAGAGTCTCTCGAGGCCCTGGGGGCTGTCACAAACCTCAGATCCTGGGGAACGATTTCTGAGACTGGTGGGTATTTGGGCCCTCATGCAAATGGTTTTTTTCACCGTGGTGACCACCAAGTTTCATCATTATATTTTTCCGCTGGTGGTACCGGCCGCATTGCTGGTGGGGTTGATGCTCTCAGACTGGTTGCGCAAAAAAGAACCCGTATCTTTGGGATTGTTGGCGGCTATTTTATTTGGCACGTATATTTTGGGCCGCGACTTGGTGAAGGCGCCCTGGGAGCTGGTGGACCTTTTTACCTACCATTATAAAAACTACAAACCCGAATACTATTTCCCCAAAGACCTGCCTTGGGGGGAATGGATTCAAGTTGCTTTGGTGGCGGTTTTGGTCATCAGTGTGTTGGGGGTGGTCTTCGATCGCGTCACGGCATGGAAGACCAGTCATCGGTACGGCAACTCAATTACCGTTGCGGGTTTTGTATTGGCAGGCTTGGTGTTTGGTATCTTTGGTGCACAAATCTATTTCAACCGGTTGGCCCAACATTGGGGGCATAACTACCTGCTCAAAACGTATTATGAGAATCGCGAAGAGGGTGAGGAACTCATTGCTTACCAAATGAATTGGCGAGGTGAAACATTCTATGCGGCCAACCAAGATGACCAAGCCAAAAAGAATGAGCAAATGCGCAAATCGCTCAAGAAGCCGGGACGTAAATTTATTCTCACGGAAACCAAACGGTTGAAGAACCTCAAGTCGGTATTGGGCAAAGAGCGCGAGAAGAAAATGAAGATCATCGATCGCAGCAGCAAAAAATGGTACCTGGTGCTGTTGGAGGAGTAAGTCACCGTGGCTGAATTGAATTCCCTTATTGAAACAGCTCAGCGCTACGCGCAAGAAGACCCGAACCCATCCACGACAACTCTGATCGAACAATGGATCACCAACGCAAAGGCTGGTGATGGTGCGGCCATCGAAGATTTACGTTCGCGTTTTGGCACGACACTCGAATTTGGCACCGCTGGGCTGCGTGGAAAAATGGAGCCAGGCACTGCGCGGATGAACCGGGTGATGGTGATGCGAGCCAGTTGGGGATTGGGACAGGTTTTAAAAACGACAACCCAAGGCACGCCAAAAGTGGTGGTGGGTTTTGATGGTCGTCGCCAGTCTCGGCAATTCGCAGAAGACACCTGCGCTGTTCTCAACGGCTTGGGCATTGAAGTTTGTTTGTTCATGGATCCGGTACCCACCCCTCTTTGTGCTTTTGCTTTGCTGCACGAGCGCGCCAATGCGGCGGTGATGGTAACGGCCAGTCATAATCCACCCGATGATAACGGGTATAAAGTTTACTGGGGAAACGGGGCGCAAATCATTCCACCCATCGATTCCGAAATCGCGAGTGCCATTCAAAAGGCGCCGCTGGTGTCCGAAATGCGTCGGCCCACGCCGCCCGAGGCACACAAGCAGGGTTTGCGGCACATGCTCAGCGACAGCACGGCAGAAGCGTATTTAGATGAAGTTTTAAAACGGGCTTTTCATCCTCAAGCTTCGTCGAATTCAGATTTACGAATCGTTTACACCGCCATGCACGGTGTTGGAGGCCGTTTGGTGCAACGTGCGCTTCACCGGGCCGGATTTCAAGGCGTGACGGTGGTCTCAGCACAAGCCGACCCCGACGGACATTTTCCCACGGTTGCTTTTCCCAACCCAGAGGAGGATGGGGCATTGGATCTGGCTTTGGCCACGGCGAAAGAAGTGGACGCCCACGTGATATTGGCCAATGATCCAGATGCGGACCGGTTGGCTGTGGCTTACAAAGATGGCGATGGGTACCGCATGCTCAATGGCAACGAGATCGGTGTGTTGCTTGGTGTCGACGCGCTTTTTGCCACGAAAGGCAAAGTCAAAAACCCCTTGCTGGTGAACTCGCTGGTTTCCAGCACTTGGTTGGGGCACATTGCCAAGCAAGAAGATGTGGCTCACGCCGAAACACTCACCGGCTTTAAATGGATTGCAAACACCGCCATGCAGCGCCTGCAGGACAAGGGTGATAACTTCATTTTTGGATACGAAGAGGCCATCGGTTATACCGTTGGTGACTTGGTGAGAGACAAAGATGGTGTGAGTGCTGCACTGCAATTCGCTCAAATGTGTGCCCGGTTACAAAACGACCACAGTGACCCCATTCAAGAACTTAAACGTTTGGCAGTGAAATATGGTTTGGTTGAAACTTTGCAATGGTCCAAACGGCTCGAAGGTGAAACGGGTCAGTTGCGCATCCAGCAAATATTGGCGGATCTGCGTGCCGCCCCATTGTCTCAGCTTGGAGATGAGCCGGTTGAAACCGTCACTGATTTGAAGACGGGCCAATCTTGGGTGAACGGCGAAGCGGTGGAAGCGCCTGATTTACCCGCTTCGAATGTGCTCATTTTTCAAACGAAAGCCCACACGCGCCTGATTGTTCGGCCCAGCGGAACAGAGCCCAAAATAAAATTTTACCTCGAAAAACTGGGGCGGGCGACTGATGCATCAGAAGTGGCGCAACTTCAGGATGATCTCACGGGCGAAATGAAGGCCATTCAGAGCCATCTGGACCGCGATTTGGGTCTGTGATGGGCTAAATAACCCGTCAAGAACCCTAATTCCTTGTAATTAAAAACATTTATACGGCTTCACGTTTGGGGGAAAAGTTGGCTTTGTGCTAACCTTCCTGAGCACGGCGCACTGTCGAAAATAGGAGTTTTGTATGCATAAGGTTTCGTTGTTCTGTCTCATGTCTTTACTAGGGATATTTGGGTTTGCTCAGCCTGCTGAAGCAGTTCCAGTAACGGGGGCATGCTGCAACAGTTCGTTGGAATGCATCGATAACGAAACCTTAGAGAGTTGTCAGGCACTCGGCAATGGGTTTGCTGGAATAGGCTCCAGCTGCACTACGGAAAATCTGTGTAACAATTTAGTCGGCGCTTGTTGCTCTGATGACAACTGCTCGTTTGGGAAGTGGACCGCGTGTATGGGGGCCGACCAAACATTCGCTGGCGCAAACACCAGCTGCGACGACCCTGGCGTATGTAGTCCTCCTGTCGGGGCGTGTTGCCATGCGGGTGGGTGCTCTTTGACGGATGCCGCCAGCTGCCAAGGCGATGGGTACCACTATGCTGGGGATTACACCGCGTGCGTGGAGGGCTCGGCCGCACCCCAATGCCCCGACCAAGTGGCGTGTTGCATCGATGGAACCTGCTCGGACATGTCTCCCGAAATGTGCGCAAGCCAAAATGGCACTGACGTTGGTGACTGCGATGACCCATGGCCTACGTGCGCAGCTCCCGCGCCGACCGGTGCCTGTTGTACGCCTGAAGGTTGTAACGACAATGTGACTCAGGATGTTTGCACTCGAGGCACCGATAATACCTGGGCGGGGGCAAATACCAGTTGTGACGACGTGGGCGTTTGTGGTGATGATGAGCTCGGCGCGTGTTGCTACAGCGATGGTTGCATGAATCAAAGACAAGAAGAATGTAATGGCACCTGGCAGGGCGTCGGGACATCGTGTGATGATGTGGGCATTTGTGTCGAAGACGAGTTGGGCGCGTGTTGTTTATCTGATGGCACCTGCCAAGATGTGACCAATGACATGTGTGATGAACTCAGCGGCCAATGGCTGGAAGACGATGATTGCGATTCAGCCACCGTCACGGGGGCCCCTCAATCCACTGGGTGGAACACTTTTGAGATTGGCAACTGGACCGGCAGTGGCATCACGCTTTACGACAATGGCAATGAAACCCCCATCGCTTGGGTGGACTACATCCAATGGATCTCGGTGAACGCACCCAACGCGGCTTTTAACACCTATTATTTCCAAACGTTGTATCCCGCCTCCCAAACGGCACCCAACTGGCTCTGCGCGGGGAATGTAGGCAACCGATTACAGAAAGTGTTTCAAGTTCATTTGGGCGATCACATTTCTGACGCTGCCCTACAGGGGAAAAGCTACTCCAATTTTGCAGCCCTCAGAGATGATGTGGCGGCCTCGGCTTACTATTCCAATACTGTCAATGCGAGCTCGGATTGGAATGCGGTCTACGGTGCCATTGGCAATGTCGGCGGTAATATTTGGGGGTCCAGTGGATCTTTCGCCAAAAATTGTGTTGAGACGCCTACCATTGTGAGCAGCCAATGTCCCATCGGTGACGTTCTCGGCGCTTGTTGTTTGCCCGATGGTACTTGTCTAGACTTAGATTATGAAAAATGTGTGTACGAGGGCGGCAACTATGCGGGCGATGGCACGTCTTGCTACGAAGCGTTAGACGCGGGTACTTGTGAGCCACCACCAACGGGCGCGTGCTGCGTGGACGACACTTGTAGTGAGCAAACGGCCGAGTTGTGTCATCGTGCCGGTGGGCTTTATTATGGTGATGGCACCCAATGTATCGATGGCGACCGTTGCCCTGATTCGGAAGAGCCCGCTTTGGGCGCTTGTTGCCTGCCTTCTGGCCAATGCGTGGATGCCACCGAAGAAGAGTGTCTACGTACAGACGGACTGTGGCTCGATGACGAGTCATGCGATGACGCCATCACCAGTACCGGTGGAACCTTGGTCTCTACCGGTTGGGATAACACAGCTTTGGGCAATTTCGATTTAGGCGCGGCCTCTCCGATCTTGGCGCCTTTTGGGTCCACACCTACGTCTACCCAGGAGTATTTACAGTGGCTGTCCATCAATGAGCCGAATACCCAATTCAGAACCTACTACTACCAGAACATTACCCCGGCCATTCAAACAGCCGCGGCCAACTGGCAGTGTGCTGGCGATGTGGGTAACCGACTGCAGCGCACGTATGTTTTCAAGCTGAGAGACATCGCAGATCTGGCATTGGTAGATACGTCTTACCAAACCATCGCAGACCTACGTGCCGCGATGATGGCGTCAAGCTATTATCCCTCCGTTAATATCGGTTCCACCTTTGAAGAAATTTACGATTCGTTGCTAGAAGCCAATGCTGCAGCGAACATTGGCTCCACGATTATTTACTCCATTTCAGGGCAAGTGGCGCAAGACTGTGTAGACATTGAATACGGCGACTTTCAATGCCCGATGCCGCAAGCTTGCTGCGTGGATGGCGCCTGCTTAGAGATGAACGCCACCGAATGCGAAAGAATGGGTGGGCAGATCGTCGGAGACGATTGTGATGACCCAGACATTGACTGCGAAGGCGAAGATCCTGGCGCATGTTGCGTGGAAGGGGCCTGTGTTCAAGTGGGCATTGAGATTTGCGAAGAGCGTTACCAGGGCATCTTCTACTCCGATACGGATCAATGTATTGAAGAATGTCGGGTAGATATCGGCGGGTGCTGTCTGCCCAACGGCGATTGCATCGACATGGAAGAGTATAAGTGCCTCACCTCCAGCGGTGTTTGGTTAGGCGCCGGAGAAAGTTGCGAAGATGTAGATGCCGGCCCTGCGGCAGGCGGAAACATTATTTCCACCGGGTGGAACAACTACCTCATCGGTAACCTCGACACTGGCTACAACCCACCGGTGTTGTACCCACTGGGTTCGGTGGTGACCTCTACCAGCGATTACCTGCAGTGGATCTCGGTGAACGAGCCCAGCACGAATTTCAGAACCTACTATTATCAAAGTACCTCGACGGCGATCCAAACTGCAGCGGCCAACTGGCACTGTGCTGGAGATCAAGGAAACAAATTGACAAAAACCTATATGGTCAAAATCTTTGATGTGCTTGATACCGCTTTGGCGGGAACCACCTACTACAATTTTACGGATTTGCGAGATGCCCTCATGGGGTCTGCGTCCTACAACAGCACCATCACCGCAGCCTCTGACTGGACCCAGGTGCACGAGACACTTATGGCAGTGGGTGTAGATCCCGACTCGATGAATGCCAGCCCCTACGGCATTTACGGCCAAAACGCCCATGACTGTTTCACGGTCGAAGACACCGGCTTTCAGTGTCCGATCCCTGAAGCCTGCTGTGTGGATGGCGCCTGTTTCGATTTGACCGCCGAAGAATGTGAAGAACGCGGCGGCCAAATTGTCGGAGATGATTGTGACGATACCACATTGATTTGCGAACCTGTCGATGAAGGTGCGTGTTGTTATCAAGGCAGCTGCGTGGCCGCGACACCTTCGCAATGTGAAGATCCGATGCAGGGCGTCTATTACACCGACAGTGCTCAGTGTTTGGCCGACTGTGTTGTGCCAACTGGCGTTTGTTGTTTGCCCAATGGAACCTGTAACCCCAACTGGGACGAATACCATTGTGAGTTGGCAGGCGGCTCCTGGTTGGCGGACGAAACCTGTGATGCAAATGATGCCGGTTTGTCCCAGTGCCCCCAACCAGACACGATCGCCTGTTGTATCGACGGTACGTGCTTTGAAATGACGGTTGAAGAGTGCGAAGAACGCGGTGGTCGAAACGTGGGTGATGATTGTGACGATCCAGATATTGTCTGTGGAACCCCTGTGGGTGCGTGCTGTACTGAAGACGGTCAATGTCTCGAAATTGACGAGGATAAATGCAAACACATCTTGGGCACCTATCAAGGTGACGGCACGGAATGCGATGATGTGACGTGTACGCCGTATGATGCAGGCCCCTGTGGCGATCCGGATCCAGTGGTTGTTGACGAACCACGGGGGGCTTGTTGCAAAGGGGAGAACTGTGAAGAGCTCACTGCGGTAGAATGTGCCGAAAGCAATGGCCTGTGGGGTGGTGCGAACTCAACGTGTGATGAAGAGGATATCTGCGGACGGGTGACCACCTCGAGTTCCGATGACTCCAGTGGTGGCCTCAGTTGCCAATCCAGCGGTACCGGGGCTTTGCCTTTGTGGGGCATGATCTTCCTCTTGGGGGCATTCCGCCGACGCAGAAGGTAAAACCCTAAAATAAAAGCCAAAAAGCGTCTTCAGCCCCATCAGGCTCGAAGGCGCTTTTTTTGTTTTGGCCCGGTGCTTTGGGCTTCAAACTGTGTTAGGAGCCAGAAAACAGCTTTGGTTGCAGAGGTTTTCACATGAAACAGTACTTGGATTTGATGCGCCACATTATGGCCCACGGCACCCCAAAAGAAGATCGAACGGGCACGGGCACCTTGAGTCTTTTTGGCCACCAAATGCGCTTTAATTTAAAAGAAGGTTTCCCTGCGGTCACCACGAAGAAGCTGCATTTCCGCTCCATCATTCACGAACTGTTGTGGTTTCTGAAGGGGGACACCAACATCAAATACCTCAAAGACAACGGCGTGAGTATTTGGGACGAATGGGCCGATGAAAATGGTGATTTGGGTCCGGTATATGGCTACCAATGGCGTTCATGGCCCACGCCCGATGGCAAACATATCGATCAAATTGCGAAATTGGTGGACAGCCTGAAAAACAATCCTGATTCTCGACGACATATCGTGAGTGCGTGGAACGTTTCTCACGTGGATCAGATGAAACTACCGCCCTGTCATTCGTTGTTCCAGTTTTACGTGGCGAACAACCAGCTGTCTTGTCAGTTGTATCAGCGTTCGGCAGATCTGTTTTTGGGGGTTCCCTTTAACATTGCTTCTTATGCCATCTTAACGCACATGCTGGCGCAGGTGTGTGGCTATGAAGTGGGCGATTTTGTTCACACCTTTGGTGACGTGCACATTTACACCAACCACATCGAGCAATGCAAAACGCAATTGGGACGAGAACCGAAACCGCTTTCGAAGCTGGTGTTAAACCCTGAGATCAAAAACTTAGAAGACTTCACTTACGATGACATTAAGATCGTGGACTACGATTGCCATCCGGGCATCAAGGCCCCCGTCGCGGTATAGACATGGCAGTGGTTTCCTTTATTGTGGCGGTGGCTGAGAATGGCGTCATCGGAAAAAATGGTGATCTGCCTTGGCATTTGCCAGCGGATTTAAAGCGCTTTAAAAAGCGAACCATGGGTCAGCCCATCGTCATGGGCCGAAAAACCCATGAGAGTATCGGCCGGCCTTTGCCGGGCCGTCCCAATTGGGTTTTGACGCGTTACCCAGATAAAATACATCCAGACTGTCAGGTTTTCCCCAGTATGGAGGCCCTGCAACAAGCATTGGACGAGGCGCCTGAAGTCATGGTGATCGGTGGTGCAGAATTGTACAAGGCGTTGTTGCCCATGGCGAATTATTTGTACCTCACCGTCGTGCATGCCGCCCCCCAAGGAGATGCTTTTTTTCCAGGGCTTCACCCTTCGGGTTGGACGGTGATCGAGAAAAATGATTTCCCATCGGACGACAAAAACGAATTCGCACAAACCGAACTTGTACTGAAACGCAATGAAGGGACCGAGGCCACCATCTCTCATTTTCAAATCCCATCAGAATGGCTGACGAACCATGAGAGTTAAAGACCTTTGGGTGCCCGTGGCCGCCTTTCTGACCTTTGTGTTGATCAAAACGCTGTCGTGGACTTGGCGCGTGCGATTTGTTCCCGAGAATGCCTTAGAGCGCGCCCGAAGCTATAATGAAGGCACCTACCTTTTGGCCTGTTGGCATGAAAACAATTTAGCCGCGATGTTCTGTCATTTAGACGTAAAGGGCGCGACTTTGGCCTCAAGAAGAAACGCGGGCCAAATCTTATCTTTGACCATCAAGCGGTTTGGATGGGACACCATTCGAGGCTCACGCAAACGTGGCGGTAAAGAGGCCCGCGAGGCGATGGTCAACTATCTCCAACAGAACAACTTGCCGGTTGCCATCACGGTGGATGGGGCGAGTGGCCCCCGTCGCAGAACCAAGCCCGGTATTTTGAACATTGCCGTCCGAACTGGGGTGCCCATCGTTCCCGCGGTTGGGCTCGCCAGCCGATATTGGGTCATCAAAAGTTCTTGGGACCAAATGCGTGTGCCCAAACCGTTCGCCAGACTCACCTGCGCCTACGGAGAGCCGCTTTACCCGCCGACCGATCTGAAAGGTGAAGCTTTTGATGCCTATTTGGTTAAAATTAATAAAGAATTGAACGCCATCGAAGCACGCTTGGCCGAGCAAATTGGGCACACCCTGCCGCCCATTTCTCAGGCGCTGTTGGAGGCCTCCGAATCCGAGGCGCCTCCGCCACAAACAACCTAAATAAAAGACCTTTTTGGCTCTCCTTTGGTGGCTTTGGCAGTGGATCTGCCTTTGAAAAGGGGATAGCCTTGGCTGAGAAGGTTCGTTCCAAAATGATCCTTGGGAGCGCCCCAGAAAATCATTGTCAGAGAGCACGTAGTTTATGAGTGAGACCACCCAGGCACAAAAATCCAAGTCGCCCATCATTTTTTTGATGGGAACCTTGATTGTGGTTCAGGCCATCGCCTTGGGTTTTTCGTTGATGCCTTCACCCATGTCGGAAATCCCAGCCGCCGTTGCAGAAGAAGAAGAGTCGCACTTTAAACCGCGCCCTCAACCGGTGGAAACACCCAAGCCTCTGGACGCAGGTCCCAAGCCCGAAAGTCCAGCCTCCGTTGAGTTTATTTTGACCGATGCGCCGGTGATGGAACCAGTTCGCATTAAATTGCGGGTGCACGATTACCAATTCTATCGTCCCGACGATCGCTACCGTGTGGTGCGGCCTGCGCCCAAAAAGCTGCAACGCTTTCCGGTGAAACGTTTTGGCCAATTTGGTTTTGGACTCATTTTAGAAGGGGACAACACAGGTTCAGAATTACTCAATGAGCCCGTGTTGTCGGGCCATTTTATTTTTCACACCGCCTCCGGTCCTTTGGATTGTCCGGTGGAGCCGGTCGCCAGCCATTTGTCTTTAGATACCAGTCACTCCCGGTATTTGTGGGTGGATGAATCTCGCAATGCGGCCGAAAGGGTATGGCGTCCAGGTGAAACCATTCGGTGGGTGTTGTACGACGAATGTTTTGA
>MDTD01178821.1_pt1 | contig 10951 bp, 8 predicted proteins | sample 811221 | NCBI WGS metagenome assembly MDTD01 (sample SAMN05326646, study PRJNA326480) | marine metagenome | isolation source: seawater | place: Pacific Ocean: South West | collected 2011
TAAGGCAGGTGCTACTTATGTTTCACCATTCGTTGGTCGTCTTGATGACCAGTCTGTTGCTGGTCTTGAAGTTGTGCGTTCTATCTCTGAACTCTATCGCATTCATGGAGTGAGGACTCAGGTTCTTGCTGCTTCTATCCGAAGTGTTCAGCGTGCTGTTCGTTCTTGGTATAATGGTGCTGAGATCTGCACGATGCCACCAAAAGTATTTGAGCAGATGTATGACCACATTCTTACTGATAAAGGTCTTGAAATCTTTGATAAAGACTGGGCAGCAGTTAAGCGATGAATGGTATTTACTCAGTTTTTAATCCAAGAAATCAAAAGATAGCGGACTGTGGATGGGAAAGAGATGCAGTCAACCTAATGAATATGAGAAACGCTAGATGGGAGGGGCACTACTATCAGTTTACTCCTCTCCCTGGTGATATTATTAATGTTACACCTGCAAAACAACTTCCAACCAAAGATATTATTGTTAATATGGATGGTGGTGTAGGTGGTTCTTGGAAAGAGGTTGAGGTTCAATCAATTGGAGAAAGCGATTATGACGAAGTTTTCCTCACCTGATAATAAAAATTGGAGAGAGGATTACAAACAGTTCACAAGTGATAAGAGAGATCTTATTTTACTTGAGAATGGTCCTAAGAGTCTGGCACAGTCATGGCATCTTCAAGCCATGTATAATAAATGGAAGAAGATTAGAGGGATTGATAAATAAATGCAAGACGCAAATTTTTATGCCTCTCTACAACTCCTTTCAAGCCTATGTCTTTAACCTTCAGACAACTAGTTCCGCCGAGGCAAAGAGGTTATGGAGGTCAAAGATAAAGGAAGAATGGGGTTGGGAATGTGCCTATTGTGGTTCCGATGAGAAACTCACAATAGATCACATTGTCCCTAGATCAAAAGGTGGAACAGACTTTACTAAGAACTGTCTGTGTGCCTGCCACTCCTGCAATCAAGATAAAGGTTATACTCCTGTGGAAGATTGGTATCTTTCTCAGGAGTTTTTTAGTGCCGAAAGGTATGAGAAGATTCAAGAGTGGATGAAACCAGAACCTGCTGTCAAGCTTTACAAATACGGTTCTAGAAGGAATAATTGCACTTGATAAATATATCAGATAGCAGTAAATACTGCTTTAAATCTGGTATATACCGACACACATAATGGCGAATCCAAAGATTTATATTAGGAGGTCTTCTACTCCTAATAAGGTTCCCACTACCACGCAGTTGGCGCTGGGGGAACTTGCAATAAACACTTACGATGGTAAGCTTTACCTTGAACAAGATCAAGGTAACGTAGGTGTAGGGACGACAATTGTATCTGTCAACCCTTGGAACGTTGGTGTCGGTAGTCTTTCATACGATATTGATTTTCTAGCAGGTAATGTTGGTGTTGGTACAACCAATGTTGCTGTTGCTGTAGATTCTAGTAACACAGCAGTCATCGCTGCTGGTATTGTTACTGCTTATAAACTCTTTGGTGATGGTTCTGGACTGACTGGTGTTGGAGGTCAGTTAGGTATTCAGTCTGCTGGAACCGTTATCAGTAATAATGCAACCACACTGAACTTTATTGGTGCTGGTAATACTTTCTCAGTCAATGGTAACACTGTAGACATAAGCATCGCTGGAGGCGGTGGAGGTGGTGGTGGCGGTGGAGCCAATGTTTCTATATCACAAAACCCTCCTGGTTCTCCTAGTTCTGGAGACCTCTGGTGGGATAGTGATATTGGTGAACTGTATATTTACTATGCTGATGGTGATAGTAACCAGTGGGTAGAGACTGCTGGTGGTTCTGAAACTGTAACTATTTCAGATGCTGCTCCCCCATCACCAAATGCTGGTGATCTGTGGTGGGAAAGTGATACAGGTACGCTGAAGATATATTATAATGATGGCAATAGTAACCAGTGGGTAGATGCTAACGCAGGTATCCTTCAGAGTATCGTAAACTATTGGGAATCTGACAACGTTGGTATCCATACCATTGCTAGTGTAGGTATCGGATCCACTACAGCACAAGCAGGATATAAACTTGTTGTTGGTGGTGACGCATTAGTCACAGGTATTCTTACAGTTGGTCAGTCAACTCTTACCCTTGATGGTTCTAATAACACTGTTCAGGTAGGAACTGCCCTTACATTAGGACATACTCAAGGTCTTCAATTCCATACTCAGAACTTACACTCTGCAGGTTTTGAGGTAAACAATGTCAATGCATCAGGTATTGTAACTGCCACTGATGGTCTTGACGGTATTGGTATTCATTCTGCTGGTGTATCAATACACGCTGGTATTATTACATCACTGAACTTTATCGGTGCTGGTAATACTTTTGCCGTAAATGGTGGAACAGTTGATATTAGTATTGCTGGTGGCGGTGGAGCATCAGTAGCAGTTTCAACTGAAGCACCAACAAATCCTGATGAGGGTGACCTCTGGTGGGACAGTGACACTGGTAAAATGGCAGTGTATTATGATGACCCCAACTCATCACAGTGGGTTTCGGTATCTAATGCTGGACCAACTGGTGCACAGGGTGACACGGGTTCTACAGGAGCTCAAGGTGCAGCAGGTGCAACTGGTGCCCAAGGTGCTACTGGTTCTGGTGCTACAGGAGCTCAAGGTGCCGCAGGTGCTACTGGTGCCCAAGGTGCAGCGGGTGCTGCTGGTGCCCAAGGTGCTGCTGGTTCTGCTACAATAGCGAACAATGCTGACAATAGAGTCATTACTGGTGGTAGTGGAACTAATTTAAATGGTGAATCTAATTTAACTTTTGATGGAACTACTTTAGGTCTTACTGGTGACTTCACCATTACAGATACTGCTGATGATAATAGTGCTGGTCCAGAACTTTCTCTATACAGAAATAGTTCTTCACCTGCTTCTGCAGACTATATTGGTCAGATTAAGTTTCAAGGTGAAAGCACTTCTGGTGCTACTCGTCTTTATGCCAAGATAACTGGAAAAATTGGTGACCCTACAAATGGCGCTGAAGATGGTATCATTGAAATTGCCCACAGAAAAAATGGATCTAATAATATTAGTGCTAGATGGAATCAAGATGAACTTAAACTTATCAATGGAACTGAACTAAGTCTTGGTGATAGTCAAAAAATTAAATTGGGTGCTAGTGATGACCTACAGATTTATCACAATGGATCTCATTCTTTTATAGAGAATAATACAGGTGATTTAAGAATTGTTGCAGACTCCAATGAAACTATGCAGTTTTTCAGTGGTTCTAATGAAAGAATGCGTATGTGGTCAGGTGGAACCTTATCTGTTCCTACTGGCATTGAACTTGGAAATGGATTCAATGGCAACAGTGCCAATACTCTTGACGATTATGAAGAGGGCACTTGGACGCCACAGCTTCTTGGAGGCAGTTCAAACCCATCTTTAACGTACAGCGCACAATCTGGCGCATACGAAAAAATTGGCAACCTAATCCACCTCTCATTTTTTATGCATGTAAGCGCAGTAACCAGCCAAGGCAGTGGATACCTGGAGCTTCATGGGCTTCCTTATTCTCCAGTTACTTCGCCACTAGGAGCATCAGAGGTGCCTGCTTTGGTTTTGCAAACACAGCCATTTGCAGACGGCAAAGCTGCCAACAGATTTGCGTATGTTAGAACAGTAGGCGGCAGTTCTCGCATGTTTGTTGGCTACAGAGATTTAACAAATGGCAACGCTATTATTCCAGGCCAAGGTGCTGCAAATATATCGACTGGTTATTTTATTGGGCACATCACTTATCGAACCAATTAATGGATATCCCGCAACTGCTCAAAACTATGCCTAAACTTATTTCGTTGGAGGACTTCCCTAGGCGTGTAAAACTTGTGAATGACATAGCAGCAGTTATTGCGACCTCATAAATAGTCAAAAAAGTATAGATAATGGCACTCAATTTTCCTAATAGTCCTTCTCTTAATGATACCCATACTCATAATGGTTTGACATGGGTATGGAATGGTTCTGTATGGGAGATGCAGGGTTCTGGTGGAGCATCAGTTACTGTTTCTGATAACGCTCCGTCAAGTCCTACTCATGGAGATATGTGGTGGGAGAGTGATACTGGCGACTTAAAAATATACTACGACGAGAGTGAGACTGGTGCTGGCTCTGGAGCATTCTGGGTATCTGCAAACGGTGCAGACTCAATGGTTGGTATTTCAACCACTGCTCCTACAAACCCTCAGACAGGAGACCTTTGGTGGGACTCTGATGTAGCAGCACTCTACATGTATTATAATGATGGTAATAGTTCACAGTGGGTAAGTGCTGCTAGTGGAGCTACTGGTGCCCAGGGTGCTGCTGGTGCTCAAGGTGCTACTGGTCCTGTAGCAGGTTCCTCTACTCAGGTTGTTTATAAGGACGGCAGTAATAATCCAGCAGGTTCTTCTAGCTTTACTTTTGATGGAACAAATTTAACTGTTGGTGGTAACTTAAATGTTGGTGGTAATGTTGATTTTGATAGTAGCAAGATTGTTTTTGATTCCGGTGGCAATGTCCTAAAGTGGGCTGATAATGTAGCTGCATATTTTGGCACTGGTAACGATCTAAGAATTTATCACGACGCAAGCAATTCTTACATCAATGACCAAGGAACTGGATCTTTAATAGTTAGGGCCAGCAGATTCAGGGTCAACAACGCGGCTAATACTGAAAACATAATTAGGGCTGACCAAGATGGAGCAGTCTATCTTTATTACGACAATAGTCAAAAACTCATAACCAAATCCGACGGCATTGACGTAACTGGCGAGCTGCAATGTGACACTCTGGATGTTGATGGATCGGCTGACATTTCTGGAAACCTTACCTTGCATGGTAATCTTGACATGCAGGACAGCGATCAGATCAAGATGGGCTCTGGTGATGACTTCTTGATTAACCATGACGGCACCAATACTTATGTCAGCAACTACACTGGACAGTTAATTTTTAGAACTGATAGTAACGAAGTCTCTGCAGCCTTTGTGCCCAATGGTCCAGTCAAGCTTTATCATGACAACAGCAACAAATTTGAAACCACTTCTAACGGCATCAACATCAATGGGTTCATGAAATGTGATAACCCAGGCGTTTATTTAGATGCTCTGGATTGGTCTACTAGTAATAATTATATGCATAGTGGACATCAGTTCTGGCAGGTTGGTAATAATTGGAATAATTCAACAGGAACATTTACTTGTCCTGTAGCAGGAAAATATTTTGTCGCTGCAGACGCACAAGCTCACCACGCACCTAAATCAGGAACTACTTATGCCAATCTCATCCCATATAAAAACAACGCATCTTATGGACTTGAGTCGGTAGCAACAGTAGCCAGTGGCGGCACCGGTCACCATGCTGTCATTTCATTTGCAATTATTATGGACTGTGCTGCAAATGACACTATTAGGGTCTACTCAAATCACAGTTTTCGTAATAACACACAAAACCACCTGACAATTTATTTGTTGGGATAAATATCAACACAAAGAAAGCGATGAGACATATAACCTCATGAAGCTTCATAAATACAAATAAAAGTAGATAATGGCACTAAATTTCCCCAATAGCCCTACTCTTAATCAACAGCACACTGAGAATGGGACCACTTGGAAGTGGAATGGAGATTCTTGGACTCGTGTCTTAACTACTGGTGCTGCTGGTGCCCAAGGTTCTCAAGGTCATCAAGGTGCGACTGGTGGAGCACAAGGTGCAACTGGTGCTACAGGTGCTCAAGGTGCTGCCGGTGGTGGCGGTGGTGGAACAGGTGCCCAAGGTGATACTGGAGCCACAGGTGCTCAAGGTGCTGCAGGAACTAATGGTGCCCAAGGTTCTCAAGGTCATCAAGGTGCTGCTGGTGGTGGAGGCGGTGGTGGAACAGGTGCTCAAGGTTTTCAGGGTGCTACTGGTGCCACTGGACCTCAAGGTAACCAAGGTAACCAAGGTGTCCAAGGTGCAACAGGTCCTCAAGGTTCGGCTGGAACCCTTACCGACTTCACTCAGGACGGCACTAGTGCTGTTGCACGTAATGTGTATACCAAACTAAAAGAAGTTTTTTCGGTAAAAGATTTTGGTGCTACGGGTAATGGTTCTACTGATGACTATTCAGCCATTACAGCTGCTATTGCAGCATCAGCTGGTAAGACTTTGATCTTTCCAAAAGGTACTTACTCTGTTTCCCAAACAATTATTTTTGACAAGAGCGACACCATTATCCGTGGTGAAGGTGATGTAACTATTACCATGCCTGCCAGTACTCACCGAAGTTGGTCAGTAGCAAACGTTGGTAAGTCTACTGTTGGTACTGCTAATGCAATATCACCAGTTGAACGTGTTTTAATTGAAAACATCACTTTCGACTTTAATGATGATCGAAGGGATTCAGTTTCAGGTACACAGTCAAGTCAAGACGATGCCTATAAAAAGAATGCTTGCACTATCGCAAATGCTAAGTACATCACGATGCGCAACTGCCGTTTCCTTGATGGCTTTCGACATTGCTTAGATATTACTACACCAATTAAAAAGAACGTAGATTCTCTTACAACGCAACAAAAGTGGCTTCAGATGCCTGTACTGCCCAATATCAGCGGCACAGAAGTTTTCGGTGCTCAGTACATTACTATTGAAAACTGTTATTTTAAAGGTGCTGGAGACGATAACTTAACGACTCACTATTGTTCTGATGTACTAATTACTGGATGTAGATCTGAAAGCCCGTATGGAGGCTACAGTGATACCGGAGGAGGAAACAACAATGGTTTTGAGATTGATGATGGTTCTCGAAACATTATCCTAACTAACTCGGTTGCGATCAAGTGTATGTCGGGTATTGAGGTTAAAGCTCATGAATACTTCCCGGCTCCCTACAACATCATGATTGACGCCTGCAGGATTATCAACTGCAGTGAACCGATTGAAATCCATCACACAGGTTGGGAAGGACCTATTACAGGAACCGGAACCAATGCTTTCCATCATCTATTCAACGATACGTCAGGCACGGTCACTCTCGGCGCAGGTACCGATCAAGAGGTTGTGTGTACTGACGGTATTTCACCGATGGCTCGTAACATTTGTGTCAGTAACATTCAGATTATTGCGCCTGCCACTTTTAGCTACTACACACGTGATTCCAGCAATTACTTTACCGCAGCCACTAAAAACCCTGAGCGTTGTTTTGAAGTCGGTAATTATGATGGTGTCTTAGTTAGCAACATCACTTTTAACGACGGAAGAAACGACACTGCTCTATCTGATGTTGATGGTTACGTACAAGCCAGTGCGTTTGGAGCTTCTGGTCCGGGTAGTACTGGTGACGTTGGCTTGATTCACCTTCACAATGGTTGCCGTAATGTTAGTTTTTCTAATATCCAAGTAACAGGTTTTGGCGGGTCTTCTCCGCTTACTGGTGTTGTATTTAAGATTGTAGCCAGTTGTTTCGACGCTATTAACTGCAGCAATCTGACTGTTGTCGATGGTCCTGAAAAAATCGTCTCCGCTACTGGTTCTACTGCGGAATACTTTGGTGCTTTCCGCGGTGTTCAAATTCGTAGTGCAACTACAAGAACTGGTCCCGCTCTTGACAGCACTAATGATAATCTTAGATTTGAACAGCCTGATATTAGGGGTTACACAAACACAGTCAATGTCAATGAACTTGTACTTGAAAAAAGTACATCAACTCCTGGGTCTGGACGCGGTAAAGGTTCAGTACACGTAAACAAGAATACTGGTGTTTTAAGAACTAAATCCACTGGCCGCAGCAGTAATGACTGGCAATCGCTTGGTGCATTAGCATGGGCACGTTATAGCGGCAGTGCACAACTTATTAGACAGTCAAATAACATTGCTAGTATTGTTAGAAACTCTACTGGTAATTACACAGTTACATTAGATAGTAATCTTGAGTTTGCATCTAGCAATGATTTTTGTGCAGTAGCAACTTCTTCTCAACCAATGACTAAAGTAGGTAGTGCAACGGTTAGTTCTAATCAAGCTTCATTTACTGTTGAAACTATTAAAAGTGATGGCACTAACGGTAACAGCGGTTTTATTAATATCGTCGTGTATGGCATTACCAGCAATTAAATTCTTTTACGAAGTGGGGTAATAAATAATACGCCTAGACCTGTTTAATTCGGAGGATTATCCTAATGGCACTTACTGAAAGATTTGAAAACGACAAGATTGAAGTCGTTGGTCAATACAAAGCAGTTCAAGTTCGTAGAGCAACTGTTATCGAAAGAGACGGTGTAGAAATCAACCGTTCATTTCATCGTCACGTTCTTCATCCAGGAACACTGGGAGAGAGTGATGCTCTGGTGGATACTAATATCTCTGGGGAAGATGCTGATGTTCAAGCTATCTGTACTGCTGCCTGGACCGATGCAGTCAAAGAAGCATGGAGACTTAAGTTAGTCGCAGATGCTGCCGCTGCTCTCTAATAAATAGTCAAAAAAGTATAGATAATGGCACTAAACTTTCCTTCTAATCCAAGTCTTAACGACTTTCATACTGAAGCGGGTAGAAGGTGGCAATGGAATGGAACTGCTTGGCAGCGAATACCTGATCCTGGAGCACAAGGCACAACTGGTGCTCAGGGTGCTACAGGTGCTCAGGGTGCTGCCAGTTTCACTATCAACAATAATGCTGACAACAGAGTCATTACTGGTGACTCGAATGCCAGCACACTGAATGGTGAAGCAAACTTAACGTTTGATGGTTCAACATTATCTGTAACTGGTGGAGCATCTTTTACTGGGAATGTTTCCATCGGTGGAACTCTTACCTATGAAGATGTAACTAATATTGATGCCGTTGGTTTTGTTACAGCAAGAAGTGGTATTAGAGTTCTTGCTGGTGGTGCTAATATTGTTGGTGCTACTACAGCAACATCATTTGTAAAGACTGGAGGAACTTCCTCACAGTTCTTAAAAGCAGATGGGTCTGTTGACTCATCTTCTTATATTACAAATATTGGTATCTCATCTGCTGGTAGCAGCATTGGTAATGCTACCACACTGAACTTTATTGGTGCTGGAAATACTTTTGCTGTTAACGGTTCCACTATTGATATCAGCATCGCTGGAGGCGGTGGTGGCGGAGGCGGTGGCGGTGGTGCTAACGTAAATATTTCTACCTCCACTCCTTCATCACCAAGTTCTGGAGATCTCTGGTGGGACAGTGATGATGGTGGAATGAACATCTACTATGATGATGGAAACACATCACAGTGGGTTGAAGTTTCAACTGGTCCTACAGGTGCTCAAGGTGATACTGGCTCTACCGGTGCTCAAGGCGCACAGGGTGCTCAAGGAACTAATGGAACAATTGGTTCTGATGGTGACAGTTTCTTTAACTATGATAGTGTTGGTGTTAACACCACTCGTCAGTTGGGTATCAACACAACTTCTACAACTGACCCTGACCTTGTTGGTATTGGTAACTCATTCCAAGGAATGTATGTATCAAACGGAATGATCATCTATGATAATACTTTGAATGGAGATCATTATATCGGAACAAACTTCAACGGACTGATGGCTGGTCCTGTTACTATCAACGGAACTCTGTCTGTTGACGGTAACTATGTTGTGGTCTAATAAATATCTGAACGGAGGGATAGCAGAATGACGGTTATTAGACCCAATAGTATTTCGGGTATAACAAGTTTAACAGCACATCGTGGGAGCATTGACTTTTATGCTCATGATGGTTCTGCTGCGACGTTTAATAATATAAACTCAAATGTAACGAGTGGTGTATCTACTTTTGCGTCCCTGAACATCACGGGAGACCTTACTGTTGATGGTACTACTACCACTCTGGACACGGTAGTTACAGAAGTAGATAGATTAGAGGTAAGTGCAAACAGCACTGTTGCTGCTGGTATCATTACCCAGACTGGTAGTGGAGATATTCTAAGACTTTTTGATGGTGCATCTGAAGTTTTCAGTGTTGCTGATGGTGGAGCAGTAAAAATTGGTGGTGCAGGTCAACTTGCACTTGATGTTTCATACGATGGTTCTAGTGCTACTGCAGCAAAAATAGTCACTAATACTGGAATTACAAACGCAAATTCAACTTTCACCTTTGCTGTAAATGAAAACAGCGGAGCGCAGATGCAGTTGAAGGGTGATGGCGCTGTTATATTTTCTGAGGGATCAACAGAAAGGCTTCGTATAGATTCTGCTGGTAAAATTGGTATCGGAACTGTCAGTCCATCTGGTTCTATTCACGCACATGTAGCAAGTGGAACTCAAAGGTCTTATCTTGAAGCATCTGCCGCTCATAGTTTCTTAAGACTAAAATCAGGATCAACAAGTTACAATTCTGGATTAGAATTTTTCTCTGGTGCTTCTAACATTGCTAATATAAATGGATTAGGTGCTGGTGATTTACAGTTTGAAGTTAATGGATCAGAAAGACTTCGCATCACATCAGATGGTGAAGTTGGTATCTCGCCAGCAGGAGTAACTCCCACTGCTGGTGACTTAGCAACAGGTGATTCTCAAAATAAACCACTTTTACATGTCAAGGGAAATGGATCTAGTGGTACTGGGGGAGAATATAATTTATTAGGAAGATTTGAGGCAGGTGGTGATGCAGATAATACAGGTGCGATGATTGTTCTCAATCATAGCAATGATAGAGGATTAGCAGTAATTGGTGGAAGAAGTAGTGGTAATCGTGGATTCTCTGCTCTTAGATCAATTGATAATGTTGGAAGATTAACAGATATAATGACGGTACGTGGTGGTAATGGAGCTGGTGTTGATAATATAAAATTTTATACTGGAGAAACAACTACAACAACAGAAAGACTTCGCATCGCATCGGATGGACAAGCGACCTTCGACAAAGGAGCACCTGGCTCCTCAAACCAAGTAATTGCTAGATTCCAAGCAGAGTCAAGTAGAAGATTAGATATTGTTTGGCA
>MDTD01021812.1_pt1 | contig 10950 bp, 11 predicted proteins | sample 811221 | NCBI WGS metagenome assembly MDTD01 (sample SAMN05326646, study PRJNA326480) | marine metagenome | isolation source: seawater | place: Pacific Ocean: South West | collected 2011
ACCATTGCAACAGTGCAGTATCTAATTTCTGCCTCTCTAGCTAATTTAGCTTCAGGCATGTTAGTCATTCCAATTACATCTGCTCCCCATGATTTATACAAATTTGACTCAGCTAAAGTTGAAAATTGAGGGCCTTCCATAACAACATAAGTGCCACCAACTTGATAACTAATATTTAACTTCTTTAAAGCCGCCTTACAGCAATTTGTAAGACCAAGGCTAGTTGGTTTTGCCATTGAAACGTGAGCAACGATTTCTTCATCAAAAAAAGTTTTTATCCTTGAAAATGTTCGATCTATAAATTGATCAATTAAAACAAATTTTCCTGGCTCTAAATTTTCTTTCAATGATCCAACAGCAGACACAGAAATGATATCTGTAACTCCAACCTGTTTCATTGCATCAATATTTGCTCTAAAGTTTATATTTGTGGGATTTATTTTATGTCCTCTAGCGTGTCTTGGAATAAAACAAATTTCTTCTTTTCCAATGCTGGCTAATAAAATTTCATCCGAAGGTTTACCCCATGGTGTATTAACTTTCTTCCATTTAGTTTTTTCAAAACCTTCCATTTTGTAAAGTCCGCTACCACCAATTATCCCAAGTTTTCTTTTTTTCATGATTTAATTATTAATGCTTTTTTGCTAGAACTTGAAGCAAATTATGGATTTAAAAAAACATATTCGTTCAATACCAGACTATCCAAAAAAGGGAATTTTATTTCGTGATATTACAACTCTTATTAAAGACGCAAAAGCATTTAAATATACAAATGATAAAATTATAGATTTAGCAAAAAAAATTGAATTTGATAAAGTTGCTGCAATTGAGTCTAGAGGATTTGTATTTGCGTCTACTGTTTCATATCTGTTAGAAAAACCTTTTATTTTATTAAGAAAGAAAAATAAACTTCCTGCAGAAGTTCACTCTGTTGATTTTGAATTAGAATATGGAAAAGCAACTATAGAAGTACATAAAGACTCAATTGAAAAAGGAGAAAAAATTTTAATAATTGATGATTTGATCGCCACAGGTGGTACAGCTGAGGCGGCAGCGAAAATAGTTGAGGTTTCTGGTGGAAAAGTTGCAGGATTTATATTTGTAATAAATTTATTTGATTTACCGGGAAATAAATTACTGCAAGAAAAAGGTTATAAAACCGAAAGTTTGATTGAGTTTCCTGGACATTAACTAATTATTTTTTACAAAATTTTTTATGTACTCCTTAAGACTTATCCTGCCATAATACTTATATATTTTATTAGACAGGTTTTTATCAATTAGAGCTGAAGCATATCTTTCACCTCGCCTTTTTGGTAAATATTTTATTTTTGTTCCAAACATTTTTGCTACTTCTATCAGCGAATAAGTTTTTTTATTTGCAATACTATAATGTCTACATAAATTTTTTTTCCAAGCTAAAAAACAAATTTTTATTGTGTCATCTATGTGAGTAAATCTTCTTGTTTGTGTTCCAGGTTTCACTACTGGTAATGCCTTTTTTCTTTTATAATGATCTTCAAATATCCCTATTACCGTTGACATTTCTCCTTTAGAAATTTGATTAGGGCCATATACATTGTAAAAATAAATAACCTCATATTTAAAATTAAACCACTTTTTTAAATTTTCCAATATTTCTAGATTTTTTGATTTAGAAAAAGCGTAAGGAGATAAATTTTTATCATTTCCTTTATTCCCTAGTGATGCTGAAGTTGCTGAATAAACAAGCTTAATTTTATTTTTTAAACAAAAATTAAATACTGAGTTTGATCCAACTGAATTAGATTCTATACATTCGTTCATTTTTAAAAAGCTTTGATAAATTCTTGCAAATTCTCCAAAATGAAAAACTGACTTTATTCTTGACGGGTTTTTTATCAATTTTGAAATATTTACTGTCTTACCTTTTATATATTTTATTCTTAAATTTTTAATATGATTAGATTTATTTCCTGATGAATAATCATCTAAACTAATTATTTTATACTTTGTTTTTTTTAAAAAATATTTTATAAGATTTGTGCCTACAAAACCCGCTCCTCCTGTAACTAAAATTATATTTTTTTTAGACATGTTGTTTTCTATCTTTATAAATTAAATAAATCAATATTATGATGGTCTATACCAAGATTTGTTTCCAATTATTGAATTGAAAAGACCACTTAATCTAAAGAAATAAATATCTCTTTTTTTTTTATTAAATATTAAAAAATAAATCAAAGTTTTAAAACTTGAAGATAAGAGTTTTGGAAAAACAAAAATAAAAGCTAGCATGAAGCCTTTATGTTTTTTGTGATAGTAGAATGTAGACCACATCCAATGCCAATTTCTGTTTTTTTCTAACTCTAATTCGTCAATACCACTCACTGATTTAGAACCTTGATGTTGAATCATTATTTTTTTATCTAAGTAAATTTTTCCACCATTTTTTTTTACCCTTTTACAAAGATCAATTTCTTCGAAATATAAGAAAAAATTTTCATCAAAAAAAATATCTTTGAACTTTGATACATTAAAAAAAATTGCAAAACCTTTAAGGCTATCCACTTCAATTAAATTATCATTTCCAAAATTGATTTTTTTCATTTGGCCGTTAGCTGGGCCAATTAACCAAAAATCTTGTTGATTTTTTGCTCTTATTAGAAAATTTTCAATTGCACTATTGTCTAAAATTGTATCTGGATTTAAAACCAATGCATATTTTGTTTTAACATTTTTAAGACCAATATTGTTCGCAACTGCATACCCCTTGTTATCACCTGTCAGAATACAGTTTAAATTTTTAAATTCATCTTCAAGATTGTTTTTAAATTTTTCATTATTAGAATTCTCAACAACAATTTTTTTTACTTCAAAAGGTATCGTTTTTAAGCAATTAATTATTTTTGATTCACTGTTAAATGTAACAATTACAATGGTTAAATCTTTCGACTCCATACAATAATATTAATTGATTTTGATAAATAATTCTTTTACTAATTTAACTCTTTAGGCTAATAATTCATTGCTAAAATGAAAAAAATCATTGTTACAGGTGGATCCGGTTTTATAGGAAGCAATTTAGTTAATTACTTAATTAAAAAAAAATACTTTGTCCTTAATTTAGACAAACTCACTTACTCTTCAAATAAATATGATGAAAAAATAAGAAAAAAAAAAAATTATAAGTTGTTAAAAGTAGATATTAACGATCAGAAAAAATTAATTAAAATTTTTAAAAATTATAAACCAAAATGTATTTTTAACTTAGCTGCAGAAACACATGTAGATAGATCTATTGATGGTCCTAAAAATTTTATTCGCTCCAATATAAATGGGACATTTAATCTTTTAGAGGCTCTGAGGTTTTTGAACAAAAAAAAAATTTCCCCTAAATTAATTCATATCTCTACTGATGAAGTTTTTGGTGACATAAAGTTTGGGAGATCAAATGAGTCTCAAAGGTATCAACCTAGTTCACCCTACTCAGCTTCAAAAGCTAGCGCAGACCATCTAATTAAATCTTACGTTAGAACTTATGGATTAAACGCAGTAATTTCAAATTGTTGTAATAATTATGGCCCCTATCAGTTTCCAGAAAAGTTAATACCTAAAATGATTTTAAATATATTTAATAATAAAGAATTACCAATATATGCAAAAGGTTTAAATTCTAGAGAATGGCTACATGTAGACGATCACTGTGAGGCCTTATTCAAGCTATATTTGAAAGGTAAAATTGGAGAGAGTTATAATGTTGGCTCAGGTATTAATTTAAGAAATATAGATTTAGTGAAAAAAATTTTAAAAATTTGTAAGTCAATGAAAATTAAAATAGGGAATAAAACTAAAATTAGATTTGTTAAAGATAGACCTGGTCATGATTTTAGATATGCATTGAATAATAAAAAAATATTAAAGTATTTGAAATGGAAACCAAAAGTTAATTTTGAAAAAGGATTGAAGGAAACAGTTAAGTGGTATTTAAATAATAAAAAATTTTTAGATAAAATAACAAAAAAAATTATGAAAAAAGATTTGGCTTAAAAATATGATTAAAAAAGGAATTATTTTAGCTGGAGGGATGGGTACTCGTATGAGTCCACTTACCAAAGCAGTGAATAAACAGTTATTGCCACTTTATGATAAACCTTTAATATTTTATCCATTATCTGTACTAATGTTAGCTGGAATAAAGAACATACTTATTATAGTAAATAAAGGTCAACTTGCTCATTTCAAAAAAATCTTACCTGAAAAAAATAATTTAGGATTAAAAATACAATATAAAGAACAAATTAAACCAGACGGCTTGCCACAAGCATTCACAATAGGAAAAAATTTTATTGGAAATGATAACGTCTCATTAATTTTAGGAGATAATTTTTTTTACGGTCAGAGCTTAACTCAAAATTTAAAAAAAAATCTTAAATTCAAAAAAGGTGCTAGAATATTTTTACATCCAGTAGTAAACCCTAACTTATATGGTGTAGCTACTATCAATGATAAAAAAAAAGTAATTAAACTAGTTGAAAAACCAAAAAAAAGTAAATCAAATTTAGCAATAACTGGACTATATTTTTTTGATAATGATGTAATTGAGTATACGAAAAAACTTAAGCCCTCTAAAAGAGGAGAATTAGAAATAGTAGATTTATTAAATATCTATAAAAAAAAGAAAAAATTAAGTGCAGATTTTATTGGCAGAGGTGGGTCTTGGTTGGATACAGGTAATATTGACGATTTTTATGATGCATCTAATTTCATATCTACGATTGAAAAAAGACAGGGATTAAAAGTTGCTTGCTTAGAGGAAATCGCTTTAAATAATAAGTGGATTTCAAAAAAACAACTTGCTGACTCCATTAAATTTTATGGAAATTGTGAATACTCTAAATATTTAAAAAAATTATAAAATGATCCCAAGAAAAATATTTTGTATGTGTCTAAACTCACATCACTTGGAAAATTTAAAAAAATTAAACTATATCCCAGTAGGATTAGGAAAAAACAATTTTTCTAAAGATTGGTTGAAAGACAACACTGGTGACAACATTAGTTTCAAAAATTCATATTATGGTGAATATACTTTTTATTATTGGCTTTGGAAAAATTATTTAAATGAAACTCATGATAATACTTGGATAGGATTTAGTGGTTACAGATATCATTGGTCAAAAAATAACAAAGTTCACTCAGATGAATTGAATAAAGTAATTTCTAAAGAAAACTTCAATAATTATATCTTAAGAGAGGTTCCTAGTGAATGGAATAACTATGATGTAATTTTAGGTGACAAAATGTATGTGAATAATTGGAAAATAAGCAAAATTTTAAAACATGCTAAAAAAAAATTTTTTAAAAATCCAAAATTTTTTATTAAAAAAAATCAAAATATTAAACTTCACTTTGATGTTTTTCACGGTGAGGGTTTTATGGATAGGGCGATATCGCTTTTAGATGAGAGTGAAAAAAATGATTTTCAAAATTTTGTAACCAATCAAAGCTCTTTTAATAGAGAAAATCTTTTTTTTTGTAAATCTTCAAAAATTATGAATAGTTATTTTAAATCAGTTTTTAGCTGGTTAGAAAGATGTGAAAAAGAATTTGGATTCAATTTAGAGGGATATTCTTTAAAAAGAATTTATGCTTTTCTTGCAGAGAGATATTTATCTTATTGGTTTCAAAAGCATACAAACTTTTTAACCTGGCCTATATTTTTTTACGATACAAACTTAAATAGAATTACAATTTAATGAAATTTTTAAATTTTTTTTTTCTATCCAAAATTTTTGAGAGATTAAATAAATTTTTAGCTAAAAAAATTTTTAAGCTATTTAAAGTTTTTTTCGTTGAAACAAATTTAAGTAAGTTACCAATAACGAATTATCCATTAAACAATTTAGAAGAGGAATTACTTCATTCAAAAAAGTTCTCCAAAAATAATGATTTACCATACATGTCCTACTCCCACTTACCTCATTTATTGGAACTTATATATGAGAGAGAAGAAAAGCTTAATTTTTTTGATTATGGAGGCGGAAACTTAAATTTATATTTTTATTTAAGTAAAAAATTTAAAAAGATTTGTTATTACTTTAAGGATCAAAATAAAGTTGAGGATAAAGTTAAAGATATTATTCGAAATGATGGGTTAGAGAACTTGTTTGTAAACAATAATAATATTCAATCATTCATTGATATTTTATATTTTGGAAGTTCTTTGCAGTATATTGAAAACTACAAGGAGGAATTAGGTTTATTTTTTAAAAAAACAAAGTATATTTTAATTGCTCAATCGCCTTTCTTTCAAAACAAAAATTTAGATGAAAAAATTATTTTGAAGCAAGTTAACATGCATCCTAATATAAATTATTTATATTTATTTAATTTTGATAATTTTATTAATTTTATGGATGAAAATGGTTATGTGCTAGTGGAAAAAAATATTAATAAAGTTACGAAATTTCTGAATTTTAAAAACTTTAATAGAAAAAAATATAGAAATATCAATATGTACGATTTACTTTTTAAATTTAAAAAATGAAATTAAATAATAAGATTTTAGTTACCGGTGGTAATGGCAGATTCGGAAAGGTTTTGAAAAAATTAAATTACAAAAATTTTATTTTTCCAACTAAAAAACAGTTAGATATAACAAATATAAAATCCATAAAGAGATTTATTGTTAAAACAAAACCTAAAGTAATTATTCATTTGGCTGGTTTATCAAGACCACTTTCATTACATGAAAAAAATCCAGTTAAAAGTATAAGTTTAAATATTATTGGAACTAGTAACTTAGTTATTGAGGCAAAAAAGTTAAATATAAAGTTTATTTATTTTTCTTCAAATTATGTCTATCCAGGAAATAAAGGAAATTATAAAGAAACAGATCCACTTCTACCATCAAGTAAATACGCATGGTCAAAATTAGGTGGAGAGGCAGCAGTTCACATGTATGATAATTCTTTAATTCTTAGAGTTTGTATGACAGAAAAGCCGTTCATTCATAAAAAGGCGCTATCAGATGTGCATTTAAATTTTATATTTCAAGACGAAATTGCAAAAATTTTACCCAAATTGATAAAATATAAAGGAATAATAAACGTTGGTGGACCTACAAGGACGGTTTATCAATTTGCAAAAAAAACCAATCCAAAAATTAAAAAGATCCTTTCAAGCCAAATTAAAGGTGTGGTATTCAAAAAAAAAATGTCAATGAATATCTCTAAATTTAAAAAAATTTACAAAAAGAAAATTTAAATACTATCAATTATTAAATTTTATGTTATCTAAATACCATGTCGTTTAAAGATTTACCTATAATGCCTGACAAAAAAAAAGGAGTTTTACTTTTTTATCCTTATGTCTCAAAAAAATCAGCAATAAATATTAAGAAAAAATTAGCTGGAAGATGGTTGGGCCAAGGGCCAATGGTTGATAAATTTGAAAATAATTTTAAAAAGAAATTTGCTAAAAACTATAGTGTTGTTGCGACCGGTTCTGGCACTGACTCGCTTCACCTAGCATATATACTAGCTGGTTTGAAAAAAGGCGATGAGGTAATAACAACAATTTTTACTTGTACAGCAACAAACATACCAATGCTTTACATGGGCTTAAAGATTAAATTTGCAGATGTTGATAGGAACACAATGAATATTAGCGTTAAAAGCATAAAAAAACTAATCACTAAAAAAACTAAAGCAATAGTTTGTGTTCATTATGGTGGATTGCCTTGTGATATGGACGAACTAAAAAAAATATCAAAGAAAAATAAAATTACTTTAATTGAAGATGCGGCGCATGCACTAGGTGCAAAATATAACAAAAAACCTATTGGAAGCTTATGTGATTTTTCTACATTTAGTTTTCAAGCAATTAAACATTTTACAACTGGTGATGGTGGAATACTTACAATTAAAAATAAAAACCTAGCAGAAAAAGCTAAAAGAATTAGATGGTTTGGTATTGATCGAAAAAAAAAACAACAAGGAATTTGGAAAAATGATGTATACGAAGTGGGTTATAAATATCAAATGACAGATATAGCAGCAACAATGGGTTGTGACTCACTTAATGAGTTTAGCAAAATAATTAACCATAGAAAAAAAATATATAATACTTATCTGAGTGAGCTATCAAAAAATAAAAAGATTAAGTGTGTTCACGAAAATGATAAAAAAAAAGAACATGGAGCATGGTTATTTACAATTTTAGTAGAAAATAAAGATTATCTTCAAAAAAAATTAAGGGATCATTTTATTGAGACTAATCAGGTACACTTTAGAAATGATAGATATTCAATCTTTAAAAAATTTGTTAAAGGAAAAAAATTCCCTAATATGGATTATCTTGAAAATCGATATTTAGTACTTCCATTGCATCATAAAGTCTCTGTAAAAGATGCCAAATACATTTGTAGATTAATAAATAAATATGCTAAATAATTTTATTTGGTAGCGAGGGGCGGATTCGAACCGCCGACCCCAGGCTTATGAGTCCTGTGCTCTAACCAACTGAGCTACCTCGCCAAAACGTTTATTATACTAAAAAAAATACTTAAAAGTTAAATATATTTTTTTATTTTCTCTAATGGAACAATAAGTTTACCTTGTTGACCACCAAATTTATCGATTGCTTCGCAAATTATACCTCTATAATCAAGATTATTCTTTAATGCAATATTTCCTGTGTTCATACCTGTTCCATCTGTTTTAAATTCGATTATTTTTGTGTTTGGTTTGCAAAAACAAATATTAGCAAAACCAGCGCCATGTAAACCAGCAATTTTTTCTGCAGAATTGTACATATTAATTTGATCTCTCACAGAATAATTTTCGGGTTGTATAAAATGATAATCAAATTTTTTAAATAAATCATAGACCTCATTATGATTACTTAAACTTCGATATTTAGAGATAGACACTGACCTATCGATAAATATTTTTTTTGGAAAATTTTGGGAAGTCTTATGTATAAGAAATTTTTTTCTTAACCACTTAAAAATCCAATTTGGAATATTTTGAGTATCATAAACAGTATTATTAGTTATTCGAAATGGATGGTCTACTACGGTTAATTCCTCACAAGAAAAATGTTTGAAGGAATTACTATCTAATAATCTTTTTTTTGAAATATCTAATAGTTTAAAAGTTTCTATATGATGATTCATTTTAGTACTTGGTAGCAAAAAATAATCTATATCATTCAAATTTTCGATACTATTTAGTATTTCTAATTTTGGTAAAATTTCGAACAGCCAATGAAAATAATTAGTTTTAGCAGCACCGCCCGCCAAAAGGGAAAAAACTTTTCCTTTAATTTTTTTTTTGATCCTCGGTGTCCCAATTTTTAAAACAATATTTTCGCTAATATCTCCATTATTTCTTGCGTATAGTTTATCATTTTTGTCTATTCTTAATTGAAATGAGGGTCCATCAATTAATTGGTTATCAATAATTACAGATTGATCATGAACTGATGTTGTATAAAGTCTGCATTGTTCTATTTTAAAAATTTTGTAAGAAATCTCCTCAATTTTAGTAGTTTTTTTTTTCAATAATTTTCTTAAATTTTCTTCAGAGGCAATTTTGACAGTGCCATATATTAGTTTAAAAATTTTTTGGATGAATAATTTATATATTTTTTTTAAATCTATCACTTCATCAACTTTACTTTAAAAAAAATTAATAAAGAACAGATTTTTCGATTAAAAAATCTTGTGATATTTACCTTTTATAAATTATTTCTATTAAAATTCGTTAAATTGTAAGAATGATACCAAATACAGTTACAGCTGATACTGCTGCTACACCTAAAGCTAAATTTCTTTTTTTCTCAATTTTTTTTTCTTCATTAAGTCTCGTTAGCAAATCTGTAACTTTTACTTTACCTTGAGATCTGGTCATTTCGTGGTCAAAGTTTTTAAGGTGAATTTGAGAACTCATAAACCTATTAAATCAGAAAACTGAAAAATTTATATAGAAGTGAAGAGCAAAATGGGTTTGAAAACAAAACTTGACCCAAAATGCTTTAACTTCGCATAAGACTAGATTTAGGGTCATGAATTGGGTTTTTTTCTAGATGTAAGGGATATTTTTTTCCCTCAACTTCTATAAAAAGACCTTTATCATCAATTAGCTTACTTTTTACATAGGCCAAGCAAATGTTCTTTTTATAGTAGAAAGAATAGTTTGAACTAGTAGTGAAACCAATAATTTTATTATCTTTGTAAATTGGTTCATCATGAAGCAATAGAGGTTTTCCTGGTGCAAATTTACCTTTTAAAGAAAAAAGCTCCAACTTATTTTTTAAAGGCTTGTCTTTTATTTTTTCTAAAGACTCTCTGCCTATAAAATTCTCTTTTTTTTTAAAATTTACCGCAAAAGATAATCCTGACTCGAATGGGTTATTTTCTGAAGTTATATCATGACCCCAATGTAGGAATTTTTTTTCTAATCGAAGAATATCTAATGTGTGCATTCCTGAATAAGTAAGCTTATATTTTTTTCCTATCTTTTTTATTTTATTAAAAATGATATTAGTTTTTTTTATTGGAATATAAATTTCCCATCCCAATTCACCTATAAATGATAATCTTTGAAACCAAATTTTAATATTTGAAGATTTTATATACATGCCTCTTGAAAATGGAAAATTCTCGTTAGAAAAATAATCCCCAAATAATTCTGTTAAAAATTTTCTACTATTTGGCCCAAATAGACCCACACATGAATATTTATCAGTAACATCCTCAAACTTTACTTTTTTTTTTAAATTTTTTAAAATATGAGATTTGTTATGACTTCTAGCCAAAGCAGGGCAAATAATTCTGAAATAGTTTTTTTTTAAACAACTTATTGTTACGTCAGCCTCTATTCCTCCTGATGGATTTAACATTTGTGTATAAGTAGTTCTTCCTTTAATATTTTTAATATTGTTAGCACAAAGGTATTGAAGTTG
>MDTD01101711.1_pt1 | contig 10950 bp, 11 predicted proteins | sample 811221 | NCBI WGS metagenome assembly MDTD01 (sample SAMN05326646, study PRJNA326480) | marine metagenome | isolation source: seawater | place: Pacific Ocean: South West | collected 2011
AAAAATTAGTAGACGACACAAGAATACCTACAGGTAAGGCTATTCTTGGTAAGCAACACTAATTAACAATTATTTAAAATTAAAAAGGGGCGATTTATTCGCCCCTTTTTTTTTGCCTGAATCGTGGTAATTTAGAAATATGATACCAACATGGGCAATAATATTAGATTACGTTCTTGGGACGATAATGTGGACTTTAATAGGTCGTGCATTCATGAATATTTTCCAAAGAGAAGACTCGACTTTTTTTTTCATGAGAATATTCGTTAAAACTACTAATCCAATAATAAATTTATTTAAATTTATCACACCAAGTTTTTTATTCGGACCTTTCATAGCTCTTTACGTTGCTTGGTTTTTTTATCTTTTTAGATTTTACGCAATGCCATATATTCTTGGTTATGACGTATGGGGAATGCTTGCATTTCCATTAGAAAGCGATTTTTCAAGACAATTATATCAACTGTTCAATTAACCATAATTTTTGACAAAGATATTGATTGAAATATAAGTAAAGTATGAACAAATTGATTAAAATTTCACCCTCAATTTTGTCTGCCGATTTCAGCAAATTAGGAAACGAAGTTATATCCTTAGAAAAGGCTGGAGCAGATTATATACACATAGATGTAATGGATGGGCACTTTGTTCCTAATTTAACCATAGGTCCTGAAGTTATTAAAAAATTAAGACCTCTTACTAAAAAAATATTTGATGTCCACCTAATGATTTCTCCGGTAGATAATTTTATTAAAAATTTTGCAAATGCAGGTGCGGACATCATCACGTTTCATCCTGAGGCTACTAGGGATATCAATAAAACTATTCAACTTATCAAGAAGGAAAACAAAAAAGTTGGGATCTCACTTAAACCAAAGTCAGAAATAAATCTTATAGAAAAATATCTAGATAAAATTGATTTAGTCTTGATTATGAGTGTTGAGCCAGGATTTGGTGGTCAAAAATTTATGCCTGAAGTTTTAGAAAAAACCAAAATGATTAAAGATATAATTGATCAAAAAAAATTAAATGTTGACATTGAAATTGACGGTGGAATAAATTTTGATAATTGCTCTTTAGCAAAAAAAGCTGGGGCAAACATACTTGTATCTGGATCCACTATATTTAGAGAAAACAAAGGTGATCTTAAGAAAAATATAGAAATTCTTAGAAAAAACTAATAAATGTTTGGCTTTAAAGTTGCCTATTTTTATTTAATTGCCCTTCAAGTCACTATTATTAAATTTTTTAAAAAAATATATTTTACAACAAATCATTATAATAAATCTTTACAGTCTAAAATACCAACGCAAGTTTATTTAAATCCCAATGCATTTTTACTTTCAATAATTTCTCCATATAAAAAAAGCTCATTTAAAATTAACGAGATAAACCCAAATGACTTTTGGCAAGAAAATAAAAATAGAGATATTAAGGAACATCACAACTTTTTATGGCTAAGCTTAATAGATAGGAAGGTGGATGGTAAGAATATACAAAAAATAATCTATATTTGGATGCTTAAATATTCATCATTTAAAAGTAAAATTTGGGAAACTTCGACTTTAAGTTTAAGATTAATAAGCTGGATATTGAACATAGATATTATTATTAACAATGGAACCTTCGAATTTAAAAAAAAATTTTTTCAAAACATAGTTTTTCAAAGTAATCACCTTAAAAAAAATATAGAATTTGAAAAAGATCCTTTAAAAAAGCTAAAAGTGCTTACAGCATTAATATTATCAGGTCTTGTTTTCAAAGAGTGTGAAGAAAATTACAGAATTAGCATTAAAGAACTTGAGAGATTTACAAAGGCTTACTTTGATAATGATGGTTTTCCTGTAACTAGAAGTTTTAACGATTTAATCTTTTTTTCAAAATATCTCTTATTAATTAATGAAAATATAAAAGATGCTCAACAATATATACCAGAATTTCTTGACGAAATTATCAAAAAAAATTTAACTTGTATTAAATTTTTTAAAACTCCAGAAAACCAAATGCCTCTGTTTAATGGTTCTTCTGAAAATAATTTAAATTATTTTGATAAATATTTAGAAAATATTAAAATCAGTAAAAAAGATAAAAAATACTCTATTGGGGGAATATTTTGTGCTAAGTCTAAGCAACAAGCTGTATATTTTGACATTGGTGGACCTCCTGAAAAAAATTTTTCTAAAAATTATCAATCTGGTCCTCTTTCGTTTGAATATTTTTTAGATGAAACAAAAATTATCACAAATTGTGGATTTGGGAACAGTGTATCTGCAAAAGCTGAGCTAATAAGTAGGCTAACCGCCAGTCAATCTACCTTAACTGTAAACGACACAAGTATAACTACTTTCGAAAGAAACAAATTAATTAACAAAGTTTTCGGAAACTCTATAAAAAATACTTTTAAAACTAGTGAAATAAAAATTAATAATGAAAAAAATTATATAGGATGTTCTGTTAATCATAACGGATACGAAAAGAGGTTTAGCTGTATACATAAAAGAGAAATTCATCTAGATCCTGAAAATAATAAATTGATAGGAATTGACCACATATTGAAAAAAAGTGATGGGATACCTATTAGGTACGTTTTTAGGTTTCACCTTAATCCAGAACTTACAGCAACAAAAACTATGAGTGGAAATAGTGCGCTCATACAGATATCAAAAAATAAATCACTTGTATTTACAATCAAAGATGAAATTCTTGAAATAGAAAAAAGCATATACCTTGCGGGAAAAAAAATATTAGATAATACTTGTATAACAGTTTCAGGTAATTTAGTTAATAAAAATAAGTCATTCAATTGGGAAATAAGAAAAAAAATTTAAAATGAATTTAAAAATAAAAAACGCTTTAGTTTCAGTTTCTAACAAAGAAAATATTATCCCTTTATTAAAGAGTTTAAAAAAATTTAAAATTAAAATAATTAGTTCTGGTGGAACTTTTAAGTTTATAAAAAAACTAGGATATGAATGTACGGAATTATCTAGGTATACAGGTTTCAAAGAGATGCTTGATGGGAGAGTGAAAACTCTTCACCCAAAAATACATGCTGGGATTTTACATGATAGATATAATAAGTCTCATAAAAAACAAATGTCCAAAAATAAATTTCCTCCTATAGATTTAATTGTTGTCAATTTTTATCCATTTCAAAAAATTGTTAGTAATTCAAAAAGCTCAAAAAGAATTATAGATAATATTGACATTGGTGGACCAACTATGGTTCGCGCGGCAGCAAAAAATTATAAAAACGTAGCAATAGTAACAGACAAAAATGATTATCATCTTTTAATTAACGAGTTAGAGAAAAAAAAAGGAAAAACGAGTTTGAAGTTTAGAGAATTTATGTCATCAAAAGCCTTTGGTTTAACTGCATATTATGATTCTATGATTGCAAATTGGTTTAATGATAAATTGGGTATTCAATTCCCAGAAAGAAAGACAATATTTGGAAGAAAATTCAATAAACTGCGTTATGGTGAGAATCCGCATCAAGAAAGTTCCATTTACGTAAATGATTACGATGACAGACGGTTAGGTTTCAATCAGCTGCACGGAAAAGCATTAAGTTATAATAATTATAATGATATGTTTGCATCTTTAGAGATCCTTAACTCTATTAAAAAAAAAGCCAGCACTGTAATTGTAAAGCATGCAAACCCGTGCGGTGTTTCAGAAAACAAGAAACCAATAGAGTCTTTTAAGAATGCATACAAATGTGATCCTATTAGTGCCTTTGGAGGCGTAATTGCTTGTAATTATAAAATTAATAAAAAATTGGCTTTTGAAATTAATAAGTATTTCATTGAGGTAATATTGGCCAAAGGTTTTGACAAAGAGTCTCTTAAAATCTTAAAAAAAAAGAAAAACCTCAGAATTATTGATATTTCAAAATATAGATTAAAAAATGCTTCTTCAATAAAAACCTTTGATGGTTCTTTTTTAGTTCAGGCAAAAAACGAGTCGATACTAGATAGTAAGAAATTGAAGTACGTAACTAAACTTAAACCAACAAAGAAAGAGCTCAGGGAAATAAGTTTTGCTTATAATATTTGTAAATATGTAAAATCAAATGCAATAGTATTGTGCAATGATTTTTCAACAATCGGTATAGGTGCTGGTCAGCCGAGTAGGCTTGACAGCTGCAAACTTTCTATTCAAAAGGCTAAAAAGTTTAGCCCCAAAAAAATTAAAAACTCAATAGCAGCTTCCGATGCATTTTTTCCTTTTACCGATGGAGTCAAAGTTTTGATAAAATCAGGTGTAAAAATAATTGTTCAGCCTGGCGGATCAATAAGAGATCAAGAGGTTATAAATTTAGCTAATAAATCCAAAGTAAAAATGATCTTCACCGGTATCAGGCATTTTAATCATTAATTAAATTTGATCTATTTTGGCAGCTAAAATAAAATCACTTTCTGCAAGGCCTTTTATTGCGTGAGTATAAATTTTTACTTTACAATAACCCCATCCAAATGAGATATCAGGATGATGATTTTCTTTTTCGGCAATATCGCCTACTTTGTTAACAAATTTCTGGCTTTCTAAAAAATTATCAAAATAAAATTCTTTAATTAAAAAAAAACTCTCTTCTTGATTGCTTTGTACATCCCATCCGTCAACTTTTTTCAAATACTTGTGAATTTCACTCTTATCAAAAGGAGGAATGTTGCCTTCACATGGAATACACTTTTTTTTAGCTAATTCACTCATATCATTTTTGGAGCGGGCAAAGGGACTTGAACCCTCGACCTTCTCGTTGGCAACGAGACGCTCTACCACTGAGCTATGCCCGCAAATTCTATTAAATTATAGTATACCCCGTCCTAGATGGTCAACCATAATAAAATGTCGCTATCAGTATGTTAAATTTTTTATTATAATATTTTATGAAAAATTTTCCTGACATAATTCCTATTTTCCCTTTAAGTGGAGTGATCTATTTTCCTAAGACCAATTTACCTTTAAATATTTTTGAACAAAGATATTTAGACCTCGTGAATGATACTTACAGTAAAGATAAACTTATGGGAATGGTGCAGTCGCAAAAAAAAGCAGGCAAAGTGTATAAAGTTGGATGCTTAGGAAAAATTAGTGACTTTCAAAAAAGCAAAGATGGTAGGGTTTTGATAAATCTTACCGGTATAACAAGATTTAAAATATTGAAGGAAATTGAAAATAATAAGCTTTATAGGGAATTTAAAGTTGATTACAAATATTATGAATTAGATTTAGAGGACACTCAAGTGGATCAAGACACAGAGAGCTTGATGGAAAAAACCAAAATTTTTTTTAAAAGAAATGGGTTATTACTAAACTGGAGAGAATTTGAAAAATTAGATAAAGTTCAAAAAATTAACACTTTGTCAATGATTTCACCTGTGACCAACGAGGAAAAACAAAAACTTTTAGAATCTTTAACAACAAAAGATAAAATTGATACTTTGGAAAATATTATAAGTTTTTATCTCCACGAAGTAAATTTTAATAATCAAACTGTGCAATAATTATTAATTAGCTGATTTGTTCATCGAATCAAAGAAGTCAGAATTATTTTTGGTATTCTTAAGCTTTGAAATCAAAAACTCGATGCCATCCATAGTTCCCATAGGACTAATTATTCTTCTTAACACGTTCATCTTTGATAATTCATCTTTAGCAAATAACAATTCCTCTCTTCTCGTTCCCGATCTTGTGATGTCTAATGCAGGATAAATTCTTTTATCTGCAACTTTTCTATCTAATATTAATTCTGAATTACCTGTGCCTTTAAATTCCTCAAATATAACCTCGTCCATTCTGCTTCCTGTATCAATTAATGCGGTAGAAATTATTGTTAAAGAACCGCCTTCTTCAACATTTCTAGCAGCACCAAAAAATCTTTTTGGTCTTTGGAGCGCGTTAGCATCTACACCACCAGTTAAGACTTTTCCTGAGCTTGGTATGACGGCATTATATGCTCTTCCTAGTCTGGTAATAGAGTCTAATAAAATAACAACATCTTTTTTATGCTCTACTAATCTTTTGGCCTTTTCTATTACCATCTCAGCTACTGCTACGTGTCTTGAAGCCGGTTCATCAAAAGTTGATGCAACTACTTCTCCTTTAACAGACCTTTGCATATCAGTTACCTCTTCAGGTCTTTCATCGATTAACAATACCATTAGATAGCATTCTGGATGATTTGCTGTGATTGATTGAGCTATATTTTGTAGAATAATTGTCTTACCCGCTCTTGGTGGTGAAACAATTAATGATCTTTGTCCCTTACCTATTGGGCTTACAAGATCTATAAGCCTAGCCGTATTGTCAGGCTTTTTTTCAACTTTAATGGAATCGATCTCTAATTTAATTCTCTCGTTTGGATACAGAGGAGTTAAATTATCAAATGCAATTTTATTTTTTCCTTTATCTGGATTGTCAAAATTAATTTTATTTACCTTAAGCAAAGCGAAATATCTTTCAGCATCTTTTGGTCCCCGTATCTCTCCCTCAACCGAGTCTCCAGTTCTCAATCCAAACTTTCTGATTTGACTTGGGCTTACATAAATATCATCTGGTCCTGGAAGATAGTTAGATTCGATTGCGCGCAAAAAACCAAAGCCATCCTGCAACACTTCAAGTACGCCTGTTGCAGTTATTTGCTCATTTTTTTCAGCTAACTTTTTTAATATCGCGAAAAGTATTTCTTGTTTCCTTAGTGTGCTAGGATTTTCTATACCCAATTTTTCCGCTTCACTAATAAGCTCTGCAGGGTTTTTTTGCTTTAATTCTTGTAAATTCATGTGAATGTTTTTTGATTTAAGGAATGTAACTAAAATATATTGCTTTTTTTAAAAATTTCAACCCCTATTATAAAGGTTTAAATATAACAACAAATATTACTACAATTAGTATTAGAGTAGGTATTTCGTTATATATTCTAAAAAATTTTGACGATTTCTCATTATTGTCAATGGCAAAGTCATTAAGATATTTTCCTAAAGTAAAATGATAATAAGTCAAAATTACAACAGAAATAGTTTTTATTTGCATCCAAAGTTCAGAAAAGACTGAAAAACCAAGACTGTGAATTAACAGTATTCCAAAAAGCCAAGAAAGAAGCATCGCGGGCATCATTATGTAATTGTAAAGCTTCCTTTCCATCACTTTAAATATTTTTTTTTGAGAATCGTGTTCAGCCTCGGAATGATAAACAAATATTCTTGGTAAATATAAAAGACCTGCCATCCAAGAAATTACTGAGATTAGATGCAGAGATTTAAAGAGTAAATATAAATTCATATTACAAATATTTGCTTATTAATTTTTGAAACAAAGCTATATGATCTGGGCTATCATTTAAGCAAGGAATAAGATCAAAATTTTCACCACCATTTTCTATAAAACTCTCTCTACCTTGAATATTAATCTCCTCTAAAGTTTCAACACAATCAGATGCAAACCCTGGGCAGATTACTAGTAAATTCTTTATTCCTTTTCCAGGTAGTGCCTCTAAAGTTTTATCTGTGTAAGGAGTCAACCATTCTTGTGGTCCGAACCTTGATTGAAAGGTTGTTTGTATTTCAATCTTTTTAAAATTTTCTCTCATAAGCCTAGATGTTTTCTGACAGTAACATTGATATGGGTCACCTTTTTCAAAATAAGACTTTGGTATACCGTGATAAGATGAGATTATTAAATCAGGCTTCCACTTAATTTCATTAATTTTTTTCTCAATGCTATTAATTAAAGCGTCTATGTACAACGGTTCGCTTTCATAATGAGGTATAACTTGAAGGCTTGGTTGCCATCTCATTTTCATTAAAGATCTATAAACCTCATCACATACTGAAGCTGTTGTTGCTGCTGCGTATTGAGGATACAAGGGTAAAATAATAAGATTTTCACAACCTTCTTGCTGTAATTTGTTTAGTTTTAAATTAATGCTTGGGTTTCCATATCTCATTGCAAAATCTACAATCAGCTTTTCGTTTCCAACTTTTTTATTTAGCTTGATTGCTTGATTTTTTGTAAAATATAATAACGGAGACTCATTTGTTTCTTTTCTCCATATTTGCTTATATGCCAAAGCTGTTTTTGATGGTCTGAAAGTTAATATGAACAAGTTCAGTATGACTTTCCATATTAATGGATTTAATTCTATAACTCTTCTGTCGGACAGAAATTCTTTAAGATATTTTCTGATGTCCCACCAGCTAGTTGAGTCTGGTGTACCAAGGTTTATAATTAAAACCCCTGTCTTTCCGAATTTTACTTTTGGGTGATCTTTATCCATTAAGATTTCCTATAAAATTTAATTAATTTTTCTACTTTATCAGGATCTGTTTCTGGAAGTAACCCGTGACCTAAATTAAAAATATAAGGAACATGCTCAAAAGTTTTTATATATTTAGACGCTGTTTTTAACATAGTCTTTTCAGGTTTTAATAATATTTTAGGGTCTAAGCCTCCCTGGATAACCACATTTTTTAGCTTATTTTTGGCCCATAGAGGATCTATTGTAGCATCTATATTAATTCCATCTGACTTTACAAAATCATTAAATTTTTCATAATTTTGATTTATTCCTCTCGGAAAACAAATATTAGGGATGTTTTCTTTTTTACAGAAATCAATAATTTTTGCGTTGGGTATATAACAAAACTCTTTCAAATCTTTTGCCGGTATTACTCCTGCCCAAGAATCGAAAATTTGAACTACGTCTGCTCCTGCATTTATTTGATTTTTAATATGTATACATAAGTACTTTATTAATTCATTTATAATTTTATTGATTTGAAAATTTTCAATTCTTAAATTTTTCAATTTAATTTCATTTTTATTACTTTTCATACCCATCATATAAACTAATAAAGTCCAAGGCGCTCCAATAAATGATATTAATGATTTCTCTTTACTTAGTTTCTTTCTAGTAATTGATATTGCCTTATAAATAGGATCTAATCTTTTGGAAAAATCTTTCTCGTTATTGTCTAGAAAAGATTCTAGCTTGAAGTCCTCCAATACTGGTCCCAAATCTTTTATGAAATTTACTTCCTGACCTAATGCATAAGGAACCATTAAAATATCTGAAAAAATTATTGCTGAGTCTAGGTCAAACCTTTTTATGGGCTGTAACGTTATTTCAGAACTTAATTCACTATTTAGGCAAAGCTTTATGAAATCTTTGTTTTTTGTTCTTATTTTTCTAAATTCTGGTAAATATCTCCCTGCTTGTCTCATAAACCAGACTGATTTACAACAGGTATTATCTTTTAAGATTTTCTTAAGATTGCTCATATTAAATAATAGTTTTTTTAAAACGTTGTTTTAGCTTTAGGCCCTGTTTACTGGTCCCATAACTTTTTATACATAATTTATACATATCTAGAATAATAACTTTTTTCAAAATGTAGTAATTTACCCACTTTATTAACCTTATTAACATTAGTAAAACAACAGTATTAACATCTAATAAAATGTTTAAAAAATGTTAATTAATGTTAATTTTTTTCATCTTTCTTTGTTAAGAAGTGAAAAAACATTATTTATTAATAATTTGTTAACAAACATATGAACGAAAAATACAATGTATATCTTGTGTCTGACTCTACCGGAGAGACCTTAGATAGAATTTTCTTATCTTTAAAATCTCAATTTGCAAATTTTGAATATGAAAAAAAAGAATTTGCTTTTGTAAGAACTGAGCAGCAAATAAATAAAATCATTGACGAGTGTAATAAAATGGAAAACTCTTTAATTTTGTATACAATAGTCGAAACTAAACTTGCTAAATACATCGCAAGTCAAAGCGAAAAACATAACGTCCCTTGTTTTGGTATTCTTGGAAATTTAATTCTTAGTTTTTCTAAGTTACTTAATCAAAAAGCAATTCATAAACCCAGCGCACAGCATGTTTTAGATGACGATTACTACAAAAGAATAGAAGCTATTCAATTTACTATGACACATGATGATGGAAAAAAAGTAGACGATATAAATGATGCTGATGTAATTTTATTAGGTGTTAGCAGAACTAGCAAAACCCCAACCTCGATTTATCTTGCTAACAGGGGGTATAAAACAATTAATATACCTTTGGTGTTGGAACAAAAATTACCCAAAAATTTGGTATCTAATTCTAAAGTTTGTGTTGTTGGTTTGATAGCAGATCCAGAAAGGTTAGCTGATATCAGACGAAACCGTGTTGCAATTATGAACGATCATCAAGTTAAGGATTATACTAATCTAGATTTTATCTCAAAAGAAGTTAATGACTCGAAAAACCTGTTCAAAAAAAACAATTGGCCAATAATAGATGTCACAAGAAAATCAGTTGAAGAAACAGCGGCCTCTATTTTAAAAATTATAGAAATAAAAAAAAATAAAGCATGAAAATAATCTTAGCTTCTAAAAGCGGTGTAAGAAAAAAAATCTTGGATAAAAATAATATTGAATGCGAAGTAGTAGTATCAAACGTTGATGAAGATGAAGTAAAGGCATCACTTCTTGCTGATGGCGCTGACCCTTTAATAATATCTAAAAATTTGTCAGAATTAAAGTCTGTAAAAGTAAGTAGTAAAATTCCTGACAGACTTGTATTAGGTGCTGATAGTGTTATTTCTCTTAATAAGGAGTTAATTAACAAACCTAGATCAAGAAAAGAGGCTTTAAGCATTTTAAAAAAACTTAACAATTCAATACACTATCTTATAAGCTCTGTTTGTATTTCTAAAAATGGGTCGATGATATGGAATCATACTGACTCCTCCGAATTAAAAATGAAAAATTTTTCTGAAGAAGAGCTAATAGTTTATCTAAATAAAATAAAGACCGAAACCTTACTTTCTTATGGAGTTTATCAAGTAGAGGCAGATGGATTAAAGCTTTTTGAGTACATTAAAGGTGATCATAACTCAATTATGGGTTTGCCTATAAAAGATATTATCAATTATATTAATCAAT
>MDTD01158155.1_pt1 | contig 10950 bp, 10 predicted proteins | sample 811221 | NCBI WGS metagenome assembly MDTD01 (sample SAMN05326646, study PRJNA326480) | marine metagenome | isolation source: seawater | place: Pacific Ocean: South West | collected 2011
CTACAGCACATATGACGAGCACGCCGTCCGTCCATCGGAGATTCGGGCACGTGAGAAACTCCTTCTTGAGATAGAAGAGCGGGATCATGCCTTGCTGGATACGGAGGACTACTTCCACATCCTCCGCTTCTCGAGCAACGGCGCCCAGGTGATGCCTCTTCCGCTCGAGATCGAATACGAGGATGGGGAGATCGAGCATCTCAAGCTGCCCGCCGATCTCTGGAGATCCGATCATCGATCGACATCCGCCATGTTGATCCGGCCAAAGGCCATCGCCCGGGTGACACTGGATCCTCATGATGAAATTGCAGACGTGGACAGAAGCGACAACACCTATCCACCCAGAGTCGACTCGAGTCGTTTCCGGCTACGTCCGGATCGTCCTCGCACCAACCCCATGCGCGAGTCCAGGGATGAGGAGAATCGTGCGACGACTGAAGCCGCTGCCACGCGATGGGCCAAGTCCATCTCGCAGGGTTCCGGCATTCCCGGATCAGGCGATGAAGCGCCGGAAGATGGATGGGGAAACCCGATGCTCCTGATCATGCTGCCAGGCTCATCTGATGTCGAAGCACCCATGGCGAGGATCATCAGCATCGGACCCGACGGCATGGCAGGAACACTCGACGATCTCAGTAGCGAGGTCTCTCTGGATGGCTCGCTCAGCCCGATGAGAACACCGGAAGAACGGGTACCACCCGAAAGATGATCGACACCGTCAGAGAATGATCAGGAGTGTGATGACCAGGGCGATCCAGATCGCGTCGAGGCAATGCCAGTACATGGCCGTGTAGTGGATGCCTCGATAACGGTCCGACCGCCAGCCGATGAGGAACACGCCCCAGGCAATCAAGACGAGTGGAACGACACCGCCGATCACATGGGCAGCATGAATCGCGGTCAGCACATGGAAACCGGTCAATGCCAGCTGGGCGGTCTGTGCATGTTCCGCCAGACTGGTGACCGCCTCGTTCCATTGGAACCAGGCCAATGTCTGAAAGAAGAGAAATCCGATTCCAAGCAGAACCGTGAGGCCGATCGCCCATCTCGTTGAGCAGGCCCGATCATTTCGCGACGCCACCACCGCCCACTGCATCGTGACACTGCTCAGGCACAGGATTACAGTGCTGATCCATACGACATCGGGCAGATCCGGGAGATCCGTGGGCCAGGTCGTGGCATCCAGACGAATGGCGAACAAGCCGAGAATCGTCGCTCCGAAGAGCATGCCCACCGAGCCGAGAAAGAGCAGCATCCCGAATCGACCGGCCGCAAGTCGGTCGTCCTCGGTTTGATAGACCTGACGATCACCGTGACCTGACACTGGATCAGCGATCCGCGCCATCACCCTGGGATGCCGATTCGGCCGGACTGGCCGCCACCTGGGCAGCGGTCGCCTCCAGAGCATCGAGCTTCAACTGAACATCGGGAGTGTTGCCGGGGATGATGTTGGGCAGATTCTCGGAGGTGTCCGTCAATGCGAAACCGATGAACAGGAACACGAGAATGCACGACATCACGAAGATGAAGCCGATGAAGGAGCGATCCCATCGCAGATGCATGAAGATCATCGAGACGATCAGGACCTTCACCGTGGCCACACTGAGAGCGACGATCAAGTTCATGGACGGGATGTTCATGATGTTGAAGTCGAGTTCCGCCACCCATACGGTCACCGCCGTGAGAAAGAGAAGTGCCGCGCAGGTCCCGACAAGCATCTTGAGGGGAACGATGTGATCGACAGCGCCGTGTTCGTGATTGCTCATGGTGTGTCCGTCAGATCAGATAGAAGAGTGGGAACAGGAAGATCCAGATGACGTCGACGATGTGCCAGTAGAGGCCGCCGAGATCGATCGGGGTGTAGTACTCGCGGCTGAATCGCCCGATCATTGTCAGGATGATCAGCCAGACGATGACGATTCCTCCAACGATCACGTGCACGCCATGCAGACCTGTCATCAGGAAGTAGATCGTGAAGAACTTCTGGGCATTGACCGGTCGCTCGGGATCCTGAAGCGGATGGGCCAGATGGATGTCTTCACCAGGCGAATGGTTCTCGGCGTATTCAAGAAGAGGCTTGGCATCCTCGACCTTGGCTATCACTGAATCCGGAAGGAACATCCGCAACTCGGACGTCTCCACCTTCAGCTTGCTGTCCGTGAAGCCCTCGGGGCCGGTCGCTGCTGCGGGCTGGGTCCAGACCTCGGCATCGGCTGGTGCCGCGGGCATCTCGGATTCCCGCTGGGACTTCACGGCGAATGCCGCTGATTCCTGCTCGGCCAGCAACGCCGCTTCGGCTTCCGCCTCGCGGCCCTGCTCATCAAGCGGCAACCACATGTACGAAGCGCTCGGTTCTTCATAGAAGGCCATGCCGGGAAGCAGGCCTTCGTGGAACTTGTGGGTGTACTCGATGTACTTGATCACCATGAAGCCACCGGCGCCCAGAAGCGTCAGGATCAGACAAATCGTCACCGCGACCATCTTGCCGCGAGCCGCGAGCGTGACGGCCATGGCCATCGTCATGGAGCTTATGAGCAGGACGCACGTGTTCAATCCACCCCAGAAGGTGTCGAGGAACTGCGAGCCGTAGAGGAATATCTCCGGATGGTTGGCACGCCAGACCGCATAGGCGACGAAGAGTCCACCGAACAGGAGGATTTCAGTCGTCAGGAACAACCACATGCCGAGCTTTCCGGCTTCGAACTGCTGAGTCGAATCCTCCCAGTGATGGCCCAGATGGGCTGGATGATCGTGATGATCATCGTGCCCATGGTCATGTGTCATGCCCGCGTCGATCTGCGTCACGATGCATCTCCCCCATCAGAAGCCAAGGCCTGAACGTGGGATGGCTGGGGAATATCCGATCTCCAGACGTATCCATGTTCCTTCTCGTCCCATTTCAGCACCGTGAAGTCGTAACAGTCGCCGACCTCAGGCTGCGTTGCAAAGTTGTCATGGGGCGGCGGCGAGGTGCACTGCCATTCGAGACTTCGGCCTCCCCATGGATTGGCAGGAGCCTTGCGGCCGTTGAAGAGCGACGCGACGAGATAGATGGCCGTGAAGAAGAAACCCAGGGCCATGATGTAGGAGCCGAACGTCGAGACGATGTGGTACGGCTGGAAAATGTCCTGTTGAAGACCCTCGTAGGTCGAGTAGCGTCGTGGCATCCCCTTGCTGCCCAGCATGAACTGGGTGAGGAACGTGACGTTGAACCCAACGAAGACCAGGAAGTAGCCGATCCGTCCCGCGTTCTCGTTGTACATCCTTCCGGTCATCTTAGGCCACCAGTGATGGATGCCCGCGATGAAGGCCAGCAGGGCGCTGCCCATCATGACGTAGTGGAAGTGGGCTACGACGAAGTAGGTGTCGTGGAGATGCACATCCGTCGCAAGTGTGCCCAGATGCAATCCAGTGAGGCCGCCGATCGTGAAGATGAAGAGGAAGCCCATCGCATAGAGCATCGGCGTGTTCCAGCTGATGTGCCCCTTGTACATGGTCGCGAGCCAGTTGAAGACCTTGACCGCCGAGGGAATCGCCACCGAGAAGGTGATGGCCGAGAAGATCACCGTCACCAACGCCGACTGGCCCGAGGTGAACATGTGGTGCCCCCAGACCAGGAAGGAGAACACCGCGATCGCGATCGAGCTCCAGGCGATGAACTTGTAGCCGAAGATGTGACGGTGGCTGTGCACCGAGATCAGCTCGCTGATGATTCCCATCGCAGGCAGGATCATGATGTAGACGGCCGGGTGGGAATAGAACCAGAAGAAGTGCTGGTACAGGACCGGGTCGCCGCCGAGTGACGGATCGAAGATTCCGATGCCAAAGGCACGCTCCACCACCAGCAAGGCCAGCGTGATGCCCAGAACAGGTGTTGCGAGGACCTGAATCACAGCTGTAGCGTAGATGGACCAGAGGAACAACGGCATTCGGAACCACGTCATTCCCGGCGGACGCAGCCGATGGATCGTCACGATGAAGTTCATGCCGGTGAAGATCGAGGCGAATCCAAGGATGAACACACCCGTCAATGCCGGAATCGCACCACCCATGGCCCCCGTGTTCGGAGTCGAGTCGGTGCTGTATGGCGTATAGAAGGTCCAACCCGTATCAAGGCCGCCTGTGAACAGGGCCAGCACGAAGAACAAGGCGCCGATGATCCAGAGGTAGTACGAAAAGAGATTCAACCGTGGAAACGCCACATCCTTGGCGCCGAGCATGATCGGCAGCACGAAGTTGCCAAGAGCGGCCGGCACACTGGGGATGATCACGAGGAAGACCATGATCGCACCATGTAGCGTGAAGGTCTGGTTGTACTGCTTCTGGCTCATGATGGCGCCATCGGGCGTCAGAAGCTGTGTCCTCACCAGCAGTGCGAAAACACCACCCATGAAGAACGCCCCCAGAACGGAGACCAGATACATCAAGCCGATTCGCTTGTGATCCAGAGTCAGCAACCAGGACATGATCCCACGCGTGTGCGTGAGATAGTTGTCCCTAACAAGGCGAGGCTCCTCGAGATGTCCTGCTTCAAGCGTCGTCATTTATTCACCATTGCCCTTCGCCACTGCAGTACTGGCAGCATCGGCGGTTTCCTGATCGCCCCCACTTTCATTTCCGATGTCGCTCAGGTCAGGAGACTCGATCGGATTACCGTCCTCGTCGACGAGACGATCGAGGTACTTCATCATCAATACAAGTGCCGTCACCTGCCGTTCCTTCAATTGCCCCTGAAAACTCGGCATGGCGCCCGCATAGTTCTGAACGATGTGAGCCTGTGGATTGAGGATCGAACTGCGGATGTAGTCCTCGGGCATTTCATATTCCTTGCCCGGTCCGATCAGATCGGACAGGCTCTGCCCGTTCTGGAAGTTGGTCTCGCCGTTGACCGTACGATCCCAGAGCCCCTTGAATGAAGGCCCGACCGCATTGGACCCGTCCAGGGAGTGGCAGGATGAACACCTGTTGTACAGGCGAGTCAGTGCATAATTCGGCAGGTCGCTCTCAGGCAGCTCGAGATATTCGGTCGCCAGCTTGCCCATGGCGACCTGAAACTCATCTTCCGGAAGCACGTGCACCACCGCCAGCATCTTCGAGTGGTCGAGACCGCAGTATTCGGTGCAGTAGAGTTGGTAGGAACCGGGCTTCGTCGCTTCGAACCAGAGCCGACTGTATCGCCCAGGCACGATGTCCTGCTTGACCCTGAACGCGGGGATGAAGCAACTGTGGAGGACATCGGCCGATCCCATCAGGAATTCGACTGGACGTCCCATGGGCACGAATACCTCGCCACCCTGAGTCACTCCGAATTCAGGATGATTGAATCCCCATGACCACTGCTGCGCTGTGACGGACACCTCGTAGGAATTGGACGGCGATCGACGGAGATCGATGTAGCCGACCATGCCGAGATAGAAGATCGCGACGACGAGCAGCATGGGAACCATCGTCCATGTCAGTTCCAGCGGCGTGTTGTGGACTGGACCATCGTCATCAAAGTTCGTCTGCCCCTTCCTCGTGCGATACTTGACCGCGAAGTACACCAGTGCGATGGTCACCAGAACCAGAAAGATGTAGCAGATCCAGTTGATGAAATCGAAAAGATGGTCAGTCAGCGGCGCTTGTGTCGAGGCGCCTTCGGGCATCCAGAACGTCTCGGGCGTTGAAATACCTTCCTGCGATGGCGAAGGAATACCGACCAGAAGGGCACTCATGTTGTACAGGAGCGACATCATGCTTCACCTCTTACGGGTTGCCCCTGCTGCCATCCAACCGGAGGCGTCGTACCGACGCCTGATTCCGGATTCCGGCCACGCGGGCCCTTCGCCGACAGAATGAGAATTCCAACCGCCAGAATGATTATGATCAAGACACCACCAAGCCTCATGATCTTCCAGGCATCGGCTACATAGGACCCCGTTGTGGGATCCCACTGGAAGCAATTGAAGAGAAGCATCGTGTCCATAGGTGATCCTATGCCGCCCTCCGAAGCTTCAACAAGAGCAAATCGCATATCACGAGGATTGAACCTCACATCGTTCATGTACTTCGAGACGCGTCCTTCCGGGGTCAGGAAGATGATGCTGGACGTGTGGGCATACTCGCCCGTCTTCTCGTCGAACCGGTAGCCGAAGCCCACCGTGTCGGCCAACGTCTCGATCTCCGCCTGATCACCGACCAGGAAATGCCAGCCCGCCTCCGCCGTGTCGCGGTCATAGCTCTGCATGTAGCCACGCTTGTTCTGAGCCGCCAGTTCAGGACCCTCGTTGGGATTGATGCTCACCGTGATGATGTCGAACTGGTCTCCTGCGGACCATTCCATCTCGCGAAGACCGTCGACCATGCCGTTGAGCGTCAAAGAGCAGAGCATGGGGCATCTGTAGTAGTTGAGCGTCAGGATGACCGGGCGATCCTTGCGGACGAGATCCCTGAGCTGAACGGGCTCGCCCTTAGAATTCACGAAGGCGAGATCCATAGGAACTCTCTCGTCCAGCTTCTGGATGATTCCCACCCCGTCCATTTCAGGAGGAAGCTGGTCAGCGGGCATCTGGGCGGATGCGACGACAGCCATGGCCATGACGGTAGCCATGGCGGCAAGTCCCACTCGCGATGTCCAGTTGGCGCGACTCATTTTCCTGCCTTCATCTCCGAAGCATCCGAATACTTACTGACAACCAGTCCCATGGCATGGTCGATGGGAACCTTGAGCTTGCGATCGATGATCATGTCGCCCGATGCATCCGTGTAGGTCTCCCAGTGAGCCTCCTCCATGAGGCGAGCTCGATTGGCCGCCCGCTGGGTCTCCTTGGCCTGAGACGCCACCGAGATGTACTTCGTGTCCTGTTCACGGCGCTCGGCCCCGTAGTAGAGACCGGACACCGCCACGCAGGTGACGAATGTCAATATCGTTCCGGCGATCATGATCAGCCATGACGGGCCGCCCTTGGGATCCTCGGTGTCACCCTCGAGCAAATCCAGCTGGTTGTCCAATTCGGCGTGTGCCATCGTTCATCAACTCCACCCTGTAAGGGTCACATGTTCTCGAAAGCCAGGGCCTCGGAAAGCCTTGGATCTGCCGTTGGGACCAAAGTGCAACGCCAGAGTGTTGCAAACGTTCCCGCCATAAGGACTCCAATCATGCCCAGCAATGCCGTGAAATTCGCCACGTTCAGATTCCAACCAACCGACGCAGTCCCCTCCTGGACTTCATCCATGAGCTGCATGAGGGACTCGGCATCATGAGCCGCCTGCAGAGGAACTGTAGGCATGATGAGCCAGTAGACGTCCACGATCATCATTAGAAGCATCCAGACGGCAATTGCCGACAGGACAGGCTTCATTCGCTTGGGCCAACGCGAAATCAGAAGCAGGAAGGGAAGTGCGAAATGTCCGACGATCAGGAGCATCGAGACCCAGAACCAGGGCCCCATCTGCCTTGGCAGGAACCAAGTGGTCTCGATCGGGATGTTCGCGTACCAGATTAGCATGAACTGGCTGTAGCCGATGTAGGCCCAGAAGACCACGCCGAAGGCGAAGAGAAGCTTACCCATGTCCTGATAGTGCTCGATGGTGACCGCACCCTTCAGTCGACCTGAGGATTGCAGGAAGAACGAGAAGAGGATGAGACAGGAGAAGAACCCTGTCAGACTCACCGCGAACCAGTAGACACCGAACATGGTGCTGAACCAGAGTGGCTGGAGCGTCATGATCCAGTCGACGGCGGCGAATGTCTGGGTGAGGCCGTAGAGAAGGATCCCGGCGGGTGCGATGGTCTGCATCCATTTCGTATGCCTCGCATCGCCATCACGATCCTGCTTTATCGATTGGCTGACGAAGAACTGTGCCAGAATCGCCCAGATGGCCAGGAAGCAGATAGCGCGTATGCACCAGAATTCGGCATTCAGATAGCCGGCTTTCTTGGCAAGAACGACATCCTGATGCATCAGTTCGGTATTGGCCCATGGATACAGCACCTCGCCATTGCCGCTCCAGACCAGAATGAGGATCGGAACGAATCCAATCCAGAGCCAACGCAGATTGCCTGCGAATCCTTCGGAGAGACGACGGATCGAGACCGACCATCCAGCCCTCGTGATGTGCTGAAGCATGACGAAGAACAGACCGCCAAGACAGATGCCGGTGACGACCATGTAGGCGAACAGGTAGGACATCCAGAAGTTGTTCCAGCCGCTCTCGCCCGAACCCAACACTATGGTCGCGCCGATGCCGCCGGCTGCCAGCAGCAGGCCGATGACCACCCCCGAGGGAGCGATCTTGCCGAGACGGATCGTGTTGGTGTCGAGGGACATCATGAACCGGCTCCCTCCTTGTCGGAATCAGTTGATTCAGCAGCCGCCTGATCATCGTCAAGCACGATCTTCTGCTCAGGAAGCGAATCCGAGTCCGGAACTGGATAGTCCGCCGCATTGCCCGATATCTGAAGAGCCTGGACATAGGCGACGATCGCCCAGCGATCCTCCACTCGTATCTGGGAGGCATAGCCTGCCATGTTGTTCTTGCCATTGCTGATCGTGTAGAAGATCTGGCCGAGTGGCTGTTCGGCGACCGCTTCCTCATGAAGGTTCTTGGGCTGCACCCAGGTCGTGCCGTTGTTCTCCGCTGGAGTGAGGTTCAACAGCTGCATGGCTCTCGCATGAACCGTGCCGTCGCCGACTCCCGTGGCACCATGGCATGGAAGGCAGTAGATGTCATAGCGTTCCCGGCCACGCTCGAGCAGCTTCATGTCGACTGTGATCTGATCCGGGAACGTCTTCGCATAGGTTCCGTCAACCGTTCCCAGCCAGTAGTGGGTATCGCCGATCATCTGGGATCGAGCGACCGTGCCTGGAACCGGCTGACGCATCGAACGATCGTCCCGGAAGATGATGTTCTCCTGCTGGGCCTTGTACTTCGGCTGATTGTCCATGTTCTGGATCAGGTGGATACGGCGTGATTCTCGAGGCACCGAACGAGCACGAATGATCAATGCCGGTGGAATGGTCGCCAGACAGGTGAAGAGGATCACCGCATAGAAGAACCCCCGTGGGAGCTTCATGAACAGGAAATCGAATTGTGGCTTCTTGTGCCCTGAGGACATGGGTCAGGCCTCCAACTCGATGATCTTGTCAGGCTTGAGCGACTCGAGGAGTTCCTCGGTCCGCGGCTTGACGAACTTGGGATCCCGACTCTCGATCACGAGGTAGAAACGATCGTCTGTCAGTCGCTTCATCTCGGTCGATTTGAGTACGGGGTGATAGAAACACGGCAGCTTGTTGAGCAGGAACATGCCCATCACGGTCGTTCCAGCTGATAACAACATCGTCAGTTCGAAGATGACCGGGATGAAGGCCGGAAGCGAGAGCAACGGCTTGCCGCTGACCTCGAACTGGTATCCCACGACGGGCACGATGGCCCAGATATTCAGTTCGAGCGAGTTCGTGAAGACCTGCAGGATCAAACCGATCGACGCGCCGGTGATGCCACCGAAGAAGACCAGGATCGGAAGAATCGTGTACTTGACTCCCATGGCGAAATCGAGGCCGTGAACCGGGAATGGCGTGTGGCAATCCCACCATCGGAACCCCGCTGCACGAACCTTCTTCGCCGCTTCCATGATCTCTGCCGGCGTGGAGAATTCGGCGGCCAGCCCCCACAGCTTGGAGGTGCCCGTGTCCGGATTCATATCCTCCACGATCATCTTCGAGGTCTTCGGCTTGGTCTGGGTCTCAACCATGGGCGTGGTCATGACGTGGACTCCTCTTGATGATTGTGGTGATCATGATCATGGCCCGCATGAGGATCCGCCTCCGGCATCACCATCTTGATTTCTGCGATTGCGAGAATCGGCAGGAAGCGGATGAAGAGGAGGAAGAGGGTCATGAACAGACCGAAACTACCCACGAAGGTCAGCATGTCTACCCACGTTGGTTCGAATGTTCCCCAGCTGCTGGGCAGGAAGTCGTTGGCAAGGGATGTCACCGTGATCACGTACCGCTCGAACCACATGCCGATGTTGACGAACAGCGATGCGAAGAACAGCACCCAGATGTTTCGTCGACACCACTTGAACCAGAAGATCTGCGGCGTGATCACGTTGCAGGAGACCATGATCCAGTAGGCCCATGCATACTGGCCGAACGCCCTGTTGATGAAGGCGAACTGCTCGTAGATCTCACCCGAATACCAGGCCATGAAGAATTCCATGGCGTAGGCATAGCCGACCATCGTGCCGGTCAGCAGAATGATCTTGGCCATGTTCTCGAGGTGCCGAAGCGTTATGAAGTTCTTGAGTCCCCAGAGCTCGCGGGACGGAATAGCCAGAGTAAGCACCATGGCGAATCCACTGAAGATCGCACCCGCGACGAAGTACGGCGGGAAGATGGTGGTATGCCACCCGGGCAGCTGGGATACGGCGAAGTCGAAGGAAACGATGGTGTGCACCGAGAGTACCAGTGGAGTAGCCAAGGCAGCGAGAAGCAGATAGGCACGCTCATAGCGGTGCCAGTGCCGCATGCTGCCTCGCCAACCAAGGGCGAAGATGCCGTACGAAACGGCCTTGATCTTGTTGGTCGCCCTGTCACGAAGCGTGGCGAGATCGGGCACCATTCCCACGTACCAGAACATCAGCGAAACGGTGAAGTACGTGCCGACCGCGAAGACGTCCCAGAGAAGCGGGCTTCGGAACTGCGGCCACATGGACATCTGATTGGGGATCGGAAACAACCAGTACGCCAGCCAGACCCGACCGATATGGATGCCGGGGAACGTACCTGCACAGATGACCGCGAAGATGGTCATCGCCTCCGCGAATCGGTTGATCGATGTTCGCCAGTTCTGACGGAACAGGAACAGCACCGCGGAGATGAGCGTTCCAGCGTGGCCGATGCCGACCCAGAACACGAAGTTCACGATCGGGAAGCCCCACATGACCGGGTTGTTGTTTCCCCAAAC
>MDTD01008296.1_pt1 | contig 10949 bp, 12 predicted proteins | sample 811221 | NCBI WGS metagenome assembly MDTD01 (sample SAMN05326646, study PRJNA326480) | marine metagenome | isolation source: seawater | place: Pacific Ocean: South West | collected 2011
ATTCAGTCCTTCCAAATATGGAAAAAAGTGACTATGAAAAGCATATGCAAAAAGTAAGAAAATTTGCAAGAAGTTTAAAATGAATAAAAATTCATACAAACACGTTTGTAAGTAATTATTCTTATAATGTTTTTGTTACCACAGATACAAAGTAAGCAAGGAGTGCTTTAAAAGTATTGTAATGATTCAGTCTTCAGAATAAGCTGCAATTGAGTGAGAGTAAAAATAAATCCTATAACCCTTATTTCTATGTTGTTCCCCTTGTTGTAAAGTTCTGCTACTATTCCAAATCATATGTATGAGATTAGCAATTATGGATGATGTCAAAAATATATCGATAAGAACAGTTGTGCAAAGTGATATGGATGCGGTTATTGAATTGCTTCAATCTATTTCAGAATTTAAACCATCAAAGTCTGATTTTTTACCCATATGGAATAGTTTCTGTGAACAAGCTAATGTTCACTCATTAGTTGCTGTGATGAATAGTCAAATTGTTGGTTATGGCTCTATTGTAATTGAGACAAAAATTAGAGGGGGCAAAGTTGGACATATTGAAGATATAGTTTCTCACTCACTGTTTCAAAAAAAAGGTATTGGTAAGACTGTTGTAGATGCCTTGCTTAGTGTTGCTAAAGCCAATGGTTGCTATAAAGTTGCTTTGCAATGCAAAGAAAATAATATTAATTTTTATAAAAAATGTGGTTACCATGTGAGTGGTATGGCTATGCAAATGTTTATTAAATAAAAGTAATGCTTAAAAAATTTCAATTTTCGTCAATAAAGATTTCATCAATCATACAAGCATCTGAAAAAGGTATTTTTATAGTTGGCCATTGATTGTAGTAAAGTTTACAATTTTAAAAATGCAAAACTTTTTAAATAAGAATTTACAGGAGAACACAATCATAGTTATGTATGAGAAAATTTGTGAAATACTTGTAAGCTTGGTTTTGCTAGTCGCAAAAAACTCATGCTACATAAGGGTTTCGAAGACTGCGATATTTGAGTCGAAATAAAAAATGAAATTTTTCAATAAAGTTAAATGGCTGATATTTAATTTTTTGTCATATATCCCAATTCCTTTAAAATTTCTTTCTTTTGTAGAGATGTTATCTTCCATGCTTCAAGGTAAGGGATGGGGATCGAAAACAATTAAGCATGAAGTAAGAGCATGTCTATCTATCTTAAAATATACTCCAAAAATATTAATAGACATTGGCGCACATAAAGGCACATATACTCAAGAGGTTAGAAAAAAAGTACATAATATCGAATGTCATTTATTTGAGCCTTCAACCAAAAATATAAAAATCTTGAATCAAAAATTTTTAAATGATGATGATAAAGTTTTCATAAATAATTTAGCATTATCAAATAAAAAAACTAATGCAACTTTATTCTCAAATACTCCTGGTTCTGGTATCGGATCCTTAACAAAAAGAAGATTAGATCATTTCAAGAGATTAGAGAGCAAAGGATATGACTGGGAAATGAATATCGAAGAACAAGTAAATCTAATTAGATTTGATGAATATTGGAAAAATAAAGATAAATTAATTGATTATGTAAAAATTGACGTAGAAGGTCATGAATTAGATGTGCTAGAGGGTTTTGGGGACTTAATTAGTAAAATAAAGCTAATTCAGTTTGAATTTGGAGGTTGTAATATTGATACCAGAACTTTTTTTCAAGATTTTTGGTATTTTTTTCAAGAAAAAAATTTTCTTCTATATCGTATTTCACCAAGAGGATGTAGATTAATAAAATTTTATACACCCAGTGAGGAGAATTTTATGACATCAAACTTCATCGCAATAAATCAAAATATTTAAACTTGAATATTGAGTTTAGTTTTTTTATTTTGTAGTTTTAAATAAAAAGCAATTATGACAAAGTATTATTTTTTTGATATTTAATTAATTATGTATACTATTAAAAACTTAATTTGTTGGAGATAACATACAAATATAAGTATATAAATTTGGGGAAAAAATATGCTCAGTAGATTTAAAGGTAACTTAAATATATTTATTAGAAGAAGTTATGCTTCAATATTTTCAAGTAATAAATTACTAATTAAGTTTAATAAACTTTTACTTGATTTGTGCCTCTCAGCATTAGGATATGGTAATTGGAGAAGCATGAAGGAAAGTGGTGAAGAGTTTTTTATAAAAAAATATTTGTCAAACCAGCCAATCAATCTATGTTTAGATGTTGGTGCTAATATAGGTAATTACTCAAAATTATTGTTAGAAGAAACTGATTCTAAAGTTATTAGCTTTGAGCCACTGCCTTTTGTTTTTAAAAAATTATCTGATAATCTTTCTGATTATTCTGATAGAACAACATTAGTCAACAAAGGTATAAGTAATAAAAGTGAGACTCTTAAAATTCATTATAACGAAAATCTACCCTCAACTGCTTCATTTGTAAAAGAATCAAATCATCTTGAACATATACAAAATAATGAAACGCTAGAAATAGAAGTCACCTCTATTGATGATTTTTGCCAGGAAAATCAGATTACTGAGATTGATTACATAAAAATTGATGTTGAGGGATTCGAATATGAGGTATTCGAAGGTGCTTTTGAAACATTTAAGTCAATTAAGCCAAAATATGTTCAAATTGAGTATGGTTGGCACCAACTTATTCGCAATACTACGCTCAATTATTATGCTGAAAAACTATCAAATTATAATGTTTATCAGTTGACATACAATAGTATGAAATTAGTTGACCCTAAGGACTCTTATGCAAATTTTCATCTTTATTCAAATTTTGTTTTTATACGAAAAGATATTGATCAATAAAGTATTTTTTAAGGTTAATGCTTCCTGCAAAAATATTTCTTTTTAATCTAATTTTTTAAAAGGTTTGAAAAACTTATCCATTGCCAAATATGAAAGCTAGAATCATTATCTCCATCTTTATATTTTTGCCATTCATTTGACATCTCATCAACATTAAACCATGTTGAAAAATCACTATTTTTTACGATTTTAATTTTTGATTCAACATAATCACTGAGCTCGTTACCTAACCACTCTCTTTGAGGTGTTTGAAGGGGCCGTTTTGGAGAATTGGTAATTGAATCATCTAAGTATTCAGAAACTAGTTCGCGCAGGAGATATTTTTGGACTCCATTTTTAATTTTGTATTCATATGGTTGAGCAAAAGCATACTCTACAAGTCTGTAATCTAAAAAAGGTTCTCTTAATTCAGTACTATAAGCCATAGAAACTCTATCGTTGAATCTCAAAGCTCTTGGTATTTTTGTGTAGAATAAATCTCTATATTGTTTATTTAGCAATTCGTTTCTAAAAGGAGTTGGATAGATGGGTTTTTTGGCTATGGATAAAAAATCCATGTTAAGAACATTTTTTTTGAAAGGAGATCCTTTCACTCCTTGAATTAATTGATCATTGTTTTCCAAGTAGTAATCATATCCAGCCCATTGCTCATCCATGCCTTGACCATCTAATAAAACTATAACATTATTATTTCTTGCTTCTTTGAATATCTTTGAATATGCGATGGTAGGAATTCCTCCGCATGGTTCATCTTGTATACGAGTCAAGAAGTCAATTTCTTTAGTAAAATGATCAACCGTTAGCAACACCTTATTTAGAGGATTTTGAGTAGTATTAATCATTTCTTTGACCCAAAAAAGTTCATCATAGTCTTCGTGACCACAGTAGAAAGTATAAGCATTGATATTCTCTTTTCCTTTCAACTGATTTACAAAAACTAATAATGCAGAACTGTCCAATCCTCCACTAATATTAAAACCAACACTTACATCAGCCCTAAATCTGAGCTCGATACTATTTTTCATAAGAGCAGCATAGTTTTCTTTAACCTCATTAAAAGGAATTTTTTCGTCAAATTTTTTAACCTCTTCTTCAAAAACATACCATTTTGTAATTGATATAGTATTATTTTTTAACTCCAAATAATGCCCTCCTGGTAACTGATAAATTTCTTCCCAAAAAGTTTCGTTAGGCATCCCATAGCTGCCAAATGCAAAGTAGCTAGCCCATATCTCTTCGTTGGGCTTTTTTTTGATTCCAGCTGCATGAATTGCTTTTATTTCAGACGAAAAATAAAATGAATCATTACTTTTGTGATAGAAAAAAGGTTTTACTCCAAAACGATCTCGTGCAGCAAATAGAGACTTTGATCTGGAATCGTAGATAGCAAATGAAAACATTCCATTCAAATGTTTGAGACAGTCTTTACCCCAAAAAATAAATGCAGCAAGTAACACTTCAGTGTCACTAGTCGTTTGAAAATTATAAGATGATTTAAGCCTTTCTCTTAGCTCAATGTAGTTATATATTTCTCCATTAAAAACGATAGAGTACCTTTTGGTTTTATCAAAAAATGGTTGGTTAGCACTATTTGATAAATCAATAATAGAAAGCCTATTGTGTCCAAGGGCAACACCTTCTTCGAGCCACTTACCCTTATAATCAGGCCCTCTGTGATGTTGAACAGTCAACATATCATCTATCAAATTAGACTTTGCATTTTTTCCGAGGATGCCTGCTATTCCACACATTTTCTTTTTAGTCTTTATACAAGCTCATTAAATATTTTGATCTAATTTATGATATGTAAGAACTTTAACTTAATATAATTGACCTGACAATGCGCCTAAATAAAATAAGAAGTTTGATTGTATTGCCTGCTTTAATGGAGATCATACTTTTGTATACGTCAAGCATCAAAATTAGTAATTTATATATGATAAAGTAATATTTATTATTAAAATTGGTATTAGATTATTTAATACATTTAAGGTGCGTAAATTGATAAAAGAGGTTTCGTTAATTATACCAAGTCAAAATGCCGAGACAGAGGTACATGCATTGTTAAGAAGTATACAAAACTGGGAAATAATGCCTAATGAAATTATAGTAGTTGATTCTTCAAGGAATAAGCTATCTAATCCAAAAGATATTGAAGCATTTACTAAAAAATTTAATATTAAATTATTAATAATTCATGAAAAAGAACTTTATCCAGGTCATGCTCGAAATATTGGAATAAAAAATTCTTCAAATACTTTTTTAGCATTTCTTGATACATCTACACAACCTAGTGATAAATGGTTGTCTAGCGGACTGGATTTAATAAAAGCTCAAAATACAAAAGGTGTATGGGGTAGCACTTATTACCAAGCCGATACATTAGTTTCAAAAATTTTTAGAGCATCTACTTTTGGTGCAAAACCTATTAAGACCTTTCCTGGAAGTATTTTAAATAAAAGTATATTTAATATATGCGGACTATTCATTGAAACTACCCGAGCAGGTGAGGATGGAGATTGGATGAGCAGAGCAGAGCTTCAAAGAATTAAAATGTCTTCTCCAAAGGAAGTTTTAGAATATAATCAACTTAATTTCATGAACGTTTCAAAATTGATTAAGAAGTGGTTCAGAAATTACATACACACGGCAAAGCTACCATTTTTTTCAGCTCATAAAAGTTATTACTACTATGGAATCTCATTTGTGGCAGTGTTAATTGCATATAACTGGAACAGAGTCTTGGCGGCATGGGACAGAGATAGCATTTTCTTTATTCCAAATATTACAACAATAAGCGTCATATCAATACTAACAATATATATTCTTATGAGAGGCATAATACTTCCAAGAAAAAAAGGAGTAAATATTGGATTTATATTCCCAATCAACTTTATATTTATTTTTTTATTGTCGGCACTTCTTGATTTAACAAAAGCCTTGGCATTTGGCTATTCAAAGTTTTTTAACAATTAATGAAATTATGTTAAAACCAAGACTTTTTTGTTTCTGGACAGACGATAACATTATGAGCATCAATCGTCGTAACGCGTTATCTTCCCTTTCAAATACAGGCCTAGAAGTAATATTTGTAAATCAGGACAATCTTTCAAATTGGATTCTAAAAAATGTTCCTCTTCACAGCTCTTATGAATATTTAAGCTCTGTTCACAAAGCAGACTATCTTAGATGTTACTTTATGCATCATCATGGTGGAGCTTACTCAGATGTTAAAGTGATTGAGGAATCTTGGCTGTCTTCGTTTGACGATCTAAAAAAAAGCGATTATTTAATCAATGGATACAGGGAAATTAATTGTATTGAAACTGCACGAGGAAGAGGATTATTAAATGATATCTGGTTGGCATTAAATTTTTATAAGGTGATTGGAAATGGAGCATACATTTGTAAACCAAATACTTCATTTACAAATGAATGGTTTAATTCAGTACAAAAAATTCTTGATTCCAAAGGTGAATTGTTAAAAAAGCATCCATCAAATAGCTCCAGAGATTTTTATTTAAAAAGATGTGATGATGGAAGTATTAGCAATTATCCGATTAGATGGACAGAAATATGTGGTGAGGTATTCCATCCTCTATGCTTAAAGTATTCAAAAAAGATTTTAAAAAACTTACCAACACCAGATTTTTCCAAATCATATTTGTAAATGATTTCAATATTAAAAAATTTCCCAGTTGTAATACATCAGTTATTCTTTTTATTTTCACAATTATTAATTTTATATTTTTATGGAATTAGTTACTCTGGCTCACTTGCATACATAGGTGCAGTTTCAACATTTTTAGCTATCTTAATATGCCTTAGATGGGACATTGAGATATTGGTAAGCAAATATCAAAAACTATCTGAAAATTTACATGATGCAAGTGTGACTATTGCTTTTATGACGATCATCATTGTCTTTTTGAATTCTCTATTTGGAAATTTTATACCAATTCATGTAATCCTATCAGCATTAGCAATAGCAATACACGAATCATTGGTTGCAATTTTATTTGTACAAAAAAAATATATATTTACTCTTTCTTTAGAACATTGCCTGCAATTGCTCTAGTTTTCTTTGCATTTTTGGGCTTTGGGCCAGATATTATTTGGCCTGCATCATTTTATGTATCTGTATTTTTCTTAATAATATATTTTAAAAATTTATTTATTAAAGCTTTTCTTAATTCAAGCATACAAAGAGTAAAAGATATAAAGATTTTAAATATGATTAATGCTGCAATCACAGCAACAACTTTTTCTTTTTTTTCAGCTTTATTCATAATAATTATTAATCATTACTATGGTGATGATTATGTAGGCTTATGGGCAAACACAATTCGTATTTTTAATTCTGCTTTAATTTTTTTATTAGCTGCTAGTTTGCCTTTTGCTTTAAATATGCTCAGAGATAAAAATTTTGCATTTGAAAAGGTGACTATATTCTTTTACTTATGGTTTTTGTTATTACCTTTAATAATCATATCTTTTTTAGTTGTTTCAAATTATGGAATATCTATTTTTTCTATTTTTAAAACATTTGATTTTGAGATTACAAATACCAACTTAAGCATTATTTTCCTTATTGGTACGGCTATTTCTTTTATTGGTTCAACGCAGGGACTCTATCAGGCTTTGAATAAAAGCATTACATTGTTCTTAATGATTTTGATTACATCGTTATTTGGACTATACGCATTATTAAATTCTACTTTAACATTTATGTTATTAATCAAAATATTTTTACTTCTTGTCATGATAATTGTATCTATGATACTAATCCATTTCATATACCATTTAACATATAAAATAAAATAATGAATATTAATTATTCTGATGCCTATATCAAAAACATACTTGAAAAAACAAATACAGTTGCAGTTATTGGCGCAAGTGCTAATAAAGAAAGAGATAGCTATAAGGTTATGGATAGTTTAATAAAAAATGGCTATAAAGTTTTTCCAGTAAACCCTAATGAGACAGGTAATTTAATTCTGGGACAAAAATGTCATTCAGACATCGAAGACATTAAAAGTCACATTGATTTAGTCGATATATTTAGAGAAAAAAAAGCAGTTATGAGCATTGCAAAACAAGCAATAAAAATAGGTGCAAAATTTTTGTGGATGCAGGAGGGTGTTATTCATAATGAAGCTGCAAGTCTCGCTGAAAGTGCGGGCATTAAAGTTATTATGAACAGATGTACAAAAAAAGAATTATCTAAGCCTTATTGGACTAATAAAATTAAATAGCTTTTAATAGGATATGTATGAGCAATAAAAATCAACCCCTTTTAAAAGAAATAAAAAACTCTGGGATCTTGCGTTTAATTTTAAATGAACCAAAAAACAAGAATGCGTTATCTAAAAGGATGATATCTAGCTTACAGGAAGCTATTTTACTTGCCTCATCTGATGATTTAGTCAAAGTAATCATAATTGCAGCTAGTGGAAATGTGTTTAGCGCCGGCCATGATTTAAAAGAAATTACAGAAGCTAGATATCATAAAGACAAAGGTGAGTCATATTTTAAAGATTTGTTTAGTTCATGTTCAAATTTAATGAAATTGATAGTTGAATGCCCTAAGCCTATTATTGCTGAAATTAACGGTGTTGCAACTGCAGCTGGATGTCAACTTGTTGCTTCATGTGATCTAGCAATTTCATCAGACAATTCAAGATTTGCAACTCCTGGTGTAAATATAGGCTTGTTTTGTTCAACTCCCATGGTGGCTTTATCAAGGAGTGTAAGTAAAAAAAATGCACTGAAGATGCTTTTAACTGGTGAAATGATTAATGCAAAAGAAGCAAGAAGAATTTCATTAATTAATGATTATGTATCTGAAAGTGAATTGAAGGATTATGTAATGAATTTAGCATTAATGATTTCTCAAAAATCCTCAAGAAATATAAAAATAGGAAAACAAGCTTTTTATAATCAACTTAATTTAGATTTATCAGATGCATACGAATATACATCAGCAATAATGGCTGAAAATGTATTAGAAGATCATGCTATCGAGGGAATAAGTGCTTTTCTTGAGAAAAGAGATCCAAACTGGCATGAATCAAATGAGTGATCCATTAAAATTAAAAAAATTTATAAGAACTGTAGATAATTTTCCAATAGATGGAATTATTTTTAGAGATATTACAAGCTTAATTGAGACACCAGAAGCTTTTGTTAAGACTTGTGATGAATTAACTAGAATAACAAAAGAATTTGGTGCAAGCATTGTTGCAAGTATCGAAAGTAGAGGCTTTATATTTGCTGGAACAATAGCAAGAGATCTATCTTTACCATTTGTTCTTGCAAGAAAACCAGGCAAACTTCCAAATGAAACATTTCAAAAAAGTTTTGATTTAGAGTATGGGAGTACTTCAATTGAAATACAAAAAAATACAGATATAAAACCTAATCAGAAAATTGTGATTGTTGATGATCTTGTTGCAACAGGAGGAACTGCCATCGCTTGTGCTGAACTTTTAACTGAAAATTTCAATGTTAGGAATGAAGACATCCTGATATTAAGTATTATTGATTTAACAGATCTTGGTGGGAGTTCTCTAATTAGAAAAAAAGGATATGCTATAAAGACGATTGTTGATTACTAAACTTAATCTAATTTTCTTTGATATTATTTATTTATGACAGAGCCATATGGAAGACTAATGATAGATCTTAATGGAAAGAATCTATCAGATGAAGACAAATTTTTATTATCAAGTAAGCATATAGGTGGATTAGTCCTGTTTTCTAGAAATTTTGACTCATATGATCAATTAAATAAACTTGTAAACGAAATTTATTCAATCAAAGAGAATATTATTATTGCTGTTGATCAAGAAGGTGGAAGGGTGCAAAGATTTGAAAGAGAATTTACAAAAATACCCTCAATGCATGAGGTATCTCTTTTTGCTAAGCAAAATAATGATCTAGAATTTATTAAAGATTTGGCTTGGTTGGTTTCAAGTGAACTAATTGCAACAGGTATAGATATCAATTTTGCACCCGTATTGGATATAAATAGGAATATTTCTAGCATCATAGGAGATAGATCTTTTTCAAATGATATTTCTGTTGTGATAAACAATGCTTCAGCTTATATAAATGGAATGCATGAAGCAGGAATGAAGTCTACTGGCAAACATTTTCCTGGACATGGCAATGTAATAGAGGATAGCCACATAGAACTGCCAATAGATGAAAGAAGGCTTAATGATCTGATGAGCACAGATATAAAACCATATATAGAACTAAAAGATAAATTAGATGCAATAATGTGTGCTCATATATTATTTTCAGAAGTTGATAACAAAATTCCTAGTTTTTCTAATATCTGGATTAATGATATTTTAAGAAATAAGATTAACTATAAAGGTCTAATATTAAGTGATGATTTATCAATGCAAGGATCTGGGAATCAAAGCCTTGAGTCTAAGGTAAGAGTGTCATTTGATGCAGGATGCGATATGGTAATAATTTGTAATAATAGAATTGGAGTTAAAGAAGTAATTTATCATCTAGACGAAATAGATGTTGAACAATCAGAAAAAATATCTGAAATAAAGAGCTCTAAGAAGGTTAATTGGAATGATCTTTTGAATGATAAAAGAGCGCTGGCAACAAAAGAAAAATTAAAAAACTTTAAGGAGTTGAAATGAGAAGAATAATTACAGGACACAATGAGAAGGGTAAATCAATTGTTAGCTTAGACGGACCGCCGGCTAGATCAATCGGGGAGGATGTTGGAGGATTATTTGAGTTATGGAACACAGATGGAAATGATGTCATATCCACCGATTCAATCGATAGAGCAGATGATGACATTATTTTATCTCCACCATGCGGTGGTACGAAATTTAGATATTTTCAAATCAATCCTCTTCCAGAAGGAGTTCCAGAGGATATGTTGCAAGAAATAGCTGCAGATGCTTTTGAGAAAGTTGGTGCAGCCCATCATAGAATTGATACCTCAAAGCATCCTGCAATGCATAAAACTGAAACAGTAGATTATATTATTCTCCTTAAGGGAGATGTGACACTAATTCTTGATGAAGAAGAAATTGATCTGAAGCCTTTTGATGTGGTTGTTCAAAGAGGAACTAATCATGCATGGGTAAATAA
>MDTD01168255.1_pt1 | contig 10949 bp, 11 predicted proteins | sample 811221 | NCBI WGS metagenome assembly MDTD01 (sample SAMN05326646, study PRJNA326480) | marine metagenome | isolation source: seawater | place: Pacific Ocean: South West | collected 2011
TTCGAAGCGCCGCCGATCGTGCCGGCGTGACACATCGGCAGGTGGTAGCTCTCCATGAAATTCTCGGCGAGGATCTTCCAGTTGGTGTTCCAGCGATGCTCCTCGCTGAAAGTCTGGACATAGTCGCCCATGTTCAGATAGCCGACCAGCGTGTCGAGGTCGGAAAGGGTTTCCGCGAGGGGCGGCAGGTCGGGGTCGAGCGTGACCATGATCCAGCCCAGCCACTCTTCGCAGCGGATCGCCGGCAGGCTGACATCCTTCTTGCAGAAGCTGCCGTTCTTCTCCATCGCCGGCGCACCGCGCAGGCTGCCATCGAGCGAATAGGTCCAGGCGTGATAGGGACAGGTGATCGTGCGGACATTGCCGCGGCCTTCCAGCAGCACCGACATGCGGTGGCGGCAGACATTGGAGAGCGCCCGCAAGTCCCCTTCCCGGTCGCGCAGGACGATGATCGGCTCGCCCGCGATCTCGATGGTCATGTAGTCGCCGGGCTTTTTCAGGGAATCGGCCCGTCCGGCGCAAAGCCAGCTTTTGGAAAAGATTTCGGTTTGTTCGAGTGCTAGAAAATCCGCGCTGGTATAGGCCGAGACCGGCATCGCCTGGGCGTTTTCGAACGGGGTTGCCACATTCTCCGCAAGCTCGCTGACCGCGTCCACATGCTTCGTCATTCCACTCTCCTTCTCGCGACGCCCGGTCTTCGTGCTGCGTCGCGGCTTCCAACGCGGCCCTGCCCCAGGCATATTAACCGCAGGATGGCGCGCGGCGGGGAACAGAGAAAGAAAGAAATCGCTTAGTTGCAATTATGCAAAGGCGAAGCCGTCAGCGAAAGACCCAGTCGCGGATCAGGGCGTGGTAGCGTGCGAGCTGATCGATGGCGATCGATTCATCCGGCTGGTGGCCGTCCTTCATCGTGCCCGGCCCGCAGACGACGGTCGGGATGCCGCGTTCGGCAAAATAGCCCGCCTCGGTCCCGAAGGCGACGGTCGCCGGCGTCGGATCGGGCAGGGCGCTGGAAAACCGCATCACCATGGGATCGTCCGCCAGGGCCGAGAGACCGGGATACTGCCCCGTGCAGGTGATCCGCGCGCCTTCGGGAACAACGAGGCGGGAGAGAATGGCCTCCGGCGTTTCGCTCGCCAGATGGCGGATTTCGAACAGAACCTCGGCATGGTCCGGCACGATGTTGAGCGCCACGCCGCCGCGGGCGATGCCGGCATGGACGGTGGAAAAAGGCGGGTCGAAGGCGTCGTCGCGCGCGCCCTCCTTGGCCAGCGCGTCCTGAAGGCGTCTCAGCGCGAGGATGAATTCGGCGGCGCCATGAAGCGCATTGGTGAAATAGGGCGCCATCGCGGAATGGCCCGGCGAGCCGTCGAATTCAGCCCGGTAGCTGGCCTTGCCCTTGTGCCCCAGCACGGGGCGCATCAGGGTCGGCTCGCCGACGATGCAGAGATCCGGCCGGCCCAGAACCGGCACAACCCTGTCGATCATTTCCGGAATGCCGCGACAGCCGAGTTCCTCGTCCCAGCTCAGACAGATCAGAACGGGTCTTGGCGGCGGCGTTTCCCGCAATGTTTCGGCCAGCGCCAGCACGCAGGCGATGAAGCCCTTCATGTCGGTCGTCCCGCGGCCGGTATAGCGTCCAGCGCGCTCGGTGAGGCGGAATGGCTCTTCCGTCCAGTTCTGCCCGTCGACCGGAACGACATCCGTATGGGCGGAAAACAGCGTTCCGCCACCGCCATCGCCGAAGCGGGCGAGCAGGCCGGCTTTGGTTCCGTCTCGCGCGGGTATGAGGGTGACGGCAAATCCTGCGGCATCCAGCAGGTCTTTCACCCAGGCGATCAGGTCGATATTGGGCGTGCCGGCAATCGTCGGGAAGGCGACGAGCTGTTCGAGCAGCGGCTTTATTCTGTCCGGCATGGCAGGCTTCTCTGATTGTGGCGCGCGCGGTCTAGCTTCCGGCGAAATGGAAGGTGTCGTCGTTCTGGATGAAATTCTTGGCGTGTTCGATGAAGGTCGACACCGTACGGGCGTTCGCCGCCCCCTCGGACATCAGCAGCCCCATATTGAGCGGCCGCACCGATCCCGACAGCGGCACGAAACGAAGCTTCTGGCCGTCGGGGGCAAGGTTGGACAAGGGGCGGATATTGGCGACCGAATATCCGAAATTATTGGCCACCAGCGAGCGCATGACCGCCATATCCCGGGTCCGTTCCGCGATTTCCGGACGGATCCCCAGCGACGAGAAGATCGATAGGAAATAGTCGGTGCTCATAGGCAGGTCGAGCAGGATCATCGGATAGCGCGCAAGGTCCATCGGCGAGACATAGGGGCGCTCGGCCAGGGGGTGGGCCTCGCTGAACAGCGCGAAAGGCGGCAGCTCGACCAGCGGGACGAAGTTCAGGTCCGCCGGAATGTTGAGATCGTAGGTGAGCGCGATATCCAGCCTTGCGGCGCGCAGCTCGTTGAAAAGCTCGGACTGGTCCCGTTCGAACTGGCTGAACGCGACCTCGGGGAAGAGATCAACAAAGCTGCGGCGCAGGCGCGGCAGCACGATCTGCGCAAAGGTCAGGAGACAGCCGACCCTGAGGTTGCCGCGCACCGTTCCGGCCACATCGGCCGCCAGCTGGTTGAGCGCATTGGCCTTTTCCAGCGTCTCGCGCGCGGCGTTGAGGAAAAGTTCGCCGGTCTGCGACAGGGACAGGCCATGGGCATGGCGGCGGACGAAAAGCTTGAGGCCGAACTCCGCCTCAAGCTGGGCGATGGCGGCGGAGATGGAGGGCGAGGAAACATTGATCTTCTGCGCGGCATGCGCAATCGAGCCGCAGTCACAGACCGCGACGAAATATTCCAGCTGTCTGAAGGTGATACGAAGCGGCACCCTGTTCCTCTATCCTTCAAAAGCACCAGGCCTGTCAGCCGATGATCCAGTATAAGGTGCTTTTGCGGGGGAGCAATCGAGCATGGAACGGTGACCGGGTTCGCTCATTCGTCCCCCGGCACGCCGTAGGAGGGCGCGGCCTCGGGGTTGAGGGCGCGGGTGACATAGTCGTCCGCCTGGGGCTTGTAGATTTCAAGGGCGCGGGCCAGGGCCGCGATCGGGCAATCCGCGTCAAGCCAGTCGATGCGCAGCTCGACATAGGGCCAGCTCTGCCGGTCGACCACCAGAAGGCCGGCCGAATGGACGGGTCCTGCTTCGCCGCCCGCGGCAAGGCCCGCCTGCATCGCCGCGACCAGCCGGTCGGCGAGCGTGCCGGTGGCGGTTTCGAAGGCTGAAACCATGGTGGCGGGCACCTGGTCATTGGCCAGCAGGTTGCCGCCGGCCGCGCAATCGGTTCCGGACGCGCTGGTCCAGATTCCGAGCGCCTTCGGGCCGGAATGGATCGCGCTTTCGCCCTTTCCATCGATCGCCAGAAGCTGGCGGTAGGCTGGAAAGCCGTCGGCATCGCGGGCCGCAGCAACGGCCTCTTCCGCGCCAGCGCCTTTCTTCATTTCGGCAAGCATGAGGGGGCCGAGGGCCGGATTGGTGACATTCTGCGTCGAAACCGCGCCGACGCCGGCTTCGGCGAACATGCAGCGCGCGGCGACCGCCGGAGAGGACGAGGCGATGGCGACGCCGAACTCTCCGGTGTCGCGACAGCGGGCAACGATTGAAAAGGTCATGTCCGGGCCTTTGCTGGTTTGATCGGGGCTGTTTCAGTCGAGGCTGGTTCAGTCGGGAATGACGGCGGTGCCGTCGATTTCGACGAGCCATTCCGGTCGTGCGAGACAGGTCACGACCACGCCTGTCGACACCGGATGAACGTCCTTGATATATTCGCCCATGGTGCGGTAGACGGCCTCGCGGTGGCGCACGTCGGTCAGATAGACGACGACCTTGCACAGATGCTCCATCGAGCCGCCGGCCTCCTCGATCAGCTGCCTGATATTCTGCATGACCTTGTGGGTCTGCTCGACCGGATCATGGCTTGCGATGTTCTCTGCGGTATCGAGATCCTGGGGGCACTGGCCGCGCAGAAACACCGTCCTGCCTCTGGCAACGACGGCCTGACAGAGATCGTTGTCGAGCTTCTGCTCGGGATAGGTGTCCCTGGTGTTGAACTTGCGGATGCGCGTATGTGCCATGAGGCTCCCCTTTTTTGCTTGCGTCCGATATCGGGCCCGATGCGGCGATGCGGCCTATTCCGCCGCTGACCGCAAGCCATCCGAAGGCGCTTGATAATCGCGGTATTTCTGCTGGATCAGGATGTGATCGGCAACATATTTCGCATCGTGCCAGACGCCCCAGATGAAGCTCGATCCGCGCCCGGAAAGCCAGGGCAGGCCGAGGAAATAGAGGCCGGCTTCGCCGGAGACGCCGCGCTGGTGAACCGGTTGGCCGCGCTCGTCGCATATGTCGAGTTTCAGCCAGCTGTAGTCGGAGCGAAATCCGGTGGCCCAGATGACCGTGGTGATTCCGGCCTCTTCGAGGTCGAGCTCGTAAACGGGATTTGCGATGCAGTCGGGCGTCGGGCCGAAGACGCGCGCCTCGGGTTCTGCCGGCAGGTCGAGGCCGTTGCGGGCGACATAGGCGTCGGCCTCATCGAGCAGCGACAGGTAATAGGCATCGCCGCCGGCGATATTGTCGGCAAGGTCATGGGCGAAGCTGAGGACGCCGTTCTCGAAACTTACGGTGCGGCCGACCAGCGTCATGCCGTTCTCCGCCAGCCTGCGGAAATCGATGGTCTCGCCGCCGCGCGCGCCGCTGACGGCGATGGTCACATGTTCCGTGCCGGGCGCCTGAGCCTGCAGGTTCCATTTGCCGAGAACGCCGAGCCACCACACGAAATCCCGGCCGCGATAGGCGCGCGGCGGCCGATCATGCGGGCCGACGGACAGATAGACCTTGCGGCCGCTGCGGGAAAGCTCATCGGCAATCTGGACGCCGGAAGAGCCGGCGCCGACGACCAGGACGCTGCCGGCCGGCAATTGCGCGGGATTGCGGTAGGCGGACGAATGCAACTGGTTGACCGAAGCCGTTTCCGGAATGATCGGCGGCATGGCGGGTTGCTGAAACGGGCCGGTGGCCACGACCACGTTCAGGGCCTCGAAGTCGCCCTTGTCGGTCTTCACCAGAAAGCCGCGTTCGTGGTCCTTGCGTTCGACGGAAAGAACCTCGACCCCGCAGCGGACCGGCGCGTTGATCTTCTCGGCATAGGCGACGAAATAATCGGCAACGGCGTCCTTGTGGACGAAGCTGTCGGGGTCGGCGCTCTCGAATTCGAGGTTCGGGAAACGGTCGTGCCAGGCCGGACCATTTGCAACGAGCGAATCCCAGCGCGCCGTGCGCCAGCGTTCGGCAATCCGGCTCCGCTCGAGCACGACATGCTGCGTTCCGTGGTTGCTCAGATGCTCGCTCGCAGCGATCCCGGCCTGACCCGCGCCGACCACGATCGTGTCAAATCTTTCCAAAGCCATAGTCAACTCGTCCCATCTCAACGGCGCGTGTGAACCCAGCCGTTTTTGTGCATCGTCAAAAGCCTAGGGGCATTGTCTGGCAAGCAAAAATAGCAAATCCGATAGCGTTGATTAGGAGAGACCTAAGCTGACGCGGCAGTGCAACGGCAATATGCCAGTGCGCGTTCTGTCTCCCGAATTGTTGTTAGCCTGCATCTAAGTCCTGACTTGGTTTCGTTTCGCTCGCTCCCATGCCCATTTTTGCGACAGTGCTCAAAAATTAACGTCTTAATAATGCGCCTTATTGACAGATATAATATATATTATTATCACTGATGGCATGGTAGATGTCATTCCCCTCATCCAACAGCGTTTCGCGGCCAGCGACGGCAAGCCGAAATATCAGCGTTTGCTGGATGTGATCATTCAGCTCATTTCGGCTGATGCGCTGCCCAATGGCACACGGTTCCCGCCCGATAATGTCATGGCCGCCGAGCTCGGCGTGAGCCTGGGCACCGTTCAAAAAGCGCTCGTTCGGCTTGAGGCGGAGGGTTTCGTTTCGCGCGCGCCGCGGCGCGGGACCGTTGTCGATGCCTCGCAGGTGGCCAGTGATGTGATCTACATTTTCCGCTTTCGCGATGCGAGGACCGGTGAACTGATCCGCCCGCAGGTGCGGATGCTGGGCATCACCGCGGAGAACGGCCCGGGCCCCTGGCGCGATCCCCTCGGGGTGGACCACGCGGTGCGTTTCGAGCGCCTGCTGCGCATCGACATGGAGCCGCCGGTTTATTCCGAAGTCTTCGCGCCGCGGGCCTTCGCCGAGGACCTGCTCGATATGCCGCCCGAGCAGTTGAACGGCAGTTCGCTGCACAGGCAGATCGAGGAAAAGACCGGCGCGCCGATCCTGCGCAGCCGCCAGTTCGTCCGTATGGCGCCGCTCTCACGGGCGGCCTGCCGTCACCTGATGCTCGACGACGAAACCGTGGGCCTGATCTGGGACATCGTGACCTTCAGCTCCGACGGTTCTCCGGTGACATTTCAGCGCATCCAGCTTCCGGCCAACCACCGGCCGGTCGAATTCGACATAGAAACCAATCTCGGCGCAAACAGATCGGCAAGAATCTGAACGCGCTTTCCGACTTCCAAAGGAGAACGACATGCCATCTTTTTATAAATCACTTGCCCTGCTGTGCGGACTGAGCCTGGTCGCAGCGCCGGCCCTTGCAGACGAGTGGCAACCGGAGGGGCCGATCCGGCTGCTCATCGGGTTCGGCGCCGGCGGTGGAACCGACACGCAGGCGCGCGCGCTGGCGAGCGAGCTTTCCGAGAACGAAGGCTGGGACATCGTTCCGCAGAACGTGCCGGGCGCGGGCGGCGCGGTCATGGCCGCGCAGTTGAAAGACGAGCCGGCCGATGGTCTGACGCTGGGGCTTGCGCTCAACACGACCTTTACCTTTCCCACCCAGTCGAATGCCGGCTTCGGCCTCGACGACTTCACCTTTCTGACGACGACGGCGGCCTCGCAGACCGGCGTTCTGGCGCGCACCGATTCCGGCTGGACCTCGCTCCAGGACATGGTTGACGCGGCCAAGAACGGCACACGGATCGTCTGGACGAATTACGACCCGCTGACCCAGCTTGCATCGGACGTCATCGCCGATCATTACGGCATCCAGGTCAACAATGTCATGGGGTCGGGCGGTCGTTCCGGCGTGGATTCCCTCGTCGCGCAGGATGCCAATGTCGCCTGGGGCGGCGGCGCCCAGCAGGCCCTGGTGGAAGCCGGCGTGTTGCAGATTCTCGCCTCCGCCGAGGGTGCGCCGCTGGCGCAGGCGCCGGAACAGCCGACCCTGAAGGATCTGGGCATGGACTATAATTTCGGCTTCAAATTCGTGCTCGCCGCGCCGGCCGAACTGCCGGAGGAGGCCCGCACGGCCATAACCGAGGCGGTCGCCGAAATTCTCGACAATCCCCAGTCCGAAACCGCCCAGTTCATCCAGCGGCAGTACCCGCCGGCGCCGGTCGTTGTTTCTGGGGCCGCGCTTGAAGACGAATTGAGCGCGGACCGCAAGTCCTTCGAAGCCTTGCAGGCAAAGTTCAAGGCCAACTGAGCAGGCTGCGCGCACGATGAACCGTCCATGGGAATTCATGATCGGTGTGTTTGGCTTGGCGCTCGCCATAGTCGCGGTCACCGTGTGGTTTCCGTACGACATCGCAGGCAGCTTCATGCAGAAAACGCTCACCGGGCGCATACAGCCCGGTGATGCCTTCTATCCCACTGTCCTTGCGGCGATCCTTGGCCTGCTCGGCGCGATCCAGATGCTTGCCAGCCTGCGCCGGACCGGCGACAGGTCCGCAGTCGGGCTCTCGTTTGAAAACCTGCGGTTTCTCGTTGTGCTCTGCGCCCTGCTCGGCCTTTCGGGGCTGCTCTGCTACGGGCTCGCGCCATGGCTTGCGGAGACCTTGAACGGCGGGCGCGCCTATCGCCTGCTGCGCGATACCGCGCCGTGGAAATTTCTCGGCTTCGTTCTCGCGGCGCCAGCGCTAATCTGGCCGATGGTGGCTCTGAGCGAGCATCGCGTGAGCCTCAGGGGCGTATTATTCGTCGGGGGATTTGTCGCCATTCTGCTGGTCGTTTTCGGCATTGCGCTGCCCGACACATTCCTGCCGCCCAACGCCGAGTATTGACCAATGGAACTCGTTCTCGACTACGTTCTGCGCGGCATACACGCGGCGCTCTTTACCCCCGATGGCGCTGTCGCCTGGATGACCCTCGTCATGGTCGTTTCGGGCTTGATCGGCGGCATCGTCGTGGGCGCGGTCCCGGGGCTCAACGGCCCCTTCGCCATGGCCATCGCCCTGCCGGTCCTTATTTCCTCCTTCGGCACGGGCAATGAGGCCCTCCTGCCGGTTCTGGCCTTTCTGATCGGCGTGATGAAGGGATCGACGCTCGGCGGCGCCGTGCCGGCTGTGCTGTTCAATACACCGGGCACGCCCGATGCACTGATGACAACGCGTGACGGCTACCCCATGGCGCAACAGGGCCGCGCCGGAGAGGCTCTGCAGACGGCACACTACGCCTCCGTTCGCGGCGACACGTTCTCCGACATGGTTTTGTTCGTCGCGGCGCCGACGCTCGCCGTTCTGGTCGAGCGGGTGCTCGATCTGCCCGAAAAGGCGGCGATCATCATCCTCTCGCTGTCCTTCATGGCCGCGGTTTCGGGCAGCGCCGTGCTCAAGGGGCTGATGGCCGGCGTTCTTGGCATGCTGCTGGCGCTGATCGGTTCCTCCGTCTCGGGTTACGGTCCCCGGATGACGCTGGGGCTTGCCGAACTCAAGCCAGGCATTCCGGCGACTGCGGCGATCATGGGCATGCTGATCCTGTCGGAAGCCTTTGCCCAACTGGAGAGCCTCTGGCGCCGCCGCGCGGAAGGGCCGGCCGGCGAGCGAACCGTTACGGGTGAGCACACCCGCATGACGCGCTCAGGCAAAAGGCTGTTGCGCTGGGTGATCCTGCGTTCGGCCGCGATCGGCACGGCCATAGGTTCGCTGCCCGGCATCGGCACAACTCTTGCGGCCACGCTTGCCTATGAAGCCAGCAGGGCGCGGGCAGAGAACAAGGAAAATTTCGGCAAGGGCGACCCGCGGGGGCTGGCCTCCTGCGAGGCCGCGAACTCCGCGGTGTCGGGCGCAAATCTTATTCCTGTGATGAGCCTCGGCATCCCCGGAAACCTCGCCGCGGTGTTCATCATCCTGGCGGTCGATTCCGTGGGGGATTTCACCTTCGGCCCGCAGGTCTTCCGTTTCACCGAAATCAAGGAGGTCGCGGGTTACGGCACGATCCTGAACGCCTCCCTGGTCATCGCCTTCTCGATCTTCACCCTGATGTCGATCGCAAACCTCGTGAACTGGGTGGTCGGCGGGCGGATCATGGTGTTTCTTGGCGTGCTGAGCCGGATACCGGCGGCCATGGTCGCGCCGGCGGTGGTGCTGTTGACCCTGACGGCGGCCTACGTCCAGGATGGCGGCGTCATCGCCATCGCCACGGCCTTCGTCTTCGGCGTCATCGGCTATGTGATGATGCGGCTGCATGTTCCGCTCCTGCCCTTCATCATCGGCTTCATCCTGTCGCCCAATCTGGAGCAATTGCTGCGCGGCGGCTTTTCCGCCTCCGGCGCCGATCCCCTGTTTCTTTTCAAATCGCCGCTTTCCTGCGCTTTTCTGCTCATTGCCGTGGCGATCGTCGTTACCTCCTTCCTGAAATCTTCCGGAGCCAGAACAGAATGAAAATCACCTTGCTTGGAACCGGCACGCCTGCGCCATCGATCAAGCGTCAAAGCTCGGGCTATGCCGTCGAGATCGGTAACGACCTGCTGGTCTTCGATCACGGTCCCGGCGCGCATCAGCGCCTGCTGGAGGCCGGCTACAGCGCGACCGATGTGACGCATTTCTTCTTCACCCATTATCACTACGACCATCTGATGGACTATCCGCGCCTGCTCCTGACGCGCTGGGATCATGGCGCGGCGGACCTGCCGCAGCTGAAGGTCTTCGGTCCCGCGCCCCTGGCCGAAATCAACGACCGCGTCATGGGAGCAAACGGGCTGTTCGCGCTCGATATCGCCGCCCGCATCAACAGTCCGGCAAGCCAGGCGGTCTACCAGGCGCGGGGCGGAGTGGGGGCACGACCCGGACCTCGGCCGAGCCTGCGCGAAGTGGCTGTGGGCGATCGCGTTGAAGGCACGGGCTGGACCGTCACGGCGGGGCCTGTGCGCCATGTTCAGCCTGACCTGAACTGCCTCGGCTATCGTATCGAAACCGCCGACGGCACGCTTGTTTATTCGGGCGACAATGGCGGCGTCTACGAGCCCTTCATCGCTTTCGCCCAAGGAGCGGATATCCTCATTCACATGAACCATTTCCTGTCGGGCACGGAGGCGACGCCGGAATACCGGCAAATGTCGGGCTCGCATCTCGACAATGCCGAAACGGCGCGTCGCGCCGGCGTCAAAACGCTGGTGCTCACCCACTTCCTGCCGATGCTCGACCAACCGGGCGTCAAGGAACGCATGGTTGCGGAGATGCACGAAATCTTCGGCGGCACCATCATCCTGGGAGAGGATCTGATGCGGATCCCGCTTGATATCGAGGGCCCGACGACAGCGGACTGATGGTTGTATTGCGTAACCTGGCCTTCGGCAGCGAGGAGAGGGCTGTGCAGGCTTTCAAGCATGTCAGAGCGGCGTGATCTCCCCCTGTTAATCCAAAGCCTTCGAGGAAGAGCCGGTTCCGCTTCTCATTTTTATCAAAAACGCCATCAATGCCTGGATGAGCTTGACCTCGGTGAGTTTGCGAATGGTCTTGCTGAAGAAGCTCTTGTCCCAGCCCGTCGCCTCGGACAGTGAATAATAGGCCGGCCAGTGGCGCGATCGGGCAGCATCAGTATACGCCATCGCATGAGGGTGATCTCGCTGGCGCGCGTGAAACCCTTAAGTGACAGGCGCCCGGGTTCAGAA
>MDTD01018453.1_pt1 | contig 10948 bp, 5 predicted proteins | sample 811221 | NCBI WGS metagenome assembly MDTD01 (sample SAMN05326646, study PRJNA326480) | marine metagenome | isolation source: seawater | place: Pacific Ocean: South West | collected 2011
AAGACAAACCGTTTTTTATGTGGTTCGCAGCGACAGACGCACACCGTGGATGGTCGAAAGATGCGGTCAGTCCTCCCCACACTCATGCCGATGTTGTTGTTCCGCCGTATCTGCCGGACACAGAAGATGTTCGTCAGGATTTAGCTCTTTACTACGATGAAGTAAGCCGGATGGATGAATATGTCGGTAAAGTAGTTGCCGAATTGAAATTGCAGAATGTCTTTGAAAACACGGTGATTATTGTGATGGCCGACAATGGCCGCCCATTTCCGCGTTGTAAAACGACCATGTATGACAGCGGTATCCGCACACCATTTGTCGTATCATGGCCACAGGAAGTGGATCCCGGTGCTGTGAACGGTAATTTGGTGAGTAGCGTGGATATCGCTTCCACCTTTGTCGAACTGGCCGGTCTCCCGGTTCCGAAATCTTTTCAGGGGAGATCTTTTGCTCAGGGGCTTCGAAATGTAGCTGTTGCTAATCGAGACTACATTTATGCTGAGCATAACTGGCATGACTATGCTGCTCATGACCGAGCAGTACGAGACGGTCGGTACTTATATATAAGAAATTCGTTTCCTGAATTCCCTGCCACGCCACCAGCAGATGCCGTTCGTAGTTTGAGTTATGACAGTATGCAGGCTTTAGAGGCCGAAGGTAAATTGCCCGCGCACCAACGACAGTGTTTTCTTTATCCGCGTGCTGCTGAAGAGCTGTATGATTTGCAGGCAGATCCACATTCGCTCAATAATTTAGCAGCGGAGCCTGCTTTGGCCGACGTTAAATCCAGATTAAGCGCTGAGCTTGATGGTTGGATTAGTCAAACAAACGATGAGGTGCCAACGGATCTTACACCGGATAAGTTTCATCGCCGATTGGGCACCCGTTTGCCAAAGGCCGACCTCCCTCAGGATCGTTCCGGTTTACCACCGTTCCCCAAAATCCAGCACAAGATTCCACCTCAGGGAGTGGAGCTCGAAGCAGAGGTTTTGGATGAATTGCGCAGCCGATTGACAGCATTGAAAATTGCACTTGAGTTACCTCAGGCACGAGGGGCATTGTCAGGAGATGTCACCGCATTGGTTAAAAGTGTCGAGTGGGCAGTGGATCTGGGTGAGTTTTACTCGCCGGCTCATGGGGACATCGCCCGGGCAGTGCTGACAGAAGCAGAGCGTCGAGTGCGGCTATTGGCGCGTGGCGAAAATGACTGGACTCGTCAAACCGGTTTAGTTGTTCGCGGTTATTACTCAAGTATTGACGGAAGTCCGCAACCATACGGCTTGGAAATACCAAACGATTTTGATTTTGAAAAGCCGTCACCACTCTATGTGTGGCTTCATGGACGTGGTGATAAGACAACGGATATGCACTTCATCCATCAGCGAATGACTCGCAACGGTCAGGTGACTCCTCCTAACGCAATCGTCGTTCACCCCTTTGGCCGTCACTGTATGGGATTTAAGTCGGCTGGTGAAATCGATGTGCTGGAGTGTGTACAGCACGTGAGAGAACAATATAAGATCGACGCACGAAGAATCGTTCTGATGGGGTTCTCTATGGGAGGAGCGGGGGCCTGGCATGTTGGTGCTCATTATGCCGACCAATGGGTCGCGGTTGGTCCTGGCGCCGGATTTGCCGAAACCAAAGAATATATCAAATTGAAGCCGGATGACTATCCGGCGGAATATGTACAGACTCTTTGGGGAATGTACGACGTCCCCAATTATGTCCGAAATCTGTTTAATCTACCGACGATTGCCTATAGCGGTGAACTGGATAAGCAGATTCAGGCAGCACAGGTGATGGAAAGGGCATTCCAGGATGAAGGAGCTACTCTTCCGCACATTATTGGTCCCGGGATGGGACATCGGTATCATCCGGATTCGCTTGCCGAGATATTAACTCGGATCGACGCTGCGGTGCAAAAAGGACAGGTTGAGATTCCTCGCACCGTTCATCTGCAAACGCAGACGCTACGCTACAACAAAATGCACTGGCTAACGATTGACGGTCTGAAGCGACATTGGCAGGACAGTAGGGTTGATGCTGAAATTCGGGATCCCCAGTCGTTCAAAATCACGACAAAAAATGTGACGGCCTTGACGCTCGATCCAGCGTTGTCCTTAAACGGTGCCACCATCCATATCGATGGGCAGGAGATTCAGGTTCCACGAACTAAAGCTCTTCAAACTGAGGAAGCAGTTCATTTAGTAAAAGCAGCAGACGACGACGGGGTTTGGTCGCGTGTACAAAGGGAGCCCTTGGGTTTAGTGAAAAGACCTGGTCTTCAGGGACCCATCGACGATGCATTTTTATCATCTTTTCTTGTCGTTCTGCCCAGCAAGAAATCAGCTAACCCTGTCGTGGAACGGTGGGTACATTTTGAATTACAACATCTCCTTCATCGATGGAAAACTTTGTACCGTGGTACACCAAGAATGAAATACGACAAAGATATCTCGCAGGAAGATGTCCGTAGTAATCATCTAATTGTGTTTGGTGATGTGACATCTAATACAGTCCTGCAGTTGATGATGCAAAAAAAGCACACATTACCGATTCAATGGGATAAAGAGCAGTTGATGATTCACGGGAAGCAGTATGATGCAGCGTCGCATGTTCCCGTAATGATCTATCCAAATCCTCTGTATGGCGAGAAGTATGTTGTGCTTAATAGCGGCCCTACTCACCGGGAAGGGCATGATCGTACCAACTCGCTCCAAAATCCGAAGCTGCCGGACTGGTCCGTCATCGATCTTTCTGAGCCACCGTCAGATCAGAGGCCTGGCAGAGTCGTCGAAGCGGGATTCTTTGATGAATCCTGGAAGTAAAAGAAGGCTGTGAATTCTTAGATGACAAATCCACAGTTAGATTGCCATCAGGCAAGTCATGAGGAAAAGTGCGCGGCCTTTGCCAATGTCTACGAATTTTGGGGAAATGACATGCCACTGGAGCAATATGTTCAGTGGCGTTTAAATTCGATTCATCATCAACGCGCCATCTGGTATGTAGGCACGGTGGGAAATGCAGTCGTTGCTTCACTCGGGGTCTTCCCGATGTTTCTTTCCGACCACGGTGATGTGAATCCTGCGATGTTTATTGGGGCAGTCCATACTCATCCGGACTTTCGTAAACGTGGTTATGCAGCAGAATTAATCAGCTATGTGGAACAGGATCAGGAGGCTCATTATGATGTGCGCTGGAGTTTCCTGTTTTCTGACATCAATCCGGCTTACTATGCGCGGTTGGGGTATCAAACCAGTAACGCACCCAATGTTTGCATCCGCCCTGCTGAAGTGGATGGCTGGTCAACCGAACCGCTTGATATAACTTCAGAGATTGATGAAATGATTGCGTTTTATGACACGAATCATCTGGGGCAGACCTGTTTTCTTCATCGCCCCCGGAGCTATTGGGAATTCTTAGTTAATAAACATGCGAAAGATCAGTTTTCGTGGCTCATCGACAGTGATCAGCGTCGGGGATATATACACGTACGTAACAATGATGGACTGGCTTGTCTGGAAGATTTTGCTGTTGCCGATTACACCGAACACACGCTTGGCCGACTTGCCAGATCTGTGGCATCGTATGCTAATCATAAAAATATCAGTGAAGTGCATGGTTGGTTTCCACCTATAACCACCGAAGATAGTTGGCTGCAGTTTTCGCAGCGTCAGACAGAAATCACGATGTGGAAGTCGCTCTCAGATAGGTCGCTTACATCAGACCAAATACAAGAGTTGGCATATTTTCGTCACATCGACCACGTGTAGTTTTTGATTACAGGTGCTTTACGCTTTAGAATCAAAAACATCAATCTAATTCAGCAACACTAAGAGTAAACAAAATGAGTCGTCTATTTTCTCTTTTTCTATTAGCACCATTACTGTGCGTTGAACTCGCTGGTGCCCAGCAGTTAGGCAACACTAAGCCGCTAATACATGAAGGTGATATCGCTTCGGATCTCGTCGCTGGTGTCGACCGGTTTTTATTGAGGCAGCTGGAATCGACGATTACAGCCCGTTCCAGATATTGGGATCGCGATACCAGTTCTGCTGAAGCTTATAATAAGTCCGTAGCACGAAATCGTGAGCGACTGGCAGAAATTACCGGCGTTGTTGACTCTCGTAGAAAGTTTGCCGACTTAAGCGTTTTGGCCGGAACGGTCGGTCCGGTAGAAGCTGCGAAGAGCGATTTATTTACGGCATACAATGTTCAATGGCCTTCGGTTCGGGATATTACCGGGGTTGGTTTATTGTTGAAGCCGGCCCAGCCAAACGGTGCTTTTATAATCGCTCTCCCAGATGCTGATCAGACACCGGAAATGATTAGCGGATTGGCAGAAGGTGTCCCCCCCGTTCAACAATTTGCCCGAAGATTTGCCGAAAGTGGTTTTACAGTGATCGTTCCGGCGATCATTAGTCGCGAGTATGCCGCAAGAAATAACCGAGCTAAAATGACGACTCGCGAATTTCTTTATCGCAGTAGTTTTGAATTAGGGCGCCATTTGATTGGGTTCGAGATTCAAAAAGTTCTAGCTGCTGTCGATTGGTGCGAATCGAGATCGCCCCAAGGAGTAGATGTCGCTGTGGTTGGGTATGGTGAAGGCGGCCTTTTGGCTCTTTATAGCGCAGCTCTGGATACCCGTATTGATGTAACACTAGTCAGTGGATACTTTGATTCACGTCAGCAGATGTGGTCCGAACCTGTTAGTCGCAATGTACATGCTTTTCTGGATCAATTTGGTGATGCTGAATTAGCAACGATGATTGCTCCCCGCCATCTAGTCATTGAAGCGGCAAAAGGCCCTGAATTTGAATTAAAGAGTGAAGGAGGAGCTCCAGCAGTTCTGGATACTCCGGATCCTAAAGTCGTCACTGCAGAAGTTGAGCGAGCGAGGGACTTAATTGGAGCAGATAGTCTGACCAATATTGAGCTGATTGTCAGTGGGGACGGTCATGGTGGATTCGCTTCGTCAGCCGCCCTGAACGCAGTCGCTTCGATTATTGATGCGGATGTCAGGATTGCGAAAGTTGGCCCCGCTCCGAAATTGTGTAAAGAGGCAACCGATGTTAAAGCTCGCGAAGCTCAGCAGACCCACGAAATTGGTTCGCATACTCAATGGCTGCTTACAGAAAGTCATTTTATTCGACAGGAGTTTTTTAAGGACCTGGATACAAGCAGTTTAGAAGCTTATGAAAAAACGATTGAGCCATACCGGGATTATTTCAGACATGAAACGATTGGACATTTTGATCTTCCACTGAAAGCAATGAATCCTCGGACACGCCTTGTCGAAGAATCAAATAAATGGACACGTTATGAAGTTGTGCTAGATGTTTTTGATGATGTGATCGCCTATGGGCTAATTACGATTCCGAAAGGAATTGAAAAAGATGAACAGCGGCCTGTAGTCGTTTGTCAGCACGGACTGGAAGGGCGTCCTCAGGATGTGATCGGTGAGAAATCGTCTCAATATTATTCAGCGTTTGCTACGAAACTTGCCGAGCGAGGCTTTATCACTTTTGCACCACAAAACCTCTATATTTTTACAGACCGATTTAGATCGTTACAGCGTAAGAGTTATCCACAGCGAAAAACACTCTTCTCTACGATCGTGCCACAGCACCAGCAAATTGTTAATTGGCTGAAAACACTAGGATATGTAGATGGCGACCGAATTGCTTTTTATGGGTTGTCCTACGGTGGTAAGAGCGCTATGCGGATACCACCGCTGGTAGCCGATTACTGTCTAAGTATCTGTTCGGCTGACTTTAACGAGTGGGTGTTAAAAAATGCCACGACGCAGTACAACTTTAGCTATATGTTTACCGGAGAATATGAGATCTTCGAATGGAATCTTGGTGGCACCTTTAACTATGCAGAAATGGCCTATTTAATTTGTCCTCGACCTTTTATGGTCGAAAGAGGCCACTTTGACGGCGTAGGAAAAGATCAGTGGGTAGGCTATGAATTTGGCCGCGTACGTTTTATGTATCAGGGCCTGTTGAAGCTTCAGGATAAAACTGAAATCGAATGGTTTGACGGCCCGCATAAAATCAATGGGGTTGGCACCTTTCGTTTCCTCGAAAAACATCTAGACTGGCAAGTGCCGGAATGATTCATTGCTGGCTCGCCATTGAAAGTAACACGTATAGCTTAAAGGAGCTACATAATTATGAAAAGAATAATAGCATTGGCTTTCGTCATGGCGATGGTGAGTGTTGTGTCGGTTCAGGCACAGGATAAAAAGGAATGGATCGATCCTGCCGAAGCAGCCAAAGTTCTGGATTATCAAATTCAGGGTGAATACGTTGGCGATTTTATCGAAGATGGTGAAAAGACGAAAATCGGTTTGCAGATTATCGCGATGGGTGGCGGAAACTTTCGTGCTGTCTCGTTCACGGGCGGGTTGCCTGGTGCAGGCTGGAAGCGTGGCGATAAGACCGAATATGTCGATGGCTCACTGAATGACCGGGGGCAGGTTGTTTTCAAATTAGAAGATGGCGAAGGGACAGCCGTTGCTACGATCAAAGATGGAAAACTGATCGCCACGGAAGGTGATGCGTTAATCGCCAGGGTTGAGAAAGTACATCGTAAGAGTCCCACGCTCGGAGCAAAACCTCCGAAGGGTGCCGTTGTTCTGTTTGATGGTTCTGAGAAGTCTGCAGGAAATTGGGTTCGAGGACAGGTTGTTCTTGGGGATTTGCTCCGGCACGATGTTGAAACGAAAGAGAAGTTTCAGGATCACTCGTTACATCTTGAATTCCGAACCCCATTTATGCCCCATGCTCGTGGCCAAGGCAGAGGCAATAGCGGTATGTATGTGCAGGGACGCTATGAGTGCCAGATTTTGGACTCCTTCGGACTGGAAGGAAAAAATAACGAGTGTGGTGGTATTTACTCGATTGCTGAACCGATTGTTAATATGGCTTTACCTCCACTAGTTTGGCAAACCTATGATGTTGATTTCACGGCTGCTCGTTTTAACGATACCGGTAAGAAGATCCAAAACGCTCGTGTGACTATTAAGCACAATGGCGTTGTCATTCATGACGATTTGGAATTAACACATGGTACCCCGGGTAAACACAAGGAAGGTCCGACCGCAGATATTCTGTATCTACAAGGGCATGGTAACCCCGTTGTCTTTCGTAATGTGTGGGCGGTTAAGAAATAATTAGTATACAGACTGATTACAAAACCCCAGCTGGTTGATGCCAGATGGGGTTTTTTGTTTGCACGACGCCGACGTCGTCCTGCAGCGTTTGTCGGAGCTAACATAGGTCCAGCGGCTTAGGAAACTATCTTGTCCTGTAACGAACCGTTCAAAACTCATCCAGATAACTGAATCACAGTTGTTGATAAATTCCACATTCATCACACCAAAGGCTCGTATCAAAAAAGCGAGTCATTTGGAATTGCTGAAGTTGCGGATGCACTCGTTCCCAAGGAATGACTTTGTTGATCAGCCAGTCATAGAGTCTCGGGTTATCAAAATGTTTGCATCGTCTGAATTCCACACCAAGAACGCTTAGGCGGCCAAGGATCTCGAGCATTTTATCCTGAAGTTCATCCGCACTCATGTCTTCAACAGGAGGGGTTTGAATGGGAGGTTCGAGCAGGTCACAAATGAGAATGTTTTTATCTTGTTCACTTATTTCCTTCATGAACTCGATCATGCGATGTTTAGGACCATCCTCGACTTTGTGCACGATAGTCTGTAGCTGAACAGTTGCCAAATCTTCTATTTGCGACTCGGTTGGCATCTTTACGGAGATTAAAAATTCACCGCTGTCATCGCCATACGCTTTGTCAATTTGGTCGATTTGGTCGTGAATGGATTGGCGAACAGGTGCAGGTAACATTGATTCCGGAAAATCCTCTGATTGTTTTAACTGCGCATCCTTCCAGTGCATTTTGAATTGCGCGGAATTGATCGCTACGTCGATGATTTCATCCTGAGACTCCCAAACAAGCTGGAAATCCGCTCGATATTCTCCATCGGCTCGAAGCTCGACGTGATTATGAGTAAACATCGGCGGTTCAACATTGTTTATTTGAAGTGCGATTAATTTGCCGAACTGAATGGAGTGGATGTCGGGGGTTTCAGGAGCATTTTGAAGGTGATTGGAAGTAGGTTTAAAGGTGAATTGGCATCCGGCCAGTGCGGACGATTCCTGAGAATCCAATTCGAAGCGGATCAATGTATCCTGCCCGTAGAGTTGCAACCAACCCTCGAACCGGTTGTTTTCCGAGATCGTCATTTCACCCCGACGAACAAAGGGGCCTAAATGGTGAATCATAATCACGTTCCTTTGAGAGATTCGCTGAATGAACCCAGGAGCAACGGAACTTGATTATGAGGTTAGATCAAAACAGGGCAACGAATTTGGAGTGACAAAGTGACAAAGCGTGTCAGCCTTTGTCAGTTACCTTGCCAGGAGATCCGGGGCGACAGGTTTGATTCGAATGTTACGGAATTCCGCACCGGTATTCCAGCTTACTAATCCAAACGGTCTGGCAGGTTCCTGTTCCCACCAGATATCAAACTTATGTTCTTTTGTTTTGACATTGGCGTATTCCAGATTGTCAATCCAAACCTGAATCTGCTGGTCACTAACGGTGAGGGCAACTTTATACCATCGATTATCTTCGACTTCGAGATACCGGGTTGTTTCGTTTTCGACGGCGGCCATAGTGTCGATATTTGAAAGACCAACAACACCTCCACCCCATCCACCAATAATCAGCGTGCAATGCGACTGGTGAATGGGAAAAGTCAGGCCGCAAAAGAAGTCGCTGCCATCAACTCGCCGGGCTTCGAATTCAACTTCATAATTCATCTTTGGGAATTCTCCCTTTACGCGAACACCTGAAGCCGGGCTTCCTTTCCCTAGTGTTAAGACTCCGTCTTCAACCGCGATAGGTCCGTGATTTTTAAAGTCATAATCTTTGACCACTTCCCAGCCACTTAGATCTTTCGGGCTGAGTAAAGAACGCTGACTTCCAATCATGGATACCCGTTTCAACCTGGTTAGGTGGCTCAGACCATAGTAAGCAAGGGGGTACACACGTTTGCCCTGAAGCCACTGAGGACTCAAGTTGGTGACAGCTTCGACGGCTCCTACCAACTCGTCATCACGCAACTGAAGTCTTAAACGTAGTAAATGTTTGACTCGTGAAGTGTCAGAAGTCTGCAGATCACCATTTATGATTCCAGTAAGTAAATCACCATTGAATCCCGGGTTGTTAACCATCGTGACGAGCTGTCCTTCAAGACGTGCTCGACAATTCCCATCCTTTCCAATCCACAGTTGTAGTCGGCGAGCACCTTCATAAGTTTCAATGGATCCACTCCAGGTTCCGACAATTTGTTGACTCGGCGTAAATGCCGGAACATTTTTACGTTGAGCCGGCAACAGCAGACCAGGATGATCATAGGGATAGCCTTCGAGTATTTCAGAGAGTATCTTTTTTACGGTTTGGTGAGGAAGACTGCTCTCTTTATTACTCAATGCGATGACGGCAAGGTTGTGTTTGGGGACGAGGGTCAACCTTGTTGCAACACCCGGCATACCGCCGGTATGACTTACAATTTCATGAGTCCCTTTGTCTATACGCCAGCCCATTCCATAACCACTCGTCTTCCCGATCTCTCCGGTAGGTTCTTTCATTTGTTTGACGTATTCAGGAGCGAGCACTTTCTGAAAGGCGTCTTCAAGATGCAGTAATGCGAAGCGGGCTAGGTCGTATGCAGAAGCATAAACAGCTGATCCACCATCATGATCAAATTCGTAGAGTGCAATAGGGGTTCCCCGGCGGTCATATCTGACAGCGACATTTTGTCGTTTGTCCTCAGGAAGGCCGATGAAACTGTTCTCCATCCCGAGCGGTTTGAATAGCTTTGTTTCGATAAACTGTGAAAACGCCTTACCTGATTGACGGGCGATGATGTGATCCAATATGCCGTAACCCAGATTGCAGTAGTAATAAGAATTACCAGGGGGGCGCGTCGCAATACCATAATGTTTGATGGTCGTGTCACGTTCAGGGACAGGGTATTTATCAGGCTGATAATAAAACTGATAGTGCAGTCCTAAACCGGATGTGTGGTTTAGCAGGTTACGTACTGTGATCGCATCGCTTTCGCCAAATGGGTTTTTGACTTTGACTTTTCCGAGATAGTCGTTGGCCGGTCGATCTACATTAATTTTGTCAGCCTGAGCAAGAATCTGAATTCCCGTAGCGGTGATAGGTTTGGAGATGGATGCAATGGAGTAAGCAGTGTGTTCGTTGGCTCTATGTCGTTTTTCCTTATCAGCCCAGCCAAATCCTTTGGCAAAGATAATTTTCCCGTCTTTCACCACAGCGACTGCCAGACCAGGATCACCATTGTAGTCAAGTTGGCGTTTAATCCAGCCGGAGATTTCATCGAAGTCTGGTTCATTCGCCTTTAAGTTCATACGAGATTCCGGATTTCCCAGCACGAAGGCTAGGCAAAATAACAGGGTAAAGAGGCGCATCAGGTGTATCCTTGAAAGCCAAAAGAACTTGTGTGTTATTTGGAATTATACTCTTTTCAGAATATAGACGACGTCTTCGGAATGATCGTCGACTTTAATGGGCCGGTTCAGATCATAACTGAAATCGTACATGGCTTCGATTTCAAACTCAGGGATTTCACTTACTAGAGTGTCAAATTGTTGTCTGGTATAGGTTCGAAAATTGAATTCGTCATCAAGTGTTTTGTGGTCTGTTGGCGTCCAGATATCGTATCGCATATGAAATCGTTCAAATCGTTTTCTAAGATTGCGTTCCACTAACCACATGCTTGTTTGTACACACAAGTGGCCTCGCCGCGCGATCCATGATTCTTCCTCAACAGGTTCGCCAAATCGCGGGCATAAATGAAGTCCAAGGATGTAGACACCACCGCGACGAA
>MDTD01029478.1_pt1 | contig 10948 bp, 9 predicted proteins | sample 811221 | NCBI WGS metagenome assembly MDTD01 (sample SAMN05326646, study PRJNA326480) | marine metagenome | isolation source: seawater | place: Pacific Ocean: South West | collected 2011
ACATTTGCCCCGTATTAACCAAAAACATAAATTAAAAATTATGAAAAAAAATTTACGTAACGTATTAGTTCTAGGATTAGGATTAATTACAACAATCGCGTCAGCTCAGTGGAGTGCAGATTCAAGAACAAGAATCGATAACACTGATTCTGACAACAGAACAGCGACACAAAGATTAACTGTTGGCGCTGACTGGGGTGGTATCCATGTATCTGCGGACTTATCGTATGATGTAATGAATGGTACTACTACACAATCTGTTTATGAAGCTTACGCATCAACAGATTTAATGGGTTATGCTACTATGACAATTGGTAGACAAGACCTTTCATTTGGTTCTGGAGCTTTATTATCTGGAAACGACTGGGGAATGGAAAGATATACTGAAGATGGTATTTCTTTAAACATGAACTTAAGTGGTTGGGATATTAATGCTGGTACTTTAAATGGTATCGATCAAGACCAAAATTACATTAACATTGGAGGTAGTGTTGTAGGAGCTAATATTAATGTTCTTATGATGAACAATGGTGATGCTTCAGCTTCTGGTTATGATTTAAACTACACAATGGGTAAATTCTCATTGAATGCTAGTATGAATTCTGACTATGAAGATGATGAAATGACTTCATATGGATTATCTTATGATGTAATGGACAACCTATCTGCTTCATATACAATGATGAACTATGATGGTGCATTTGACATGGCAAATACTGCAATGAGTGGTGGATGGGATAATGGAGTTTTAGGTTATCAAGCTGCTGGTACAGATGTAACTGCAATGGGTATTTCTTACGATTATGGAGATATAAATTTAGGTTACACAATGTATACTGCAACGGCTGCTGATGGTTCAGAAACTGAGTCAACTGCAATGATGCTAGGATACAACCTTAATGATAATGCATCTATAGGTATTGCAAGATTAGGTGATTCAGATAACGAAAGAACATGGATCACAATTTCAATCAGACCGTAATTTATTACTAAATGATTTTATAAAAAAGGAAGAGGAACTCACGTTCCTCTTTTTTTATCTAGTAAAATTAACATAAGATTGTTAGAAAAGAGAGTTAATTATTGCTCTCAGTTTATTATAACTTTTTATATTTGCAAAAGTATTAATCAATAAAATTAAAAAAATGAAAAAATTATTATTAACAGCAGTGGTTGCTTTATCTACTTTAGTTGCTTCTGCACAATTCATGGTAGTTACAACTTATGATGGAGATCAAACAGAAAACATTGATAAGTTAACTGCTAATTTAGGATTCGGTTACACAATTATGGATGGAATCACTGTAGGTGTTGTTAGAGCTTCTCATGATCACGCTGAAGGTGATGACCACTCGGATGATGAAAACGAGTTTGAATTATTTGCTAGGTATGACTTAGGTAACTTCATGGAAGGAGCCTACTTATCAGCTCAAATGCCAACTGAAGACATGACTGACAACATGAAAGTGGGTCTAGGTATGTCATTCAGTGTTTGGAACAACGTATACTTAGAGCCTAACTACTCTATGCCATTGAATGAAGACAGCAATGGAGAAAGAGAGGGTGAATTTAAAATTGGAATTGGATACAGATTCTAAGAAATTAATTTAGATATTAAAAAACCATCTCAATTGAGATGGTTTTTTTATGCTCTAATAAATTAATAAGTATATCAAATTAATTGTTTAAACTTTTTTATTGCCGAAGGAATCCCGGATGGATCAGAACCTCCTGCAGTTGCAAAAAAGGGCTGACCCCCACCTCCACCATTAACCTCACTAGAAACCTCTCTTATAAGAGTTCCTGCATGTCTTCCTTTTTCTACTAAATCGTCTGTAATCATTATAGTAATCACTACTTTACTATTGTTTTCTGAGACTAACATCATTAGTAAATTAGATTCTGATTTCTTAAACTTAAAAGAAATATCTTTCATAACGGATGCATCTACACTCACTTTTTCTGCTATTACATCTACAGTATTAATTACTTTCTTTTTATCTAATAATTCTGATATAAGCATATTTGCTTCTAATGATTTATAACTTTCAATTTTTCTAGATAAGTCTTTGTTTGCTAATACTAAATCACTAACACCTTTTACAACATCCTTATTCTTTACTAGAGATTTAATCTGTTGAAAATCCTCTTCTATATTCGAATAATGATTAGTTACCGCATCAGCTGTAATAGCCTCAATCCTTCTAATTCCTGCTGCTGCAGAACTCTCACTCGTAATTTTAAAAGATAAAATTTCTGCAGTAGTGGAAACATGTGTTCCTCCACATAATTCAATAGATGAAGCATATTGAATGGCTCTAACAGTGTCAGCATATTTTTCTCCAAACAACATAATAGCTCCCATGTTTTTAGCATTCTTTATCGGAAGGTTTTTATGTTCTTGTAAAGGGATATTATCTTTAATTTTAAGGTTTACTTTAGTTTCTATATTATTTAACTCCTCCTCCGAAAGTTTAGAAAAATGAGTAAAATCAAACCTTAAATAATCTGGACAGACTAATGAACCTTTTTGTTCTACATGATTTCCCAACACTTCTCTTAAGGTTTCATGCAATAGATGTGTAGCTGTATGATTTCTACTAGAGGATTTTCTTTTTTGAACATTTACTTTTGCAATGAATTCTTCATTTATAAATTCAGGAAGTTTTTCTGTAATGTGTATTATTAAATTATTTTCCTTCTTAGTATCTATAATCTCAACACATTCCATTTTACTTGTTAGACTACCAACATCTCCTATCTGACCTCCTCCTTCAGGATAAAAAGGAGTTAAATTAAATACTAAATGGAATAAATTTCCTTCTTTTGTTTTAACTTCTCTAAATCTCGAAATTTTAATATCTGTTTCTAAAGTATCATATCCAATAAACTCTTGTTTCTCATCCTCAAATAATATATTCCAATCAGACGTTTCTATTTTAGTAGCTTGTCTAGATCTATTTTTCTGTTGTTCCATTTCTAAATGAAAGGTTTCTACATCAATTTGAAAGTTATTTTCTGATAATATTAGTGATGTTAGATCCAATGGGAATCCATAAGTATCATATAACTCAAATACTAATTCTCCTGAAACCATTTTATCTGATGATTTCATGATTACATCTAACCTCCTTAATCCCTCAGATAATGTTCTTAAAAAAGATTTTTCTTCCTCATTTATTACCTTTGTTATAAGATCTTCCTGAGAATGTAATTCTGGAAATGAATCTCCCATATTCTTACAAATAACCTCTACTAAACGATACATAAATGGATCTTTAATACCCAAAAAGGTATAAGAATATCTAACAGCCCTTCTTAATATTCTTCTAATAACATAGCCTGCTTTTACATTTGAAGGTAATTGTCCATCAGCAATAGAAAATGAAATTGCTCTAATATGATCAGAAACAACTCTCATTGCAATATCTATCTTTTCATTTTTACCATATCTAAGTCCTGAAATATTCTCAATTTTTGAAATTAATGGAGTAAAAACATCTGTATCATAATTAGATTTTACATTTTGAACAATCATACAAAGTCTTTCCAATCCCATTCCTGTATCTACATGTTTGTTTGGTAGCAACTCTAATGAATTATCTGATTTTCTGTTATATTGCATGAACACTAAATTCCAAATCTCAATTACTTGAGGGTGATCCATATTTACTAAAGAAGAACCATCAACTTTATTTCTTTCAGTTTCATCTCTATTATCGTAATGAATTTCAGAACACGGTCCACAAGGTCCAATCTCACCCATCTCCCAAAAATTATACTTCTTATTACCATTCAATATTCTTGTTTCGGGCAGGTGATTTTTCCAAAAATTATAGGACTCCACATCTTTTTCTATGTTATCTGTTTTATCTCCCTCAAAAATCGTCACATATAATCTATCTTTTTCTAAGTTACATTCTTTAGTTAAGAATTCCCATGCGAATTCAATTGCCTCCTTTTTGAAATAATCTCCAAATGACCAATTACCTAACATTTCAAACATTGTGTGATGATAAGTATCGTGTCCAACTTCTTCCAAGTCATTATGTTTTCCGGAAACTCGTAAACACTTTTGTGAATTTACAACCCTAGAATGTTGAATTTCAGAATTTCCTAAAAATAAATCTTTAAATTGATTCATTCCTGCATTTGTAAACATTAGCGTAGGATCATCCTTGATAACCATTGGAGCAGAATTAATAATCTGATGATTTTTCTTCTGGAAAAATTTTATAAAACGATTTCTTATTTCTATAGATTTCATTTTCAATTTTTAATTACAATCTATTTATTCATGATTTCATATATAAGAAAATGCAATTTACTATATTTTAATACCTTTGCATATCTATTCATCACAATGGCAAAAGTAAAATATTATTACGATACTAAAACACTCAATTATCAGAGAATTGAAAAAACTGCTTGGGACAAAGCAAAAAACATACTTATTTACCTAGCAGCCTCTACTTTTTGCGGAATATTACTTATATTAATTTTCTTTCAATTTTTTGATAGTCCAAAAGAAAAAAGACTAAAAAGAGAAATTTCAGAACTTTTAACTCAATACAATATAATTAACGAAGATTTAAAAGATATCAATTTAGTATTACAAGATATGCAAGACAGGGATGATAATATCTACAGAGTAATATTTGAGGCGGATCCAATACCTGTATCTATCAGAAAAGCAGGTTTTGGAGGAGTAAACAGATATAAATATCTTGAAAATCTATCGAACTCTGAATTGATAATAGAGACAACTAAACAGATTGATATTATATCTAAACAAATATATATTCAGTCTAAATCATTTGATGAAGTTATTGAACTTGCTAAAAACAAGTCAGAAATGATAGCTTCCATCCCATCTATTCAACCCATAGCCAACAAAAATCTAAAAAGAATGGCTAGTGGATGGGGATATAGAATGCATCCCTTGTACAAGATCAGAAAATTTCATTATGGAATGGATTTTTCTGCACCTACAGGAACTCCTATTTATGCAACTGGAAATGGTAAGATAAAGGAAGTTAAATATTCTAGAAAGGGTTATGGAAAACATGTTGTAATTGATCACGGATATGGATATGAAACACTCTATGCGCATATGTCTAAATATACTGTAAAGAAAGGAGAAAAAGTAAAGAGGGGAGAAATAATCGGTTATGTTGGAAGTACAGGAACATCCGTAGCTCCTCACTTACATTATGAGGTACATAAAGATGGTGTAAAAGTAAATCCCGTTTCCTATTATTATAATGACCTTACTCCTGAAGAATATGAGAAAATGATAGAATTATCAACTAAAGAAAATCAGTCCTTTGATTAATGCCTAAATTAAAAACAGATATTGATAAGTTATTCTACTCTATTGGTGAAGTGGCAAAAAAATACAAAGTAAATGTATCTTTAATACGTTTCTGGGAGAAAGAATTTGACATACTAAAACCTAAAAAGAACAAAAAAGGTAATAGAATGTTCACAAAGAAAGACATGGAAAATCTTGATGTAATCTTTCATTTGGTAAAAGAAAGAGGATTTACCTTAGAGGGAGCTAAAAAGAAGTTAAAAGAAAACAAACAAGATACAATTGATAATATCACTATAGTTAATAAGCTTAAAGAAATTAGGAGATTTTTAACAGATCTTCGAGAAGAACTTTAAAATCTTCTTGAATGACTAAAAAGCAAAGAATACAGATAAGAAATAGGATAAAAGAAGCTATACTAGATACTGAACAGAAGATACTAGAGTACTCAGAATTAAGTAAGCCAATCTCTCCTGAAAATGCAATTGGAAGAATTTCAAGAATGGATGCAATAAATAACAAAAGTGTTGTTGAAGCAGCTTTAAGAGAATCAAAGAAAAAATTATCTGATCTAAAATTTGTAGAAGGCTTAATTCATAAGGATGATTTCGGAATTTGTATATCGTGCAAACAATCTATTCCAATTGGAAGAATATTATTTCGCCCTCAAAGTAAGAAGTGTGTAAAATGTGCTAATTAGTTGTATCTTTGCAATATGAAAATTTACACTAAAAAAGGAGATAAAGGAAAAACTCAGTTATTAGGAGGAACAATGGTGGATAAGTTCGACTCAAAAATTGAGGCCTATGGAAATATTGATGAACTAAACTCATTTATAGGACATTTACACGACCAAGATATTGATAAAAATCACAAGGAATTCCTTGTGTTTGTTCAGAAACAACTATTAAACTTAGGAAGCATTATATCATTTGATGGAACGAAAAAATCCATTAAATTACCTCAATTATTAACTGATGATATACAAAAAATTGAAATAGAAATAGATTTATTAGAGGAAAGACTACCTCAATTAACTCAATTTATTCTACCTTCAGGACATCCTATCTCTTCTTTATGTCATATCGCCAGAACAGTATGCAGAAGATCAGAAAGAGGAGTTGTTTTTCTGTCTCACAAAACAGAAAAATATGAAAACGCAATTAAATTCCTTAATAGACTTTCGGATTATTTATTTGTTTTAGCGAGGGTTATTTTATTAGAAAACAATAAATCTGAGATCTATTGGAAATAATTATTCTTAATTATTGCTAATTCATCAAAAATTTTATTTTTGCATAAAAATAGAATACTATGTATTGGACTTTAGAATTAGCGTCAAAATTAGAAGACGCACCATGGCCAGCAACAAAAGAAGAGTTGATTGATTTTGCAATCAGGTCAGGAGCTCCTATAGAAGTTGCTGAAAACCTACAAGAACTAGTCGAAGAAGAAGAAGGCCAAGTCTGGGAAAATATTGAAGAAATTTGGCCGGACTATCCATCTAAAGAAGATTTCTTTTTTAATGAAGATGAGTATTAAACAAAAATAGTTCAAATACCTTTACTTTAAACAAAACCAATGGCTTTACTAGATATAATAGGCAAAATATTTGGAAACAAATATGATAAAGATGTAAAAAATATTATGCCAATAGTTGAGCAAATAAATACGATATTCAGTGAATTACAAAGTCTTACTAACGACCATCTTAGACAAAAAACACAAGATTTAAAAGATCAGATCTCCAACTTCACTTCTGAAGAACGAGAAGAAATTTCTAAGTTAAAAATAGAAGCAGAAAAAGATATCTCACCTTTAAAAAAGGAAGAATTATATGAACAGATTGATAAAAAAGAGGAAGAGGTAATTCAAAAAGTAGAAGATGTGTTAAATGATGTACTACCCACAGCCTTTGCAATTGTAAAAGAAACGGCAAGAAGATTTACAGAGAGTGAAAATATTAGTGTTACTGCTAATGAATTTGACAAAGACTTATCAGTAAAAACAGACTTTGTTAACATAAAAGGAGATCAAGCAGTTTATATAAATAACTGGAAAGCTGCTGGCAACAATATGAAATGGGAAATGGTACATTACGATGTTCAGTTAATTGGTGGTATTGTAATGCACCAAGGTAAAATTGCAGAAATGCAAACTGGAGAAGGAAAAACACTTTCTGCTACGCTTCCTGTATTTTTGAACGCACTTACAGGATTGGGAGTTCACCTCATTACAGTTAACGATTATCTTGCAAAACGAGATGCAGAATGGATGGGGCCTATTTTTCAATTCCATGGACTTTCTATAGATTGTATAGACAATCATACTCCTAACTCTGAAGAAAGAAGACAAGCATACCTTGCAGATATTACTTATGGAACAAATAATGAATTTGGATTTGATTATTTGAGAGATAATATGGCAAAAAAATCAGATGCTCTTGTTCAAAGAAAACATCACTATGCTATTGTAGATGAAGTAGATTCTGTTTTGATAGATGATGCAAGAACTCCATTAATAATCTCCGGACCAACTCCTAAAGGGGATGTTCATGAGTTCAATGAGTTAAAACATAAAATTGAAAAGCTAGTTTCTTCTCAAAAAAAATATGTTACTACTGTTTTATCTGATTGCAAGAAACTATTAAAAGAAGGCAATACAGAAGATGGAGGATTTAATCTATTACGAGCTTTTAGAGGACTTCCAAAAAGTAAAGCTCTTATTAAATATTTGAGTGAAGATGGAATAAGAGCTCAACTTCAGAAAACTGAAAACTTCTACATGCAGGAAAAGAGCAAGAACATGCATAAAGTTGATAAAGAACTGTTTTTTGTTATTGATGAAAAAAATAACTCAATTGAGTTAACCGATAAAGGAATAGAAGTAATGACTGGTAATCTTGAGGATAAAGATTTCTTTATCATGCCAGATGTTGGAACAGAAATATCAAAATTAGATAATTCTAATATTTCTGAACAAGAAAAATCTTCAAAAAAAGAGGTCTTAATGAGAGATTTCTCTATTAAAAGTGAAAGAATTCATACAGTAAATCAATTGTTAAAAGCATATACTTTATTTGAAAAAGATGTAGAATATGTAGTAATTGACAATAAAGTAAAAATTGTTGACGAACAAACAGGTCGTATAATGGATGGAAGAAGGTATTCTGACGGTCTTCACCAGGCAATTGAAGCAAAAGAAAATGTAAAAATTGAAGCCTCTACTCAAACATTTGCAACTATTACCCTTCAAAACTATTTTCGAATGTACAACAAGCTTGCGGGTATGACTGGTACTGCCGAAACAGAAGCTGGAGAATTTTGGGAAATATATAAATTAGATGTTGTTGCAATTCCTACAAATAAACCAATTATTAGAGACGATAGAGATGATTTAGTTTATAAAACTAATCGAGAGAAATACAATGCAGTAATTGAAGAAATCGTAAAACTAACTGATGATGGGAGACCTGTATTAGTTGGAACAACTTCGGTAGAGATATCTGAACTTCTAGGAAGAATATTAAAAACTAGAAGGATAAAACACAACATCTTAAATGCTAAACTTCACCAAAGAGAGGCCGATATTGTAGCGGAAGCAGGTAAAGCTTCTGTAGTTACTATTGCTACAAATATGGCTGGTAGAGGTACGGATATTAAATTATCTGACTCTGTAAAAGATGCTGGAGGATTAGCAATTATCGGAACGGAAAGACACGACTCAAGAAGAGTAGATAGACAGCTTAGAGGTCGTTCTGGAAGACAAGGAGATCCAGGATCTTCTCAATTCTTTGTTTCTCTTGAAGATAAATTAATGCGTTTATTTGGCTCCGAAAGAATTGCGAAACTAATGGACAGAATGGGATTAGAGGAAGGAGAAGTAATCTCTCATTCCATGGTGAATAAGTCTATCGAAAGAGCTCAGAAAAAAGTTGAAGAAAATAATTTTGGAACTAGAAAAAGGCTTCTAGAGTATGATGACGTAATGAATAAACAAAGAGAGATCATCTATACCAAAAGAAGACATGCTCTATTTGGAGAAAGACTTTCGTTAGATATAAGCAATATGATTTATGACACCTGTTATAATATTGTAAATCAAAACCATGAATTTAAAGATTTTGACTCCTACACGCAGGAAACAATGAGAATTTTAACCATTAATAATCCAGTTAATGAAGAAGAATTTACCTCTAAAACCGAAGAAGAAGTTCTAGAGATTACATATAAAAAATGTATTGACAATTATAAAACTAAGTCTAAAAACATAGCCCAAACTGTTCTGCCTCAAATAAAGGACGTATTTAAAAATCAGTCTGCAGTATATAAGAATATTGTAATTCCTTTTACTGATGGAGTAAAAACCTTACAAGTAACTGCGGACTTAGAAGAATCTGTTAATACAGAGGGTGCTAATATATCTACATCCATAGAAAAAGGAGTAACTCTTGCTATTATTGATGAATTCTGGAAAGAACATCTAAGAGAAATGGACGACCTAAAACAATCTGTACAGAATGCTGTATATGAGCAAAAAGACCCTCTATTAATTTATAAATTTGAGGCTATTGATTTATTTAAAGTCTTAATGAGTAAAATCAATAAAGATATTGTTTCCTTTTTACTGAAAGCCGCTATTTACACTGGTAACAACCAACACATCAAGGAAGAAAAAAGAAGCATAACTCAAGAAAATTTTAAAACAAGTAGAGAATCAGATATTCCAGAACCTGACATATCAACTAATACTCAACAACCTTCTTCAACAAAAAAAGAGCCAGTCAAAGTAGTTCCAAAAATTGGAAGAAATGAAAAAGTTAAAATAACTAATGGATCCGAAACAAAAGAATTAAAATGGAAAAAAGCTAAAATTTTAGTAGATAGCGGTAAATGGAAAGTAGTATAACAATTTTTAATCAGTTTTGAATAAGGTAAATAGATGCAAATGGTGCGAAATAGACCCTCTATACATTAAATATCATGACACAGAATGGGGAGTGCCTGTACATAATGATCAAAAAATCTTTGAGTTTTTATTACTGGAAACATTTCAAGCAGGACTCAGCTGGATTACTATTTTAAAGAAAAGAGAGAGCTTTAGAATAGCTTTTGATAATTTTGACTACAAAAAAATAGCGAGTTATTCTGAAGAGAAAATGAAAAAACTTAAATCTGATTCTAATATTATACGTAATCTGTTAAAGATAAAAGCAGCTAAAACAAATGCTATTGCTTTTATTGAAGTTCAAAAAGAATTTGGAACTTTCAGCAAATATCTTTGGAATTATATTGATAATAAACCCATACAAAATCATTTTAAAAGAATAAATGAAATACCTGCAAATACTCCATTATCAGATGAAATAAGTAAAGATTTAAAAAAAAGAGGATTTAAGTTTGTCGGATCGACCATTATATATGCACATATGCAAGCAATGGGAATGGTAAATGACCATACTATAGATTGCTTCAGATATAATGAGTTACAATAAAAAGGAACCTTTCGGTCCCTTTTTATTATTTCAAATATCTAAAATCATGGTTATTTTTAATCTTCTTTAAAGACTCATAAATTAAACGAATAACATTTTCTACATCTTCTTTATGCACAGTTTCTACAGTAGTATGCATA
>MDTD01165497.1_pt1 | contig 10948 bp, 10 predicted proteins | sample 811221 | NCBI WGS metagenome assembly MDTD01 (sample SAMN05326646, study PRJNA326480) | marine metagenome | isolation source: seawater | place: Pacific Ocean: South West | collected 2011
TCGGCGACTTCTGAGCTTACGGAGTACCAGCGGTCATCGAACTGAATCTTGACAGGGCCAACGACATCAAACCACACCGGTACATCAAGTGACTCGACTGATTCGGACTGGGAGAACCGGAGGGAGTGTGATGGCGCCTCTTCTGGGGCAAGGCAGGGCTCGAGGCTGTCAAAATGGCGAATCCATTGTTCGACTCGGGTGTTGGACAGGCGTGCGCGGGTGGGTCGAGTCGTACGCCAATCTGATCCCTTTGACATGGACCAGCTCGTACCCCCTAGGAGTTCGATCTGAGAGTACGCATCAAGATTCAAGTCTGGAGAACGCAAGAGTTCGAGGGGGCGCTTCCATGAAGACCAAACCCCAGTGGCCAATGCCAACAAGAGCACACATGCAGTGACACGCCAATTCATGAAGCACGTCTCCAAGCCGAGAGGCCTCCGGCGAGTGCCAGGCCAAGAGGAATCAAGCCCACCGCAAGGATCACCCAAGACAAACGCTCAGACGCCGAAGGCTGAAAACGCCCCAGGGCGGCATTGGGGCCTTGACCGAGTGCATCTTGCCCAGAGGCCCATCGAAGCAGGGATGTGGCGAGTTCATGGTTGCCCGCAGTCGCGCTCGAGGCTGTTGGATTCGAGGCCAAGTTGGGCGATAGCCAACGGGCCGAACCAACGACCGCGAGGCGACGGTCATCATCTTCAATCAGTCGGACCAGCCCCATCGCGGCAGATTCCACTTCGACCGTAGCATCCGGCGCGGTCCAGTTTGAGACACGGCCTCGACGAGGCGACGACAGCCACTGAAAACATGCGCTTTCAGATCCAAGATCCACGGCGAGTGGAAAAGCGACCGGGAGGCCACCAATGGAGGCTGAAACTGGCGCGTCAGATCGCCAGTCTGGACGTACAAGCAGATCGGTTTGGCGTTCGCTACGACGGGTCACTGATTCACCGAGGGCTGAACTCAAGGCGACCTCAAGGCCAAACTCGGACAGGAGCTCTTCCCAAGGGGAATTCAGTCCGTAGCGAGAACGGACTGAAGGACCAATGCAAAGTACCACGTCCTGGGCAGGATTTTTCATGACGCTGGCAACCTGTCGGACAAACGCAAATCCGGCAGGGTCAGATTCAACTGCTGGTGGCGGGTCCGCCAAAACCAACAGAACACGTTCTGCGGGCCTGGCTTCGAGAGGAACAACGCGCAGGCCTCGCAACTGGAGTTGATAGCCCACCGACTCTATAAGCTCTTGAGAACCCCTCGGGGCCATAATTGACACCAGTGGAGGTTCCACCCCGGCAAATGCTTCAAGTGCCTGACAGAGGGCGGCTTCACTCCGAAGAGGTGTCTGGTCTTCAAACTGGACCAAGAATGATGAGGCCGGACGAAACGCCTGAATCTTGCCATCTTGAACCCACGCCATTCCGCCATTTCCGGAAAACATCTTCGCCGCGACCAATTGCTCATCGTCGGCAATAAGCAAGAGTTGCTTGGCCATCTGCAGACTCTCAAATGAAGCGGCAGATTCAAATTGAGCATCTGCGAGTTGCTGAAGGGCAACTGCGAGTTGACGAGCGATTCTGCTGAGATCTGGCAATACCCCTCTTCGGAAGCTCGCACGAACACGGGCCAATGTTTCGCCAATTCCCACAATGACTTCGGCTTGTTCAGAGGGCACTAAACGAAGGGACTGATCTTCCAAATAGGCGATTGCTTCTTTGATTTGATCTGGAAAGAGAGCTGCCTCTGAAAATCGACTCTGCCAGTTGGCAATCTGATCGGAGGGAATTTCTCCTCGCTGCAGTGCTGACAAGTCAACGAGTACGGCTTCGATAAGGTTTTCGCCTGCCGCGCGCTGAAGAATACGCTTGGCAAATTGAAAATCATCTTGCGGGACGTGGTCGCCATCCAAAGTCAAAAACACCGTCGATCTCTGTGGAAGAGACGACATTGCGTCCATCAACCTGGGTGAAGGCAAAGCACGGCTTCGTGGCGTGATTTCAATCGAGCCGGAAACATTTCGATTTGAAGCGCCGAAGAGGAACATCGCAAGGACCCCCAATCCAGCCGAGCGAAGAACAATGTGTCGACGCAAGCCGACATGACCCGCAAAAGCGCGAAGCCGTAGGCCTTCAGAAGCTGCAAAGAGGGACACGGATGTCAAAAGGACAAGATTGACGAGGGAGGACAATTCTACCCGGCCGTCCATTAGTCCTTGGGACAATCGCAAAGGATGATTGGTGGCAAGTTGACGAGCAAACTGAGAAAGAGCCGAACTCAGCCAGCCAAGTCCTGCATCATCAACTCGATCTGCCAGCAAAGGGAGGGCGGCAACACCGCCCAAAGCCAATGCCGGAACCATCAAAGTGAAAAGCAGGGTCAAGAAGGTTGATCGAAGCCAGACCGCCGTGGCAACCACGACCGCAGTCCAAGTGAAGAGCAGCAGAATTGAAACCGCGCCATGTCCCAACATGCTGAACACCGAAGCGTCGTGGATCAGGGAGGCACCGAAAATCGGAAGTAAGGGCAATAGGAACAGGATCAACGCGATTGTCGTGGTCATCAGCATTGAGATCACCAGACCTATGGGTCGAACTGGGCCCGAAAGGCGCCATTCCAGTAGGCCAGTCCGGACGGGTTCGAGGACCGTCCGCATCACCAGCATGGGGAGGAGAATTGCGGCGGTTATCGTCCAAAGCTGGATAACTCCGGCGGTATCAGCAGGAGCTCCATTGGCGAACCCGGCGGACACAGTAGGCGCTGCCAACCACCAGCCCAACCCCCAAAGCAATGCATTTGATGCCGCGCCCAACAGCAAGCCTGGAGATCGCACGGCCATGATGCCCTCTCGGAACCCGATGCGCATAGAGTTCATTTCGCCCCCTTCGGCATCAACGCTTTGACAAACGCTTCGTCCAGATCACCACCTCCGGCGAGGGCAAGAATGTGCGTAAGCGGACCGAGGCCCCGAACTGAGCCCTCCGACAACAAGATCGCTTCGTCGCAGACTCTTTCAGCTTCATCCAAAAGATGGGAGCTCAGGAGTACAGAACGCTCTGCCCCCAGCTCACGCAACAGCGTGCGAAACCAGCGCCGACGTAGAGGGTCCATCCCGGTCGAGGGCTCATCAAGGATTAACACGTCAGGCTGATGAGCCAAAGCCGCCGCAAGCCCAACCAATTGTCGCCAACCTTTGCTAAGCGTGTGAATTGGACGGTCAGCATGCAGAGCAAGGTCGCATCGGTCCAACGCAGCAAAAGCCTCCTTTTTGGTGCCCCCGCGGGAGTGGCAGGCCTCCACAACCCAGTCTTTCACCGTCCGTTGAAGGGGAAGTGGATTGTGTTCGGGAAGCCACCCAATGTGTGAGCGAACATGGACTTGAGATGGGGATGCCCCCCCGATGAGCACCGTCCCGGAATCTGGCTGAAGGACCCCCGCCAACATCCGAATCATGGTGCTTTTCCCAGCGCCATTTGGCCCGAGCAATCCAACCACGCCGCGCTTTGGCAAGCCGAAAGAAACCCCGCGCAGGGCGAGGTTGGACCCAAAAGATTTGTGAACTTTGGAGACAGAGGCCGCATCCATCCCTTAATTCTACGAGCGAGATGGATGCCCGGACGCGTACACTCCAAGAAAGCATGTCAGGTTATCCGAGCAAACCCGCCCTTCGCATTACCGAGGCTGAACGCCTTCCTGATGTCGTTCGGCAATTTTTGCTGGAACATTTTGAGGTGGTCACCGAGCCCCGGCCACATCAAGACCAGTCCGCACCATTTACCCAATGGGATTTGGGGCCGGAAAGGATTGCCCTCACGCGGCTCCGCGAAGTCCACGAATTCTCCGCCGGCATTCTTGAGCTCGATGAACCAGGGCACGAAGGCGACACCATCGCCGGCAGACTCAAGATTCTTGATCGCCGGATCCATTCAGCGATTGGATCTCTGTTTCAATGGGACAGCTGGGAAGTCCGGCTGCTCCACCCTGAGACAAATCAACTGGAACTATTTGTCAGTCACAACCTGGCCCCGCTTCGAATTGGAGAATCTATTTTTGCTGCGGCCCGAGGCAATGGCATCACAGGTCGAGTTGCCGCTACAGGTCAATGTGTCGTCACTCGGCAAGCGGACAGTGACGATGAGTATCTCCCCGGACTCGAGGGTGCTCAATCCACGATGACGCTCCCGCTTCAACTGGGAACTCGGATCTTGGGAACCCTGAACATCGAGTCCCATGAACGTGGGGCTTTTTCAGAAGCCGATCTCTCCGAAGCCCTTCTGCTCGGGAGGTACATCGCGGCAGCCCTTCACTTCATCGAGCTGGTCCTCCGCGAACGGACGGCAGTGGATCGTCAAACTGCCAGCGCATTTCGCAGCGCCTTGGCCCACCCCATTGAAAAATTAGAGACACTTGGGGAGACCCACCCGGAAGTACAAGCTATTGCCACGGAAATCCGAGAATCTATGGAGGCGGCCGGCACAGGACCCAAAGCAGTCTTGGCCACTGAGAGGGACCTGCAGCCCGCAGAACCGGATCCCGTTCTCCAAGGCCGACACATTTTGGTGGCCGACAATGAGGCCGTGGTGGTGCAAGGCTTGACAAAGTTGCTGAAGGCCAACGGCGTCACTGTGACCGCATGTGACGGTGGCGCGGAAGCCATTACCGCCTTCGCAGAATGCCACGCCAAAGGCCAATGCCCCGATTTGGTAATCACCGATATCAGAATGCCCGACCGAAACGGCTACGAAGTCTTCCGAGGCGTGCGGGATCTTGAACCTCATATCCCTGTAGTGCTCATGACAGGATTTGGCTACGACCCGTCACACTCCATACTTCGTGCGACAGAAGAGGGCATGCACGCGGTCTTGTTCAAGCCCATCCCGGTGCCACGGCTGTTTGAAGTCTTGAAGTCGGCATTCACCACTTAGCAGTTTTCTCCCGACCAAACACCAAATGTGACCCGCGGCAAACCGTCCTCATCGATGATGGTTTCTATGTCCCGGAAGCCATTTTGTTCCATGAGATCAGCGACGGCCCGTTCACAAGACGCTGCATGCTCGAGACCCAGCAGCCCATCATGCCGCATGACCTGACCAACCCAAGCAAGCAACGGGCGGATGACCGCCAAGCCGTCATCACCACCCCGGAGGGCTCTCTCAGGAGTGAACCGCAGCACCCCCGGATCAATGGACTGAGGCCACTCGTGATCGGGGACGTAAGGAAGGTTGCCAACCACGACGTCAAAGATTCCGGGCAAAGGGGTACGCACGTCATGCCGTTGAAACGTGATTCGATCACCGACTCCATGGGCATGGGCGTTTTCTTGGGCAAGCGTAAGGCATTCGTGTTCCACATCAACGCCCACACCAGTCGCAGAAGGAAGCGAATGAAGGAGAGACACGATCACAGCACCACTGCCCACGCCAAGTTCAAGCATGTGGATGGATTGATCTGAAACTTGGTTGGGAAAAGCCTGGGGTTGCGAAGCCGGATCGCGATCAATCTCACCGTCGGGTTGGGACGCAGCGGGGTCAGAATGCTGATTTGAGGACTGCTCTGCGGTGGGATCTTCAAGAACCATGAGGCTGTCAACCGCACGTCGGCCGTGTCCGACGGTTTGCCCACGATTTGACAGAATTCCTAAGGTGTGGGAAACCAGCAACTCCGTGCAGGGCTGGGGAATCTGTGTACAGGGCCGAACCACGAAAGATCCGTGCCAAAACTGAGCCTTGCCAGTGACATAGTGCAGCGGCTCACCCGACAAAATACGGCGCACATGATCTCGCAATTGGTGGCGTTCTTCGCCGGATGCGGGACGGTCGGGATGCATATGCAATTCGAGCCGGGTGCAATCAAATGCTGCCGCCAAAAGGGTCTCCGCGACCACTCTGGGGGCATCGACGCCAGAGAGCTCGAAACGTCCCCTCATCCAGTTCAATAACTTTTTGCTGGTCCAATCAGTCTGATCGCTCGACATGAATGGGCGAGGCTACCATGCGTCGTCTCGAGGATGAGCACACGATGAATGAAATCTACGATCAACTCCCGGAATCCCTGAAGTCGCTGGCCGAGATCACTGGTTCCACAATCAAGGTCAAAGCACCTCACGAAGTAGACGCGTGGTACCAGTTGTCGGCCACCCATGGGGGCTGCCTACTGGCCCTGATGACCAAAGATCGCTGGCTTTCTGAGTCCATCGAAGGTGACCTCGAGCACACTGGGGATGAACTCGAAGAACTCTTCGAGGAAGAGTTGGTCGAACTGGATTGGGATGGTCCTGTCCCCACCTTCCGCCACTTCCGGAACGACGCGCGGGAATACGTCTTCTCGTGCGAATGGCCTTCCTCCTCCCCCGCTGAGGTCACAGTTGCCCTCCAAGCCATGATCGTCATGTTCACTGAACTTGGCGACATGGGTGGTGATGACGAGGAAGATTGATGCGGGTGCTCATGCTGGGCTGGGAGTTTCCGCCGTTAATTACCGGCGGCCTTGGCACTGCCTGCGCTGGCCTCACCCGCGCGCTTGTTGAACAAGGCCTCGAAATTGACTTTGTTTTGCCTCGGCCAGTGGCAAGCGGTTTTGTCGATGGAGTCCGGGTGCTCTCGCCTGGGTGCGAGGAGTTGATGGCGACCGCCAAAGGCGAACCTTCACCACCACCAGCAGATCGTCAAGATCGCACCCTTGGTAAAAACTCTAAGCAGAGCCCATCCTCCCCAACCTCACCCTTGTCGCCGCCATCAATCGCTTTGATCGACCCTGTCTCAGGACCCACGAATCCAGACCCTGAGCAAACGCATCGGGCTGAAAACATTGGTGGGAACCAAGGCGGACATTTTCCCTACCCACTCGACACCACGCCGGAACCTGTGGCCACCTTTCTCCAAACCGCCAACGGAAATCCCATCCGAGCAGCCCAGTCTCTGGATGAGTTTGTCAGTCAAGGTGGAGAGGTCCCAGTCGAACAGCAAGTGCTCCTGCGACAAATGGCTCAGGAGGCATGGGAGACAGCAAACACACCAAGTCCAAAGCACAACGAAGCTGCCTCAACAAACGCAGAAGAACCATCCGAAGTTGATCCCGTGTCCGCATCCGGCGATTATGGCGATGATCTCCGCGAACAGGTGACGCAGTTCACAAGGTTCTGCCTGCACTTCTTGGCCCAGCGAGATTTCGACGTCATACACGCCCACGATTGGATGACCTACGAAGCAGGTTTAGCGCTCCGCGCCTTGACCGGAAAGCCCTTGGTGGTCCACGTCCACAGCACTGAATTCGATCGTTCGGGTGAACACGGCAATCCCGCCGTCTTGGCGATTGAATCACGGGGCATCCGAGAAGCAGATCGTGTGATTTGCGTCAGCGTTTTAACGCGGAACTTGGTCGTGTCCCGATATGGGGCAGCCACCGAACATTGTCGGGTGATCTATAACGGCGTTGAACTCTCAGAAGACAGCCCCTCGCCTTCCGAGATCAAACGGGACGACCGGATCGTGCTGTACTTCGGCCGCATCACGTATCAAAAAGGTCCTGAGTTCTTCATGGCGGCCGCCAAGAAAGTTCTCGAACACACCAATAACGTGAAGTTTGTGGTGGCCGGAAGTGGCGACCAGGCCGAACGCATGATTCGCATGGCGGCCGAACTTGGCATCGGGGATCGTGTGCTGTTCACCGGCTTCTTGCGGGGTCGGGATATTTCGCGGGTGTTCTCGCTGGCCGACCTCTACGTCATGCCCAGCCGATCAGAACCTTTTGGCATTGCTCCGCTGGAAGCCATGAGTCACGGCGTTCCCGTACTCATCAGCAAGACATCCGGCGTAAGCGAAGTGCTGACCCATGCCCTGAAGGTCGACTTCTGGGACATCGAAGACATGGCCAGCAAAATCGTCGCGGTGCTGAAATATCCACCACTGTCTCAGCACCTGAAAGAACACGGCCGGTTTGAAGTGAGGCGGATCACTTGGGAAGGCGCAGCCCAAAAATGCATCCAAGAGTACGAGAGAGTCAAATCGTGACCCACGTTCCGAACAACAGCACCAGTGAGCAAACCAGTGAAGACACCAACACTTCCTTGGAACGGTCGCCTCAAGGCGATAGACAAACTCCTTAAGGTGGCCAAATCCCACACGCTTCCGGCCTTCCTCGACGGCCAATGTGAAGCGGCAATAAAATCTGATGGAACCTTGGTAACCAAAGTTGATAGCGCCGCCGAGGCAGCAATGCGACATTGGCTGCGCGAGCATTTTCCTGAAGATGCTGTGATGGGGGAAGAGGGACCTTCCAAACCAGGGCACTCGGGCTGGACGTGGGTGCTCGATCCGATCGACGGAACCGCTTCATTTCGCCATCAAGTTCCGTTGTGGGGGACCCTCGTCGCGTTGAGACACAATGAGCAGCCAGTGGCTGGAGCCTGCGACTTACCAGTCCTTCGTTTGGGCGCTACAGGAACATGCCTTGAGGCACACCTCCTCGTGGACGGCCGCCGGGAAAAAATCCCATCTCGTCCACCACCCTGCCGGCTCAAAGAAGCAACGCTCGTGACCACCGGTTGGGATTACTTTCGCATGGCCGGGGCCGAAGCGGCTTATGCGGAGTTGGCCCATGAAGCCGCACGAACCAAAGGCTGGAGTGACTGCTACGGGCTATGGCTGCTGCTGGCAGGCCGCGTTGATGTGGTGGTCGAACCGCTGCTGCACCCTTGGGACATCGAATGGCTGGTACCACTGGCCCGGGCCACAGGGCTGAAGTTGACCAATTGGCGAGGTGAAAGTTGCAAATCTCCAAGCCAGTGCATTGCAAGTCACGGTGGCCCACTGCACGACGATGTCACGAGAATCCTGCAATCGCACGCGCTGATCTAAATACAAAAAGCCCGGCCAAAAGGCCGGGCTAGAGATGATTGAATGAATGATGGCCTGAACTCAGGACTCGTCGCCACTCACTTCGGAAGCCGGTTCAGAAGCCTCTTCGACCGGCGCGTCTGCGGACGTCTCGACAGCACTTTCGCCATTGTCTTCGGCTGTGTCTTCAGCCATTTCTTCGATGACTGACTCGGATTCCACCACAACTGTGATGTTCTCACGAAGTTCCTTGCCAAATTGGATCGGGACGTCATAGTTGCCAGTACGACGAATGGCCACAGAAAGGCGGACAGCGCTTATGGCAACGTTGAAGCCGCCCTGAATGAGAGCGTCGGAGATGTCCCGCTGGGAAACCGAGCCGTACAAAATGCCTTTGTCATTGGTTGGGCGACGCAAGGTCAACACGATGCCGCCAAGTTTGCCCAAAATGGCCTCTTGCTCTTCGCGTAAGGCATCGGCCTTTGCGGCAGCCTCAACGCGAGCGGACTGCAATTCAGCAATACGCTCTTCGGTGGGGAACTCAGCCATCCCTAAGGGAAGGAGATAATTCCGGGCGTAACCGGCTCGAACACGAACCACCTCACCAACGAGTCCAAGGTTCTCAACGGATTCCACCAACAACAGTTCAATATTTTTAGCCACTGTGGGCTCCTTTCGCTGTCCTCTTGATCGGAAGATCAAAGTGAGGAGCCAAGACAGTCTCAGCCCCAACGGGATGCCAGAAGGCAAGTCAAGATTATAAACGAACCAAGGCTCCTACGGAAGTCCTTTCCACAAGTTGCAGTTCACGCCAGTACGCGACGGCTTACTCGATCAAAACGGGATGTCTCCATCATCGGGCCCAGCTGTTGGTGCAGAGGATCCAGCCCCGGATGCAGAGCGGCTTCGAGTGGTCTCAATCGCAGCATTCCCCCCCGCTTCTCCACGGCCACCGATAAATTGGAATGACTCGACCACGACCACGAGCTTTGAGCGATTGGCCCCAGACTGCTTGTCTTGCCACCGATCCATGCGAAGTCGACCCTCGAGCATCACCTCGCGGCCTTTTCCTAGGTATTGGTGCATCACTTCAGCTTGTCGCCCCCAGGACTCGCAGTCAACAAAGGTGGCCTCTTCGTGGTTTTGGCCGGTTTGATCTTTCCATTGTCGGTTAACGGCGATTGAGAAATTTGCCACTGCTTGGTTGCTCTGCGTGTGCCGCAATTCAATGTCACGGGTGAGGTTGCCGAGCAGAATGACTTTGTTGAAGTTGCCCATCGAGAATTCTCCTAGAGAGTGGGAATTTATCTTGGAGCAAGGCTGGGAGTGGAGAAAACAGGGAAACGTTGACAAGTTGTCAGTCAAAGACTGACAACTTGTGTCATCAACATTGCCAAAGACCTAGGGGCTCAGTCGTCGTTGGAGCCGCGATCGGCCGCTTCGGCGGCTTCTTCGGCCTTTTCTTCTTCGGCAGCCTTGGCATCGAGCTCGTCCTGCTGAGTCTTTTTGGCCTTGGCAATCTCAGCTTGCTGGGCATCAAAATCCTCCCGACTGGAGATGCTGGAAGCCACAGCTTCGGTCTCCTCGGCGGCGGCGCGTTCGACTATCTCTTGGGCCAGTTGATCGCGAGCATCGGCCGCAGCGATGACATCGGCGGGAACAAGATCAGCCTTCAGGATCATGGCGCGGAGGAGCTGCTCTGAAAGGTTGACTTGACGCTCGATTTCAATAGCGCCCTCACCAGTGGCCTTGAAATAGCACAAGAAATACAGGCCACGACGGTTGCCCTTGATTTCGTACGCGAGTCGCCGCTCATCCCACTTTGCGAGAGAAATGATTTCACCCTCACCACGGCCAATGAGGTATTCAACGTGTTCCTGAGCGGCTTTAAGGTCGCTGGAGGCGATTTGTGGAAAGAGGAACATGCCCTCGTAGGTGTTCATGGTTGCGGTTTCAGTCATGGATATTCTCCTGCCTCATCGAGAAGAGGCGATTGGTTCAATTTGCGTTTGTGTTGGCATCCCGGTTTTCGGGCGTGTGGTACTTCTGGGCTGCGGCCTCGGTGCCTTGGTGCACCCAGTATTCGACAGCCTCGGCGGCGCGATCCAGTGCCGGATCAA
>MDTD01027866.1_pt1 | contig 10947 bp, 8 predicted proteins | sample 811221 | NCBI WGS metagenome assembly MDTD01 (sample SAMN05326646, study PRJNA326480) | marine metagenome | isolation source: seawater | place: Pacific Ocean: South West | collected 2011
CAAGGACGATGAGAAGCTCCTGGCCACCGCGCTGAAGTCGAAGAACCCGATGGTGCGTGGGCGGGCGCTGCAGAAGGCCGCCGAGCTCGACTACACCCCCGGCCGCAAGGCCGCGCTCAAGGGCTTGAGCGATGCCAACAACGCGGTCAAGCGCGCGGCGGCGGTGGCTGCGGCGAGTTACGGCGGCCAGGACGTCTTCGAGGAGCTGGTCAAGGAAGCCGAGGATGCCAAGGTGCCCGAGCTCCGCTCCGGTCTGTTGCGCGCTCTGAAGATGGCTTCGACCGCCGAGGAAGTCGGCGTGCTGGTGGAGGCGATGGGCAAGATTCGCCGCACCGAGGGCAAAGGCCTGGTCGCCCAGGCGCTGGTCACCTGCGGCGCCCGCCAGCCGGCGCTGGCCGGCCCCGCCTTCGTCGAGCTGCTGGAGGAGGAGAACGCGGGCCTGCGCCAGCTGGCGATCCGCGGCATCGAGACCACGGCCTACGAGCCCGCGCTTGGCGCGCTCATTCTGCTGCTCGAGCACGAGGACAGCCTGGTGCGCGCCGATGCCGTCCGCGCGCTCGGCAGCTTCCCGAGCCTCCCGGAAGAGCACGCGGCGACCATCGTCGCGCTGGCAAGCGCACCGGATGAAGCGCTGCGCTTCAACGCCACGATGGCGCTGCGTGCGCTGGCTCCCGAGCACGCGCTGCCGGCTCTGGACGCGGCGCTGCAGGATGAGAACTGGGCGATCCAGGATGTCGCCGTCGAGATCCTGGATGAGATGCGCTCGCTCCCGGCCGTGCTGCTGCTGGCCGAGCATATGCAGCGCGCGAGCGGCCTGGTGCGCATCGAAACCTACGAGCGGCTGAAGCTGCTGACCGGGCAGGACTTCGGCCCTTCCAAGGGCGCCTGGGAGGCCTGGATGCGCGACCGCCCCGCCGACTTCGAGCTGCCGACCGAGGTCGAGGCGCGTCAGATGCTGGCCGAGCTCGCGGCCCGCAAGGCGCAGAATGATCAGGGTTATGGCACGGCCGATTACCACGGCCTCGCCGTGCGCCCTGGCGGCACGCTGTTCATTCTCGACGTCAGCGGCTCGATGGGCTTCAACTACACGCCCGACGCCCAGCTCTTCCACAGCTTCTTCGTCAATGAACTCTGCGCGACGATCGAGCGTCTCACCGGGGATCACGAGTTCAACATCGTGGTGTTTTCGTCCAGCGCGCAGCCGTGGAAGAAGGAACTCGTCATGGCCGATGACGCCAACAAGGAGCAGGCCATCAAGTTCCTGAAGGCGCTGCGCCCCTGGGGCGGCACCAACCTCGCCGCTTCGATTCAGCAGGCGTTCTCGCTGGACGGCGTGCAGCAGGTCTACCTGATGACCGACGGCGACCCGACCGTGGGCATGACCTCGAAGAGCGCAATCGTGGACTGGGTCGTGGAGCAGAATCGCACCCGGCGTATTCGCTTCCACACCATCGTCGCCGGCGACGTCGACGGCAGCTTCCTGGGCGAACTCGCCCAGCTGAATGGCGGCAGCAGCGTGGATCTGCGCCCCAGCTTCCAGGAAGTCGAAGACGAAGAGGCGGAAGAGTAGGCCGCGCGCCTACCAGTGGTCGACCACGATGCCCTGCTTCTGGCAGAGTTCCTGCAGCACGGGCCGCAGCGGCGCCAGCGCTTCCGGGGGCATCGCCTTGATCAGCAGCTGACGGCGCACGCGACCGCGGACCCGTTCGACCGGCGGCGCGGCCGGCCCCAAGACCCCGCACTGCGGCGCAGCCACCTCGCGCAGCGCTTCGGCAGCCTGTTGCGCAAGCCGATCGACCGCGCGGACCTCGTCGGCTTCGCAGAGAACACGGACAGCCGCGGCAAAGGGCGGATAGCCGAACTCGCGCCGCTCGGCGAGCTCGCCGGCAGCGAAGCGCACGAAATCGTGCTGGGCCGCGTGACGAATGGCCGGGTGATCGGGCAGAAAAGTCTGCACGACCACTTTGCCGCCTCGATCACTGCGCCCGGCGCGCCCTGCCACCTGGGAGACCAGGTTGAAGCAACGCTCGGCGGCACGGAAATCCGGCTGGTGCAGCGCCGTGTCGGCGTTGAGCACCCCGACGACCGTGACATCCGGGAAGTCGAGCCCCTTTGCCACCATCTGCGTACCGAGCAGCACGTTGTACTCGCCGGCAGCAAAGGCGTTGAGCACCTCCTCATAGGACTCGCGCCGCAGCATGGTGTCGCGATCCATGCGCGCGATCCGCGCCTCGGGGAGCTGGCGCACCACGGCCTCTTCGGCGCGCTCGGTCCCGACGCCCACCAGCTGCACCTTCGTCGAGGAGCAGGCCTGGCAGCGCTGGGGCTGCTCCTGTTCGCGCAGGCAGAGATGGCAGAGCGCCCGCTTGCGCCACTTGTGGTAGGTGATCGGCACATCGCAGCTGGGGCAATGCACGACGGTGCCGCAGTCGCGGCAGTGCCACGCCGGCGCGTAGCCGCGGCGATTCAGGAACAGAATTGCCTTCTCTTCGCGCGCGAAGGCCTGTTCCAGCGCGGTACGCAAGGGCGCGGAAAGCACCAGCCAATGCCCCTTCTCCGGACTCTCGCTGCGCAGATCGACGACCTGGACCTTGGGCAGACGGCCGCCCGCGACGCGCTCGGGGAGTTCGAGCAGGCGGATGGAACGCTGCTCGCGCGCGGCATGCCACAGCTCGAGCGAGGGCGTGGCACTTCCCAGGACCGCGACGGCGCCCTCGAGGCGGGCACGCTCCAGGGCCACGTCGCGCGCGTGGTAGCGCGGCACGGACTCCTGCTTGAAGGAGCTCTCGTGCTCTTCGTCGACGATGATCAGCCCCAGCTCCGGCATCGGGGCAAACAGCGCCGAGCGCGCCCCCACCACCACGCGGACGCGCCCCGAACGAATCGCCTTCCATTGGTCGTGCCGCTCGGCGTCGGTCAGGCCCGAGTGAAGCACCGCGACCTCGCCGCAACGGGCGCGAAAGCGGGCCACCGTCTGCGGCGTGAGCGCGATCTCGGGAACCAGCACGATGCCGCCGCGCCCCTGCTCCAGACAGCGCTCGAGCGCGTGCAGGTAAACCTCGGTCTTGCCCGAGCCGGTGACGCCAAACAGCAGGAAGTGCTCCGCCGCCCGCCGATCGAGCGCCTCGCACAGCGCATCGACGCAGACCCGCTGCTGCTCGGTGAGCTGCGGGGGCTGATCGCGCAGAGTCTCCTGGAGAAAGGGCAGGCTGCTCTCTTCGACCTTGCTGAAGCGCACCCAACCGCGTTTCTGCAAGCTGTCGAGCGGTGATCGCGACAGCCCGGTGCGGTTCAGGAACTCGCGCAGCTCGACCGGCCCGCCGGCCTTCTGAAGATAGGCGATGGCTTTCTCCTGCTTGGGGAAGCGCTGCGCCAGCTCGTCGAGCGCCTCGGCCGAAGGCAGCTTCGCCCCGATCAGTTCGACTCGGGTCACGGTGCGCCGCGCGCGGCCCCGGCGCAGGGTGGCCGGCAGCATGGCCGCCAGCGCGTTGCCCCACGAGCAGAAGTTCTCGTCGGCGATCGTCCGGCCCAGGCGCAGCAGCGCCGGCGTGAGCAGCGGCGACTCGTCGAGCAGCGCCGTGATCGGTCGGACCCGCGCCGGGTCCACCCCCACCGGCGGATGCGGATCGATGCCGACCGCCACGCCCACGCGCTGGCGAGATCCGAACGGCACGCGCACGCGCGCCCCCGGTTCGACGGACAGGTCGGGCGGCGCCCAGTAGCTGAATTCGCGCCGCACCGGCGTGTCGAGCGCGACCCGCACGTACTTGCCTTCGGGGAGCCCAAACAGGCTCTGCTGCGCCGGCGCGCTGCTCATGCGGCGCATTGTAGGGCGACCCAGGCGAGGCGATACTCGTTGCCGATGTCCGGCCCAGCCGACGACCCGCGCACCCCCGTCACCCTGCTGACCGGCTGGTTGGGCGCGGGCAAGACCACGCTCCTCAACCGGGTCCTGGCCGAGCCCGGCGGCCGCCGTTTTGCGGTGCTCGTCAATGAGTTTGGCGAGATTGGTGTCGATGACCGCCTGGTGGTGCGCGCCGACGAGGACCTGGTCGAGCTCAATAACGGTTGCGTCTGCTGCACGGTGCGCGGCGACCTGGTGCGCACCCTGACCCGGCTGCGCCGCCGCCGACCGCCCTTCTTTCGTCGGCGCGAGTTTGACCATGTGCTGATCGAGACCACCGGCATCGCCGAGCCGGCGCCGCTCTTGCGGACCTTCCTGGTCGAGGCGGACATCGCGGTGTGTTATCGAGTCGAGGCCGTGGTGGGCCTGGCCGACGCGTTGAGCCTGGAGCGCGTCCTGGATGAGCCCAGCGCGGTGGAACAGCTGGCGCTGGCGGACCTGCTGCTGCTGAACAAGACCGACCTCTGCTCCCCTCAGCAGACGGATCAGGTCGCCCAGCGGTTACAGGAACTCAATCCCGCCGCACCGATCCTGCGCTGCCAGAACGCCGACGCCCCGATCGAGGAGATCCTGCGGGCGCGCACGCCGCGCGGGCTGGATGATCTGCAGCACAGAGAAGCTGCCGGCGCGGAGAGCAGCCATACCCAGCGGCTGGGCATCGAGGCGATCAGCCTGCGCAGCGAGCGCCCGCTCGACGCGATGAAGGTCCAGCTCTGGCTCGACGCCTGCGCCAAGATGCTGGAGGGCCGACTGATTCGCTACAAGGGCTTCCTCGACCTCGCCGGCGAGACGCGCCGCGGCATCCTGCAGGGCGTCTACGAGCTCTACACCGTGAGCTACGGCGAGGAATGGCAAGAAGACGAGCCCCGGGTCACGGAGCTCGTCTTCATTGGCAGGGATCTGGATGTCGACCTGCTGGAGCGCGGCATGCAGGCCTGCGCGGCCGACGTCTAGATCCAGAGGCTCGGACTACTCGCCCTGGTCCTCGTGATCGTGGTCGTGCTCGGCCTCGTAGCGGTCGTGGCAATGCTCGCACTCATCGCGCTCGCTCACGACAAAAATGCAGCTCGGCGTGAACAGCAGGAACAGGACAGCGGGGATCAGCTTCTTCTTCATGGCTTCTGGTCGGGGTCGGGGAGCTCGGCCAAAAGCGGGAGCAGGGATTCTTCGAGGTGCTCGCGCTGCCAATCGTTCAGCGGCGCGGCTTGCAAGAGGCTTTCGCGCGTGCGCGGCAAACGCTTGGCAATTTCTTCCAGATGACGGCGATGCATGAGCCGCTCTGAGGGCAGATTCAGCTCGTCAGCCATCGACTTGCGCCAGCCGCGCAGGGCCTCGTAGTTTTCGCGCCGGACCTTGCGGCGGCGGCGCTCGGCCGGATCGACCCGCTTGACCGGGATCTCGACCTCGACCCCTTTGGCCTTGCCGAGGGCGTCGAGGATGGCGTCGCCGTTGCGCTTGGCCTTGGGCCAGCCCACCCCCTTGCGCCCGGCCAGATCCCGCATATCGCGCGGCGGCCGCTGAGCCAGCTCGGCCAGAGTCTCGTTGGCCATGACCCGGAAGACCGGCTTGTCGATCTTCTGCGCCGTCTTCTCGCGCCAGACGAAGAGCTCCTTCAGCCGGGCCAGCTCCTCGCCGTTCATCTTGCGCGCCTGCTTCATCTTGCGCCAGCCTTCGTAGTTGGGCTCGCGTGGGGGCAGGATCTCGGCCTCGAGTCGGCGGAACTCGCCTTCGGCCGCAGCCATCATGTTCTGCTCCAGCAGCTCGGCGTGGAGTCGGCGGTAGAGATCCGGCAGATAGTGGGTGTCGGTGCGGGCGTAAGCAATCTGCGACTCGGTGAGCGGCCGCTTACCCCAGTCCGAACGCTGCTCCTTCTTGGAGACCTCCAGGCCGTAGCTCTCGGACAGGAGGTGGGCCAGCCCGGTGCGCTCGTACTGCAGCAGGGTCATCGCCACCTGCGTATCGAACAGCCCGCGCAGCTCGGCGCCTAGATCCTGCTTGAGCAGCATCAGGTCGTACTCGGCCGAGTGCAGCACGGTGATGAGCTCGGGGTCTTCCAGCAGCGGGTTGATCGCCTTCAGCTCATCTCCCAGCGCGATCGGGTCGACGACCCAATCGGTTTCGCCCACGGTCACCTGAAGCAGGCAGAGTCGCTCGCGATAGGCAAAGAAGGAGTTGCTCTCGCAGTCGATGCCGATCAGATCCGCCTGACGCCAAGCGTCGATGGCGTCCTGCAGCGCCCCGGGTGAATCCACGAAATGGACCGGGGGCCAGGAATTGGGGTCGGAGTGAGGTGCAGTCACGCGGGGCAGGGTGGAAATGGCAAGGCCTGCCCGGGGGACAGACCCAGGCAGGCGAACAGGATAGCGGCGCGGCTAGCGCAGGTAGATGTAGCAGGGCGTGGCGTAGGCCGCGCGCGGTGCACCGTTGACCTCGAGTTCGGTGCGATACCAGGAAGGGCCACTCTTAGGGATAGTCGTCGGCGTCTGCAGCAGCCCCTGGCCGGTCACGTTGGAATAGGTTGCGAGCAGCTCTTCATCGGAAGCGCCGACGGCGCCGCGGTAGACCCGCACCGTGGCGACATCCGTGCCCAGGTTGTAGTAGGAATCGACCGTGACCCCGTAGTTGGGCGGCACCTGCGAGCCGGCGACCACGAAGATGTCGCCCATCAGCAGCTCGCGGCCCGAGCTATCCGAGAGGTTGTTGTAAAGGAAGGGGCCGTTCGAGATGTAGCTGCGCCCGGCCTTCAGCCCGCCCAGCACGTTGGCGTCGTTCAGCGCGCCCTGGATGTAAGTGATCGTGGCGCCGAACTCGACCGCTTCGTCGTGCGTATCCGAGCCGGAGTAGGGGTAAGTGATCTTTCCTTCCAGCAGCCGGCTGATCCACCAGTTCTTGTGCACCACCGAAGCGGCGCCGGTCGAGACGTCGTAGTTCCAGATCTCGACGCCGCGGGTCTGGTTGGCTTCCATGCCCTTGAAGCGCGCGACCGAGTTGAACGAGATCGTGTCCCCGCCCGGGTGATTGGCGATCGCAAAGCCACCCTCGGCGTTGGTCTCGCTGACGTTGACATCCTGGTTGCGGATCGGGCCATCGCAGGCGCCCAGGAAGTAATCCTGTCCGCCGGGCTTGTCCGAAGTGATGCCGTGGCCGCCCATGTGTGCGATTCCGCGGAACAGCTGCCCGCCCAAGGCGCAGGTCGCGTCGAAGATGTCCGAGCCTTGCTGCGGGCCGTCTTCCTTGTTGGTCATCTCGGCACCGAGCAGCACCACGAAGTCCGGCAGGTCGAGGCTGGCCGCTTCGCTGGCGATGTTGGCGAACTCGGCCGAGCCCTGAATGCAGTAGCTGTGCGTGGTCGTGCTGAACCAGTCGTAGCCCAGCGCGCGGAACTGATCGCGCAGCTGCTGATTGGTGAAGGCGCCGGTCACGTTGAAGCTCTCGGCCGCGCAGTTGGGGCAGCCGAGCGTGGCCTGGTCCCGGCAGTTGTGCACGTGCAGGTCGCCGGCGACGAAGCCGCCGGGCAGGCTGGTGGAATAGCGCTGCTGCCAGACCGCGGGCGGCCCCAGGTGCGTGGGCAGCAGCTGCACGGTGTGGCTGTGCTGCACGCTCTGCAGCCGATTGCCCGCTTCGCTGTACAGCAGTTCGATGTCGAAGATGGCCTCGTCGCCCGGCTGCGCCGAAGCCGGGAAGAGCTCCGCCAGGTCGATGTGGAAAGTCAGGTTGCGCGCCTGCGCCATGCCGGCATCGCGCATCTCGTGAATCCGCCCCTCGATGTCGTGCGCCAGCTCGGCGATCTGCCCGCCATCCAGCTCCGGGATCTCGTCGACTTCCAGGAACATGCGATCACCGCGGCGGTGGCTGATGTCCAGCGGCAGCTGCTCGAGCAGGCGGTGAACGTCGAAAAGCGCCCCGCCATCCCCCACCAGGCGTTCGCCGTACAAGCTCACGCGGTCGAGTTCGCGTCCGTCCACGCCGCGCACGATGACTTCCTGGAGGTGAATCGAGCCTGCGCCGGCGTGATAGACCTGCACCTGCATCGGCACGCGATGCTCACGCTCGCGGATGTGGTGCATCAGCCCGAAGGGCAGCAGGTGCACCGGGCCCTCACCCAGGGTGCGGTCTGCCGATCCGGCATCGGCCGGCGACCAGGCCCAGCCGGCAAAGATGGCAGTGCCGGCCAACAAAATCAGGGGAGGAAGGCGCATGACTCTCCTATTCTGCCACAGGAAAATGCGCAGTCGCCTGCCTCTCTGGACGGGCTTGTTCGCCGCCCTATTCCTGGCCCAGCTCGGCTGGTGGGGTTTCGTGATCTGGCGCGCAGCCGATGAACTGCGTGATGCGCAGTACGCCGAGCTGCAGAACACGCTGCTGGCAGCCGAGTCGCGTCTGCCTGAAGGCGGCAGCCTCGACAGCCGCGAAGCCGCCTGGCAGCGGCTCGCCGCCGAGTATCCGCAGCTCGCCTTCAATCGCGAAGCCGGCCTGCAGATCAGCGCCGACGCCCTGCGCGCGATCGAGAGCCGCCGCGCCGGCACGCGGGTGATGGTGCTGTCCGAGTCGAGCCTGTTCGCGGTGCTCGCCCTGCTTGGCTTCGGCCTGCTGATCCGCACCTGGAAACGCGAGCGCTACCTGCTGCTGCAGCAGTCGAACTTCCTGCATGCTGTCACCCACGAGCTGCGTTCGCCGCTGCAGTCGTTGCGGCTCGCGGTCGAGACGATGCGCCGCAGGCCGGAGCGCCTGGAGCGCTACTCCGAACACATGCTCGCCGATCTCGATCGGCTGGGCGCGCTGGTCGACAATCTGCTGACCACCGGCCGGCTGGAGGCGGAGGCCTTTCGAGCCAAGATCGAACTCGGCGACCTCGTCACCGCGCTGCACGCGGAGCTGGACCGGATCGAACGCGCCCATCAGCTGCAGGCGGGTCGGGTCCAGCGCGAGTTCCCGAACACGTTGACGGCTCGCTTCGACCCCTCGACGCTCGAGCCGATCGTCCGCAACCTGGTCGAGAACGCGCTGAAGTACGGCGGCGATGCACCGATCCGCGTGCAGCTCGAGCAGGATGGCAGCGAGGCCGTGCTGGCCGTCGAGGACCAGGGTCGCGGGCTGGAAGCCAGCGAGATCCCCCACGTCTTCGAGCGCTTCTGGCGCGCCGGCGACGAACAGGTGCGGACGGCGCCGGGCACCGGTCTGGGCCTCTTCCTGGTCCAGGAACTGGCCCGTGCCCAGGGTGCCCGCACCCGCGTCTCCAGCCCCGGGCGCGGGCACGGCGCGCGCTTTGAGGTTCGCTGGGGCATGAGCTGACCCGAGCCTATGATGCGGTCATGACAGGAGCGCGGATTCTGGTCGTCGAAGACGAGGCGCGGATCGCCCATCTCGTCTGCGACAACCTCGAGGACGAGGGCTACCGCGTCGCGCTTGCCAGCGACGGCGAGGCGGCGCTGCGAGCGGCGCACGCCGGCGGCATTGAGCTGATCCTGCTGGATGTGATGCTGCCGCAGCTCGATGGCTTTGAGGTCTGCCGGCGCCTGCGCGCGGAGGGCGATCACACCCCGATCCTGTTCCTGACCGCGCGCGACCTGCCTCCGGATCGCGTCCGCGGCCTGATGGTCGGCGGCGACGACTACCTGGTGAAGCCCTTCCAGCTCGACGAGCTGCTGGCGCGCGTCCATGCCATCCTGCGTCGACGCGCCTGGAGCGGCCGCGCCCAGGCCAGCAAGGTCCGCATCGGCGGTGGCTGGGTCGACTTCGAGCGCGCCGAGGCCACCTGCGTGGATGGCAGCGTCGAGCCGCTCAATCGCAAAGAGCTGGGGATTCTCCGGCTCCTGGTTGAGGCCCATGGCGGCGTCGTGAGCCGCACGGACATCCTCGCCGAGGTCTGGGGCGACGAGGCCGACCCCACTCCTCGCACCGTCGACAACTTCGTGGTCCGGCTGCGCAAGCGCTTCGAACCGGACCCCGCCGAGCCGGTCTATCTGATGACCATGCGCGGCGTCGGCTACCGCCTGAAAGAAGTCGAGGCGGCCCCGGACGGGACCGCCTCCTAAGCCTGGCTGCGGGTGCGCCTACTGCACGATCGCGTGCAGCGCCTCCGATTTCACCGACGATCCGCCGGCAGCGACGGCCGCCTGGAATCCGAGGTAGCTCCCCACAAGCTCGGGACGGTTGGGCACGCGCACCTGGAGAGCAGCCTCGCCCAGCCGGTTCGCGTCCACGATGCCCATTCGATACACCGGCGCGATGAGGTCGAGCTTCAGGCCACCGAAGGGGCGCAATACCGGGCCGGCATCGCACTGGATCAGGCCACGATTGACGAAGAAGTAGACCTGATCTCCCGCTTGAGCCCCGGTCACCAGGAAGTCCGCTGGCCGTCCGATCTGCAGCGGCCCCACCGAAAGATCGATCGGCGGCTGCCCGTTGCAGCAGCAAAGGTCGTACTCAAAGAACCATCCCCAACCTTTGTTGAAGGGCGTACCGAATGCCCAGGCGGTCTCGGAAGCGATCACGTTGCCGTGTCGATCCAGCTTGACCACCGCGCAGTGGACCGCAAGGTAGAGGTGATCGCCGCACTGAGTTCCCAAGTCGGCGAGCGGGATCATCTCTACGTGCCGGCCTGCCGGCGGGTCGTAGTCGGTCTTGTAGGGGAACTGCCCGGGCGACGGGCGGCCGCCTCCGTTCAGAGGCACCGGGTCGAGTCCGGCATAAATGTGCACCTCCTCCAGCAGCCAACCATGCTCGGGCCGAATGCCAATCCGCAGGTGAGAACCCGAGTTGGTGACGTTCACTTCGCCCGCGGCGATGTGCTGCCCAGCGATCAGATCGGTCTCGAACTTGTCACAGTTCTGCGCCGACGCAAGCGGGGTCAACGCACCCAGGGAGGCAATGAGGGAAAGGAAGATGCTTTTCATGGCTCCCGAGGATTATCCCCCAGGAAGTGCCCCTCCAACCCACTTTCCGCCAATTTCGCGACAGATTCGAGCCTCAAAAGGCCCGGAAAAGGCTCAAAACAGGCCGTCTGAGGCCGATTTCTGGCGGTATACCAAAGGGACAGGAAC
>MDTD01039819.1_pt1 | contig 10947 bp, 13 predicted proteins | sample 811221 | NCBI WGS metagenome assembly MDTD01 (sample SAMN05326646, study PRJNA326480) | marine metagenome | isolation source: seawater | place: Pacific Ocean: South West | collected 2011
AGCCTATTACTTTTCTCAATTGCTTATGGATGTGCTATAGGGTCTATTGGAACTCCTTCAGGTGGAGGAAGAAATGTGATTATGATTGGTTACCTTTCAGAATTTGGTTTGGCAGACATATCGTATCTTGAGTGGATGAAATTTTCTTACCCAATGCTTCTATTACAAGTTCCGTTGGCAACTTTTATATTGTGGCATACATTTACACCTCCTCAAAAAATCATGGATTCTGCGGTGAGAAAACTGAAAGTTAAGGTAACAAAAAAAGGAGATTTTACAGCTAATCAAATCACTGCGATTGTAATATTCTTTGTTGTATTTCTCGGATGGATCTTTTTAAGTCCATCATTTGGATTAGGCATTATCGCATTGAGCGGAGTTTTCCTCTATTTATCATTTGGGTTAATTGAATGGCAAGAGATAAATAAAAATACAAACTGGGGAGTGATATTATTATTTGGAGCGGCCATATCCTTAGGTACTCAAATAAAAGAAACAGAAGCTGGGTTATGGCTTGCAAACTTAACATTGAAATACATGGGATTTATTTTTAATGATCAAAATATTATAATTGGATTTGTATCTGTAGTTTTAACATCAATATTGACAAACTTATTAAGCAGTGCTGCAACTGTTGCTATATTGGGGCCAATAGTACTCGATATGGGTGGAACTCCAATTATTACAGGCGTTATGACATCCATTGCCTCAGCGTTCTCCTATTTAACAATTATAGCATCACCCACTTGTATGATTATACATTCTACAGGTTTAATTTCATCAACTGATTACTTTAAAGCTGGTTGGAAACTATATTTGTTCTCAATCATGATGCTTTATTTAGTATCAAGATTTTATTGGCCAACACTATTATGAAAATTTTAATTGCAATAAGTAGCAAGGAATATTCAGAACCCACATTGGATGTGGGCATGAAAATATCGCGTTCTCTGAAAGCATCTACAACTATAGTGGATGTGGGTAATAAGATAAGTGAGTTTAGTTCCAAAGATGTAAGCATGGCGAATGAACTAATGAAGTCTTGGGATATTGATCGGCCTGGTGTGGATGTTTTAGAGTGGGCATATAATTATCTCGCTGAAAATAATTATATAAAGGGGCAAACAATTGAGTCAGGTTTTCCAAAAAATAGGCTGATTGAAAGTAGTTCAGGACGATCGGAGGTGTTTTTGAAAGAATCTTCTGTGGAAAATCTAAGTTTAATTTTAAGGAATGGTGATATAATTGAAGAATTGAGAGATGAGGTCAACACTCACGAATATGATGTTACAATCCTTGGAGGAAGTAGAAAACGAAATATGGCTCATGATTTAGTTCAGTATATCGATAGCTCAATTTTTGTGGTAAATAACTTTAATGCTAAAGAAAAATATAGAATTCTCTTAGCTGTTAATGATTCACCCAGTACCTCTAATGCAGTCAAATATGGTGTGCGCGTTGCTCAGGCATTTAACATTGAGGTAGATCTTCTTACTATAAGTAGAAATGAACATTTTGGTTATGGGTATAAGAAAGCCTCGTCTTGGGCTTCTAAATTATTAAGAAGAAGTGGCGTGAAAGCTAAAGCACATTTTAAAACAGGTGATTTTGCGAATACAATTGTAGAAGCAGCAGGGAACAATCATATCATTATTATGGGGTCTTCCTCGCAATCACCAATCACTAAGTTTTTTATGGGCAGTAAACCCCTCAGTGTAATGCAAACCTGCAATTGTCCCGTATTAATAGTCAAATAGCCAAATCGAGGTGTTGTCGGAAAAATTCTTTGATGGTTATTTAACCCTGGTTCCTAGCTTTTCTGGCATCAATAAAGCTTTTTATGAAAAACAAAAAAGCTATAACTGTACTACCCATCATAATAATCACTCTTAGTATTGCAAATGTGTCCGATCTAGTTATCGCACCTTTTAGTGGCATTAGTAGCCCTGGAATCATTATGAATGTAAGTAGTACAGCAATATGAGCAACAACTTTATTCTCGTTTTTAATACCTTTATTTAATGCAAGCAAAATTATTCCAGTGAACACAGGAATTAAAGCAGTTGGAGATGGTGTATCCGATTGTAGATAGCCAAACCCCCCCAACACAATTAAAATTATAGAATTTAGAGCACTTATTTGAAAAGGCTTAAAGTTGTTCATCTAATTTTTTACCTCCGAAAGTAGCAATGACTTGATTTTTATTTATTGTTCCAAAATGATGGCTATCCTCACTCTCGTGCCTATTGTCTCCTTCTACGAAAATGCACCCATTTTGCATTATTTTTTTAATCCTTTTTATAATTTTTTTATTGTTTCTGAAAGGGTGATTGAATAGTACTATATCATTTATTTTCAGATTTGCCCCATTATTTTTCTCGAAAATAACAAAATCACCATTTTTAAAAGTTGGTGACATGCTATTGCCTTTTATCGAAACCTGAATATATTTTAATTTGGACTTAACCAGCAGTGTACCAGGAAACTTCTCTATCTTTTGTTTTCCAGAAAAGATCATGAACTTCTTTCAAAAGATTCATTAACTCTTCGGCATGATCTATTGACACCTCAGTTTTACATGAGCTACATAACTTTGCTGCTCTCCAGAAAAGATCATGTAGATTTTGATATTCATCCAAATGATTTGGTTTGAAGTAATCTGTCCATAGTACAAGCAACTCTGACTTACAGAGCTGTGCTTGCTCTTCTTTTACAGCGGCATAGCGACTCATAGTATTCAAATAACCAGCCATAGATGTAGAATTTGAAGGATCAGGGCATTTTAAGTCTAACATTTTTTTTGTCATTGACAAAACGGCCTCTCCAGCAATCCTCGCACTAGCAGGATCGTACACCCCACATGGGCCATCACAATGAGCATAAGCTTTTATACTTTTCATATTATCACCTTTTAACTAATCAATTTAGGGTTAAAATTAAAATTGAATTAAAGAATAAGACTAATGAAATTTTAATAAATTAATTTTATATCCAATGTTAAGATTTCTTCGTAATATAAATTATGAATCGAACAAGCGCCATACTGCTATTAATTTTAGTAGGTTTATTATGGAGCACTGGAGGATTTTTAATTAAACTCGTTCCTTGGTCAGGAATGGTAACAGCTGGATTGAGAAGTGGATTTGCAGTATTAATCATTTATTTATACAGTAAACCAAAAAATCTTACATTTAGTAGATATTCTTGGTATGGTGGATTATGCTATACTGTAATGGTGATATGTTTTGTCCTGGCAAACAAAATGACCAATGCTGGTAATGTCATCCTTATTCAATACGCAGCTCCAGCTTACGTAGCTTTGTTCAGTTTTTCATTTTTAGGAGAAAAATCAACTAAAACGGATTGGCTAGCAATATGCATTATATTTCTTGGTTTGGGATGTTTTTTTATTGACGATATTTCACTTAATCAAATTGAAGGAAACATTGTCGCTGTATTTTCAGGTCTTGGATTTGCGGGGTTGGTCTTATTTATGAGAAAAGAGAAAAAAATGAGGCCTATTGATTCAGTATTTTTAGGCAATCTCATAACTTTTTTCTTTTGTAGTCCATTATATCACAATGAAATAACACTAAAATTAGAGCCCTGGTTAATAATAATATTTCTTGGCATCATCCAGTTGGGAATTGCTTATATATTATTTAGTATAGCCATAAAATATGTGTCTGCGATCGATGCAATTATTTATCCAGTAATTGAACCTATTTTTAATCCTATTTTAGCGTTTGTATTTATAGGAGAAAACATGGGATCCATTTCAATCCTTGGCGGACTAATGATAGTATTTGGTGTTGTAAGTAGATCAATTCTTCAAAATAAATAGACCTAAATTATTTTACCCCTCTCTTAATTTATACGCTGTTTGTACTCTATCTATAGCTACCATAAAAGATGCAATTCGCATTGGAACATTTTTTTCTTTTTTGAGTGCATAGACTTCATTGAATGCTTTGATCATTTTATTTTCAAGTTTAGCATTTACATCCTCTTCATCCCATTTAAATTGCTGCAGGTTTTGAACCCATTCAAAATAAGAAACAGTTACACCCCCTGCGTTTGTTAATATATCTGGAATAATTCCAATCTTTTTATCCCATAGTTTATTCGCTGCATCACCAGTAACAGGGCCATTTGCTGCTTCAATAATTACTTTACAATTTAATTTATCTACATTCTGTTCATTAATTGCGCTACCTAGTGCAGCAGGAATAAGAAAGTCGCACTCTAGTGCTAATAATTCTTCATTTGTTATCTTTTTTCCCTGTTCAAACCCATCAATTGTTCTGTGCTTGTAATTATAATCAAAAAGAGTAGGAATATCCAAGCCATCTGGGTCATGCAAACCACCAGAAACATCGCTCACCGCAATAATCTTACAACCATATTCATGCAAAAACTTAGCGGCATAGGAGCCGACATTACCAAAACCCTGTACTACGATTTGAGCACCTTGCAAATCTATTTCCCATTTTTCTGCTGTCTCTCTTGTGATTATAGCAGTACCTCTACCCGTTGCTGCTTCTCTTCCCTCAGATCCTCCCAATTCAAGCGGTTTTCCAGTGACGATTGCAGGAGAATAGCCGTGTAATTGGCTGTATTCATCCATAAACCAACTCATCACTTGAGCATTTGTATTTACATCGGGAGCTGGAATATCTACATTCACGCCGATAATAGGGTCTATTGCTCGAAAAAATCTTCTTGACATACGTTCAAGTTCTGTCTTGCTATATTTCGATGGATCAATACCAATTCCACCTTTTCCGCCGCCATAAGGGATGTCTAATAAAGAAGTTTTCCAGGTCATAAGTGTCGCAAGTGACCGAACTTCTTGAATATCCACGTGCTGGTGATATCGAATCCCGCCTTTAAAAGGGCCTCTTGTATTATTATGTTGAACTCGAAATCCTATTACACTTTCAACTTCACCGTTGTCTCTTCGAAATGGAACTTCTACTGTTAATTCTCTATCAGGAATTTCTAATGCCCTAGCGATATTTGGTTTCATCCCTAATTTTTCTACGGCGTGTTTATATGCTGCTGAAGTTGGATTTGTGCTTGATGACATGGTGAACCTTTTATTTATTGTATAAAATTACGAAAAGTATGTTGCAAAAAATATTTATAATCATTGTGATGAAAACCAGAGTTTTTTCATTCTGGAAGTAATGATTTTTTTCATTGGTAATATAATCTATTTAGCACTTTTTAACTATACCATTTTAAACATCAATCATTTGGGCATGAATTTTTATTTTTAAATTTTAAGAATAGTCGTTGTCATGGAAAAATTTTAAGGCTTCATTTCGTTTGTTAACATTGTTGATTTTTTTGCAACGTTTAACAATAGCCTCTCGATCGTAAATATGTTCTTCTGGCTCTTTTTTTATTGCTTTAATTAGAGCGTGCAAAGGATTTGAAAGCGTTTGGTATATGAACATCAAAAAACATTTGGACAAGTAATACCAGATCGTCTCAGTAAAAAAATAGCTGTAACTAAGATTTGTATTTTTTGAAACTGTGTAATGAAACCAGTATGCTGGCATATAGAGCACATCTCCTGGATTTAGGGTAAAAGAAATTTCATTTTTTAAATCTTTGTCTGTTACATAGAGTGGATTGGGATATAAAAGGTTTTTATACTTTATCGAGAAAAAATTTTCTCGGGATTTTGAGACATACCATGTTTTTTCTCCTTCTAAATGAGTAATAAGTCCAGAAATAATATGAGCGTGTTTTGTGAATGTGCAATTTTTTGTACTCAAAAATAGGGTGTTTTGTCTTGATGTCTTACCAAATGATAAAAAGTAATCAAAAAAATTTTTTTTATTTTCCCTTAATTTATTTACCAAGCTAGTGTCGATGTGCGGAATCAGTTTATTACCCAATTTTGTATTTGCGCGCAATCTATATTTCTGTCCTGATTTTATCTTTTGTATAAGCTTGGAAACTTTAATGTGCTCTTTATCTGAATTAGGGTTTAATGAAAGAACATTTTCGTTTCTATATTTTTTTGAAAGAAAGTTTAAATTTATTTTCGAATTAACAGCTTTCCTTACAACAAAGGGTTTTTTTTCATTTTTAAAATAATTTCTTATTTCACTAGTAGAACTTGAAGAGTCAAATATTTTTATATGGTTCAAAAGCTACAATATGTGTTTATTAGTCTTTGTAATATAACTCATGTCATTAAGTATTCCAGATGAATATATTTTTTATATTATTTATACATTATGATTCAAAATGCATAAGTTTGAACTCAAAAATTTTCGCAACCTACACATAAAAGGAATAATTCATGTCAACTGTTAATAGCACAGCACCAGATTTCACATTAAAAAATACAAAAAAAGAAGATGTTTCTTTATCCGACTTCAAAGGTAAACCTGTTGTCCTTGCATTTTATCCTGGCGCATTTACGGGCGTTTGCGATAATGAAGTATGCAAACTCAAAGAAGATATGGAAAAGTTTAACGAGCTAAATGCAACCGTTTTAGGTATCAGCGTTGATTCACCTTGGGCAAATGGAGCTTTCTCTGAAAAATATGATTTAAATTTTGATCTTTTATCAGATCTAGATCGATCAGCCACTAAAGCCTATGATTTACTCTTTGAGGGTTTAGGCGGTATAGAAGGTTACACATGCTCAAACAGAGGCGTCATCATTATTGATGCAGAAGGTACAATTAAGTATAGATGGGTTGCAGAGCCCAACCCTGGCGTAGAACCAGACTATAATGCTATTGTTGAGTTCATGAAAGGGCTTTAATTGGATATTTTTATCAAAATCAGAAAAGACGATAAAATTTCTAGAGATTTAGCAGAATAAAAAACAAGAGTCAATTCGCCCCTTTCTGAAAATACATTTGATAATAGTAACTATTACTATTTAATTTTTAGTAATGAGATATAGTCATCAAAGAAAAGTAATTCAAAAAGTTGTTAAATCAACAAAGAGTCATCCAAATGCAGATTGGGTCTATAAAGAAACAAGAAAATTAATCCCAGATGTGAGTTTGGGAACAGTGTATCGCAACCTAAATCAACTGGTTACAAATGGATCAATAAATACTGTTCAGGATGGTTCAGTCACTAGGTACGATGGAAATATTAAACCCCATTATCACCTAAAATGTGATGAGTGTTCTGAGATAATTGATATTGAAATTCATGACTTGAACTTGAAAAATAAAATCAGATCAAAATTTGATTTTGAACCTAGTGATGTTGAAATAACAGTCACGGGAACGTGTAATAAACATATTCTAAGATAAAAAGGAGTACATAATGTCTTTAGAAGGAAGTAAAACACACGAGAATCTCAAGGCAGCATTTGCTGGAGAATCTCAAGCTAACCGTCGTTACCTATATTTTGCTCGTCAAGCTGATATAGAAGGCTACCCAGAAGCAGCAGGTGTATTTAAAAATACTGCTGATGGAGAAACAGGACACGCTTTTGGACATTTAGAGTTTATGGAAAAGGGTGGAGCAGGAGATCCAGGAACAGGTCTGCCAATTGGAGAAACATCTGAGAATCTAAAAGCGGCTGTTGCAGGCGAAACGTATGAATACACAGAAATGTATCCAGGGTTTGCTGCCACAGCGAGAGACGAAGGATTTGATGAAGTTGCTGAATGGTTTGAGACTCTTGCTAGAGCCGAGAAGTCTCATGCTGGTAAATTTCAAAAGACTCTAGATAGTTTATAAATCCATGTATTAGTTCCTGAGATTGAATTCTCAGGAACTGATATTCTTCATAATTAGCTTAGGCATGACACAATGTTAGATCATTCAATTCTTGATGATACTACGTACGATATTAACGATCAAAAATATTGGGACAAAAAATCATTGTACCAAGAAATGGATCGAGTTTATGATATATGTATTGGTTGTCGCCTCTGCTTCAATCTGTGTCCCTCCTTTCCTTCACTTTTTGACTCTATTGATGAAGCAGGAAATAGAAAACGGAAAGTAGCAGAAAATCAAGGAAGGGTAGAAAAAGAAACTCAAAGAGAAACATTTCTTGACTTACCAGAAGGTGAACATGCTTCAGAGGCCAGTGTGGAAGTAGAATTTCGCGGCGAGGTGACAGATCTTACAGAACTTGAAAGGTGGGAAGTAGTGGACCTCTGTTACCAATGTAAGCTCTGTGATCCAGTTTGTCCATACACTCCTGGAAAAGAGCATGAATTTCAGCTTGATTTCCCAAAACTTATGACAAGAGCTCAGGCCATCCGAACAAAAGAAAGAGGGGTTAAAATCAATGACGTATTTCTCTCTAAGACAGATTTTACTGGTAAAATAGGTTCGGTTGTGGGACCATTAATAAATTTTACAAATAGGGTTAAGCCATTTAGATGGTTACTTGATAAAATGGTTGGTATACATTCAAAAAGGATTTTACCAGATTTCAATACAAATACATTCGAAAAATGGTTCCGTAAAAACAACCATACAGTGGATAATCCAATAGATAAAGTCGTGATTTTTGGTACTTGCTTTACAAATTCTCATGATCTTGATCTAGGTGTTGCCGCAGTAGAGATATTAGAACATAATGGCGTTGAATGTTTATATCCTCCTCAACAATGTTGCGGTGCGCCCTATTTGAGCCCAGGGGATTTTGATGGTTTCAAATCTCAGGCAAAGCCGAATATTAAAGAACTTGGCAATTATGTTGACCAGGGGTATAAAATTATTGTCACGGGACCGCCAACATGTAGCTTAACTCTAAAAAAAGAATATCTTGACTACATTGGGTTAGATGAAACAATTAAGAAAATATCAGAGAATACATATGATATTTCTGAATATTTGGTTTATTTAAATAAACAAAACAAGCTGAAAACCGATTTCAAAAACCATCTTGGGACAATAAACTACCATGTAAGTTGCCATTTAAAAGCCCAAAAAATGGGATTTAAGGGTAGAGATGTATTGCGTCTTGTACCAGATACGAAAGTAAATCTTGTCAATCAATGCAGCGGAATGGATGGTGGATGGGGTATGAAATCAGAATTTTTTGATGAATCAATAAAAGTTGGTGAAAAATGTGTGAATGATATTTCGCAGAGAGAGCATGATACTGTATGCTCAGACTGTTCCCTAGCTAGCCACCAACTTAAACAAGCTAGTAACAATAGTATTGATCCTAGTCATCCAATCATTCAATTACATAAGGCTTATGGCTTTGAAAAAAATTAACAGGAGATTTTGATGAAACAACTTTCTGCAGATACTTTATTAAATATCATTGAGTATGAAAAAGTTCGTAAAGAATATAGAAGCGAGATTATCAATTATAAAAAAGATCGTAGGATAAAAATAGGACCCAATATTACAGTCGTATTTGAAAATGAGCGTACATTGTCATTCCAGATTCAAGAAATTATGCGTGCAGAGAGGATTGTTCATGATCAAAAGATTCAAGAAGAAGTAGAGATATACAATTCAATTATGCCTCCAAAAAATGGTCTAAGTGCAACTTTGTTTATTGAGGTCACAGATGAATCCAGAATAAAACCAGTGCTCAACCAGTTCATAGGGTTAACCACAGGAAAAACGATATATTTAGAAATTAATAAAGAAAAGGTTTTCGCGCTTTTTGAGGAAGGAAGGGAAGAAGAAGATAAAATTAGTTCAGTTCACTATATCCAATTTCATTTGAATGATGATCAATTAGAAAAGCTTATAGATCCTGAGAATATTGCTGAGATTGGTATCAATTATAATGATTACTCTCATAAAAGTATATTATCTTCATCAACAAAGAAGTCACTATATCTTGATACTCAATAATCAAAGCACAGAAGCATTTTAAAAAACATATCACTGCCTTATTTTCTAACCGTAAGTTTGGAAATAAATTGAAAGTATACATTAGTGCAGACATGGAGGGTGTAACTGGAGCAAACCACTGGGATGAGGTTGAACACAATAAGCCTTCATTTTACAATCAATTTCAAGAAAGAATGACAAAAGAGGTGCTGGCTGCTTGTAATGGATCAATTGATGCAGGTGCGAAAGAGATATGGGTTAAAGATGCTCACTATTCAGGAAGGAATATTCTTGCAGAACTCTTACCAAAAGAAGTTAGGTTAATCCGAGGCTGGAGCGGTCATCCATATTCTATGGTACAAGAGTTGGACAGCAGTTTTGATGCATTACTGATGATTGGTTATCACTCTATGGCTGGAAAAGGTGGCAATCCTCTAGCGCACACGATGTCTTCATCAAAAATAGAAACAATTTATATCAATGATCAACAAGCATCAGAATTTTTTCTACATGGTAATATAGCTGCTAAGCATAAAGTTCCTGTAGTTTTTATTTCTGGAGATGCAGGCTTGTGTGAAGAGGTGAAAGAAGTCAGTCCGAACACTGTTTGTCATGCGACTATGGTTGGGGTTGGAGATTCAACAATCAGCATACAGCCAGAAGAATCTAGAAAAATTATACAAAAAAAGGTGAAAGAAATACTTTCTAAAGATTTAAGTAGTTGCCTATGGAACCATCCAAAATCATTTTCGGTAAAGGTTCGTTATAACAAACAACAAAATGCTTACAGAGCTTCTTTCTATCCTTGTGCAAAATTAATTGATTCAAAAACCGTGTTTTTTGAATCAAAAGACTATGATGATGTGATGAAATACATACTTTTCACAGTCTGATTTAATCAATGTTGTTAGAGTAAGATATGCAACTTCACAAAATATTTTTTTTACCAATACTTTTTATAGGATGTAATCAAATGGAAAATAAAGTACCACTAATACCCATGGAGGATTTTTTTAGAAATCCTGAAAAGTCTTCTTTTCAAATTTCTCCAGACGGTAATCAAGTTGCATATATGAAGCCTTGGAAAACAAGAATGAACGTATTTGTTATGGATATGAAAACCAAAAAAGAAGTTCGGTTAACCTC
>MDTD01069079.1_pt1 | contig 10947 bp, 5 predicted proteins | sample 811221 | NCBI WGS metagenome assembly MDTD01 (sample SAMN05326646, study PRJNA326480) | marine metagenome | isolation source: seawater | place: Pacific Ocean: South West | collected 2011
CGAGAACTATTACGAAAAGGCGCTGAGCCTGCCGCTCTTCCCGCAGATGACCGATGACGAATTGAACCATGTAATCGATACGGTTACTGCCATCCATCAATAAAGCTTGCCATCTTCCACTACCAGCGTCACGGCCATCATGCAGGCCCGCATGGGAAGCTCCCGGCTCCCCGGCAAGATCCTTATGGAGGCAGGTGGAAAGACATTTCTTGAGCATGCCTTTCAAAGGCTCAGCCTGGCCGGAAATATTGACCAGTGCGTCGTCGCGACTACAACCGACGAGCGCGATGACGTGGTCGTAGACTTCTGCTCCCGCCATGGATGGCCATGCTCCCGGGGGCCGGAAAATGATGTCCTCACCCGCTACTACCAGACAGCGATCCGGTTCCCTTCCGATATCATCGTCCGGGTCACTGCAGACTGCCCTCTGCTGGACCCATCCCTGATTAACCAGGTGGTCGAACTTCTTGCCGCGGATTTCCCCGGGACCGCCTACGCGTCCAATACCCTTGATCCACGCCATTTCCCTCGTGGCTTGGACGTCGAGGCCTTCACCTCCGCAGCTCTCGAGGAGGCATATCAGGGTGCCCGCGAGCCCTTCGATCGCGAACATGTCACCCCCTTCTTAAGAGAACGCCCTGAACAGTTTCCCCGGAAGGCTCTTTCCATTGAGGATGATTATTCAAGTCATCGCTGGACCCTCGATACTCCCGAAGACCAGCAGCTGCTCAGCCGGATTCTTGAACATCTCCCGGATCCAGAGCCCTGGCAAAAAATCCTTTCCCTGGTCGAGGACAATCCGGAATGGTCAAAACTGAATGCAACGATCCGCCAGAAGGCCTGATACCTTGAAAGGACCTCTACTTGCCATCAGGGCCGATGCCTCCCGGGAAAAAGGCACGGGCCACATCATGCGTTCCCTCGCCCTGGCACAGGAATGGCGGAAGCGTGGGGGCAGGTGCATCTTTCTCTGCAGTTCCCTGCCAGACGCCCTGCAGCAAAAAATCGAAGACGAGTCCTGTGAGCTCCATCGGCTGAGCCATTCCGGAGGGACCGCAAAGGAGGCGGCGGAAACCTCTGAAACCCTGCAGCGCCTCCACCCTCGATGGTTGCTGGTAGACGGATACTCCTTTGATGTGGCTTATCAGAGAAGACTACATCCACCCCAATACTGCCGAATCGCCTGCATCTCGGATTTCGGACCTGAGGACTTCCACTCTCCGGACCTTGTCATTCACCCCAATATCGCCATCACAGGTGACTACGATACCGGGGGAATGAATCCAAGGGTCCTGGCCGGGCCTCAATACGTTCTACTCCGTAGTGAGATCCGCCGCATCCACCCCAGGACGGTAACGAAGTCGGCTGCCAGGATCCTGATTTCCGTGGGCGGCTCTGATCCCGGTGAGGTTGCTATGTCCGTGACAGAAACGCTGATTGAAAAAGGGGTTACTGAAAGAGCTGCTATCCGGGTGATCCTCGGACCCGCCTACCCCGAGGAAGGACCCATGGGGCACATGGAAAATCCAGCGGTCGAGATTGTCCGGGCCCCTCAATCCATGAAGGAGCACTACGACTGGGCCGATACCGCGATAGGATCCCCGAGCACGACGGCCCTTGAACTAGCTCACCATGGCGTCCCCTCGGGTCTCATTGTGACTGCTGGAAACCAGCTCAAGGTTCTGGAGGCCATGCAGGACATGGACGTCACCACCTATCTTGGAGATGCAAGGGAGTCCGTAGAATTGCAGAACCTCGAGGAACTACTGGATGGAGAGCAACGCATCCCCCGGGCGCAACGAGCCTCGGAGCTGATTGACGGCAAAGGCCCCGACCGTTTGTGCGACGAGCTCGGACTTCCATCTCTTCAGTTGCGTCCCGCCCAAGCAAAGGATGCGCGGGATCTCTGGAACTGGGCTAATGACCCCGGGACCCGTGCCGCGTCTTTCAATCCCGGGGAAATCTCGTGGGAAAGCCACCTGGCCTGGCTCGACAAACAGCTCACTTCTTCTTCGGTGGCTCTTCTTCTTGTTGAGTCCAGCCTCGGCAGGCTCGGGTCAGTTCGCTTTGAAACAAACCCCCGGGTGCCCGATGAAAGTATCATCTCGGTAAACTTGGCACCGGAGTTCCGGGGCATGGGGCTGGCTCCCCTGATTCTGGAGAGTGGAATTGATGTTTATTGCGCTCAGGGGCCGACCCGGACCATCGTGGCATGGATCAAGCCGGATAATACCGCGTCGATACGCACTTTTACCCGGGCAGGATTTACACGGGATGACACCAGCACCCCGCAGGATCGGATCAAAATGACGCTCACCTCTCCTCCGGCATGAACAACATCGAAATAGCGGGCAGGCTCATCGGGCCGGAACATCCATGCTACTTGATCGCTGAACTTTCGGCCAATCATGGGCACCGCATCGAAAATGCCCTGAAGCTTATCCGCGCAGCCAGTGAGGCCGGAGCTGATGCCATCAAACTTCAGACCTACCGGGCTGACACCATCACCCTGGATTGTGAATCCTCCCTCTTCCAGATCGGAGAGGGGACGGCCTGGGAGGGACGGCGGCTCTATGATCTGTACGAGGAGGCGCATACTCCGTGGGAGTGGCATGAAGAACTGTTTGCTGAAGCGCGCAAACTGAACCTTCATTGCTTTTCTTCCCCGTTTGATCTCACCGCCGTGGATTTTCTGGAGAACCTTGGAGCCCCGGCTTACAAGATTGCTTCCTTTGAAATTGTCGATCACGAGCTGATCGCCGGATGTGCCCGCACTGGCAAACCCATGATTATCTCCACGGGAATGGCGGCCAAGGAAGAGATCGCAGAGGCGGTTCAGGTCGCGAGGGATAACGGCTGCTCACAACTCGCTCTTCTGAGATGCGTCAGTGCCTATCCCGCGCCACCGGCAGAGATGAATCTCTCTACCATTGCAGACCTCCGCGATTCATTTGGTTGCCCCGCCGGACTCTCCGACCACACCCTGGGAACCGCAATTCCTGTTGCCGCAACTTCGACCGGAGCTTCCATCATTGAAAAGCACCTCACTCTTGACCGCTCTGCTGGAGGACCCGATGCGCACTTCTCCCTCGAACCTAATGAGTTTGCCCTGATGGTCCGCGCGGTTCGCGATGCTCAGGAGGCAATTGGTCACCCCTCTTACGATCTGACAGAATCCCAGAAGGCCTCCCGCGTCTTCCGTCGCTCCCTGTTCTCTGGCCGCGATATCAAGGCCGGGGAAACCATGACAGCTGAAAATGTCCGCTCCATACGCCCCGGGCACGGACTCCTCCCAAAGCACCTTCCCGAAGTTCTAGGCAAAACAGCCAAGCAGGACATTCCTTTCGGAACACCCCTTTCATGGGACTTAATTGAATAATCCACGCCTGCCAGGGGGTCTTCTTCCCCGGATCTGCTCCACCTACCTGGCCGACTTCCTCCAGTCCCGCCAGAGCCACCGCATCGTTTCAGGAAAGATGGCCCCTCCGTGCTTTCCACTATGGCCGCCCTCCCCCCAGACCGTCTTGTGATCATACTTCCGGAACTGAAGGGCCTTCTCCATCTGCAGGTTGCCGAGCCACCAGTTTCCATGGGCATTGTCCAGGTCGTTGGAGCCATCCTGTAGAAAGATACGCAGCGGCTTGTTCTCCGTCTTTCGGATCAGGGCCGGATAGACGTGCCCGCCCCGGATATTGGTGAAACTTCCTATATGACTCACCACCTTGCGGAAGAGGTCGGGGCGTTCCCAGGCCGCGGTAAAGGCACAGATTCCACCAGAACTCATCCCACAGATCGCCCGGTTGGCAGGATCATCGGTGAGATTATAGTCCTTGCCGACTTCCGCGAGGATCTCCTTCTCAAGAAAGGTCGCGTAATCCGCACTCAGGGAGTCATATTCCACACTGCGGTTTCTTTTCACCCCCGGAGGAGCCTTCCACCCCTGCCGCCCCTCAATCTTGTCGGTAAAGAGGCCCGGATTGAGAAATATTCCGATTGTAACCGGCATCTCGCCCCTGTGGATCAGGTTGTCGAAGACAACCGGCACCCGGATATCACCGGATTCGTCCACGTAGGCGTGGCCATCCTGAAAAATCATCACCGCGGCGGGTTTGCTCCCGTCATACTGCGAAGGCACGTAAAGATACCACTGCCGCAGGGTTCCCTTGAGGATATTGCTCCTCCACTCATGGCGGCTGACCTTTCCCCTCGGGATGCCATCCTGGCGCTTGGAATCAGGACCATGGGGGAAAGCAGGCGGATTACCCGAGCTCGCTGGAACCAGGAGAAGGCTCCAGCAAAAGATGAAAAGGAGGGAAAAAGCAGGGCGCATCATCTGGCAACGAACTGAGGTTATTCCTCCGCTTCTTGTAATCTGGCCAGCCGGAAGCGCACTGAAAAACGATCTGACCCCGTAATTCACCCTGAAAGAATGCGCGGCTGGCCCCGCATGGCTGCTTTCCTCCGAACAGTCACTCCTTTCCCCGGCAAGGAGTTTTCTTTTTTGAACAAAAGAATTAAGCCAAAACGCTAGAAAAGCAGCACTTAATCTTAAAACCCGAAAAGTGATCTCCCCCTCATCCCTGCGAGATGCTATGCCTCGCTGAAACCGCATCGACCCCGGTAATCCCATGAAAATTCTGCTTTCTCTCCTCCTCCTTCTCAGCGCCGGTAACACTCTGGTCCTGGCAGGACCGGCACTCCACCTGGACACCTCGACTCTCACCCCCTCCACCACTTTCAAGCTGAGTTTCGAGAAACCCATGGTGTCCCCGGATCAGGTCGGCATGACCGTGCCCAACAACCTGATGAAAATCGAACCTCCCCTCGCTGGTGACCTCAAGTGGATCGAGCCAAACGTCGCCCAGTTCGAACGCAGGGGAATTCCTGCCATCGCCACGACCTACCAGTTCTCCATCCTTCCTGGTTTCAAGCACCTTGATGAAACTGTGATCCCGGAAACCAAACTGAGGGCTCTCCGGACAGCTCCCTTTCAATTTCAGACCAGCGACTGGCGGGGCAACGTGCAACGACCCGTCTTCTTCCTCCGGTTCAATGACAGGATCGATCCCGCGACGACTTCCGGGAAACTGTCCTTTCGAGACAAGAAGGGCCAGACCGTCGGCGCTACGGTGCGTCAGGGTATTTACGGGGACCTCGGCAATCGGAGCGCCCTCGGCCCTGACTGGAGACAGAGTTTCCAGTCCTGGAAGGCTCCCGACCCCGCCACCTTGGAGCCGGAAACCGAGATTCCAACCGCCATCACGGTTTCCCCGGTTCATCCTCTACCGGTAGGTGAGGGCTGGAGGCTTGTGATTGCTCCCGGGATCAAAAACAAGGCCGCCACCGCGTCCACGGTAAAGGCCACCGAACGATGGGTCGGGTCGGTCAGCGCATTCGAGGTCGCTTCCATCCAGGCAGTCACCCGGCTCGACTCCAAGCCTTATATCAGTATCGGGCTTTCCAAGAAGCTCCCCGAGAATGTGAAGGCTTCCGACCTCGCCCCTTTCATCGAGATCGAACCGGTTCCTGCGAACATGGAGCTGGAGGCTGGCCGGAGCCTGATATCCATCAGGGGAGATTTTGCCAGCAGATCGAAATGGAAGGTCACCATCAAGCAGGGGATGACCGCCTCCGATGGATTAATCATGCTCAAGTCCAGGAGCGCAGAAGTTCGTTTCAGGCACCTGGTGCCCATCCTGGCTGCTCCAAGCTATGCTGCTGCCCAGCTGGCCACCGGAAATCGCACCTACGAGATGAGAACGGTCAATATCGCCCAGGCCCGGATACGGGCCAAGCGCCTGACGGGTGAGGATGCCATCCGGGCTCTCCAAGGCTACCGTCATTACAGCGGGAATGGCCCCCACAAGGAGCGAATCAGGGAACGTCATGCCATCCCCTGGTCCCTGATAGCAGGCGAAGCGATCTACGACCAGACCATCCAATTGACCAACGCCCATGACACAACTGCCCCCATCGAGATCAAATGGGATGAAGTCCTTGGAGCCGGCAAGACCAACGGTCTCCTCTTCGTCTCCGTGGATGGGGAGCCGAAGCCGGGTATGGAAAGCCCCTTCCAGAAGACCAGGTCCACCCAGGTCTACATGCAGCTCACCGATATTGGGCTGGCCTGGAAGGTCAACAAGGAGAGCGCTTTCATCTACGCCTACTCCTGCGAGACGGGTCAACCCCTGGCCAACGTCAACCTCGATGTCTTCGGAGAGGACGCCCGGGCCCTGCAAACCACCCAGACCAACGAATCAGGAGTCGCCCTCCTTCCTCGCTCCCCGGAACAGCGCCACCTCCGCGCTTCCCTCGGTCAGGACAGCATGATCATCGACTTTGATCGCAGCATTCCCACGGTCTCGATGTGGCGCTTTCCCGTCAATACGGAGTGGAGTCCCCAGGTTCCCGACAAACGCACTGTCCTCCTCTTTACGGACCGCACGCTCTACCGACCCGGCGAGGAGGTTCACCTCAAGGGGATCGTCCGCCGGATCGAGGAGAACCGGAGCATTTTCGACACCAGCAGGGAAGCCCAACTCCTGATCCGTGATTCTTCCGACCGCATTCTTGAGGAACGGGAAATCACGCTTTCGGACAAGGGAAGTTTCAATTACAGCTTCACCCTTCCTCCCCAAACGGTGGGATATTTCAGCATTGAGCTGCTGTGGCCCGACGAGGTCGCCGCGGCCGAGGCGATGGAGAGCTGGTACATCCGGGAGGCACACCTCAACAACGCCCGGTTCACCCATGGTATCGCGGTCCAGGAGTTCCGGCGCAATGCCTTTGAAACGGAGGCCGGATTCGTCGACTCCGGGAGCCATGACGCCGTGAAGCTGTCGCTCAAGGCCAACTATTTTCAGGGACAACCAGTATCCGGGGCCGACGTGGAATGGTTCTATCGCAGCCGGGAAGCTGGATTTTATCCCCCCAACTTCCGCGACTATCTGTTCTGCGACCACCGCTCCTACGACGCCTATTACTGGTCTCACTACTTTGGCTACGGTGGAGATTCCTATCGCCGCTCCTTCGGCACCCGGGAAGGCACCTCAACCCTGGACCAGGATGGCCACGCAAACATCACCTTCGACCTCGAGGAAATAGATTTCCCCTCCCCCCGCACGGTGAATGTAACAAGTGAAATCCGCGACCAGCGAAACCAGACCCTCTCCGCCGAGGCGGCTACCACCGTCCACAGCTCCGATTATTACGTGGGAATCTCCCGCCTCGACAAACTCGTCCGGGTCGGGGACGGGATCAAACTGCGCGCCGTGGCGGTGGGCTCCGACGGCAAGCTGCTCACCGGAGACCCGGTTAACCTCAACCTGCGAATCGAACGTGAAATACACGAACAGATCAAGACCAGGACCGCGAACGGGACAATCGCCATACGCAACGAGAGGAAGATTGAAACCGTCCTCGAGAATCAACCCTTCCAGATCAACCCCGGGGAGGCCGCTGGCGGAGGATCCGTTCTACCCTTCAACCCTGAGCATGCGGGACGCTATATCCTTACCCTCTCTGGCAGCGATTCCCACGGACGCTCTATCCGGACCTCCGTCACCCAGCGGGTCTACGGCTCCAAGGAATATCCCTGGGCCTACGAAAACGGAATGCTCATCAAGCTCGTTCCCGAGAAGAAACGCTACCGCCCGGGAGAAACTGCCCGCATCCTCGTGCAGTCTCCCATCGAGGGAACTGCCCTCGTGACCCTTGAACGCGAAGGAGTTCATCGCCACATGCTGAAAAAGCTCACCGCCGAAAACCCGGTGGTGGAAATACCCCTTACCGACGAAGACGCTCCCAACACCTTCGTCTCCGTCCTCGTCATCAAGGGATCGCAGGACAACCTGCGCAAGCACAAGGAGCCCATCCTTCGCCTTGGTTACTGCGAACTGGCCGTCGAGGTCGTGAAGGAACGCCTGGAGGTCGAGCTCAAGATCCCGGGGGACTACCATCGCCCGGGCGAGGAAGTCACCATCGAGGGCCTTGTCCGTGACCATGCGGGCAACCCCGCCAGTGGGGCCGAGGTCACCATTTATGCTGAAGACGAAGGCACCCTTGCGGTAGCAGGTTACGCCAACCCTGATCCCGTCGGTCTGTTCTACGCAGCCCGCAGTCTCCGCACCGAGGCAGGCACTTCCCTCGGGAATATCATCTCCGAGAATCCCGCCCAACGCCATACCTTCAACAAGGGCTTCTTCATTGGAGGAGGTGGCGAAGATTTCCTCGGCAACCTTGAGGGTCCGGACGTGCGGAAGGACTTCAATCCCTGTGCCGTCTGGATGCCCGCCCTCGTAACCAAGGCAGATGGTCGATTCAGGATAGAGTTCACGTCCCCGGATACCCTGACCCGTTACCGGGTCATTGCCGTGGCTCATCATGGGGCGACACGCTTCGGGCGGGAAGTTTCCGGATTCACCGTGAAGAAACCACTCATGCTGGAACCCTCCACCCCGCGCTTTGCCCACCAGGGCGATCGCCTGCAACCCAAGGTCCTCGTTCAGAATGCAACCTCCTACACGGGCACCTGGGACATTTCCCTCAAGACCGGCAGTATTACGAAATTCGTCGAGCACGACGAAAAGAAGGAGACGAAATCAATCACCATTCCCGCCGACAGCAACGCCACCGTCACCTTTGACCTCGCCTTTGGCGAAACCGGTCAGACGGACTGGCAGTGGACCGCCATCCCTCGATCCCTCGAGGGGGTGGCCCTCGATGAAAAGCTTCGCCGGGAACTCTCCGATTCCGTGGTCAGCAACTTCGCGGTCGAGTATCCCATGCCCCTGCTGAGGGAAACCCGGTTCATCAAGTTCGAGAACCCGAGCGCCCGGCAGGATATGCTGGAAGGTCTCTCCAGGAAACTGCTCGAGGGCCGTGGTGAAATCGAACTGGAATTCGGGCGCTCTCTCCTCCTGGAGGCCGGCGGAGCACTGGATTTCCTGCTGGGCTACCCCTACGGCTGCGTGGAGCAGACGACCTCCAGCACCATCCCCTGGATCGCCGCCCTGAACCTTCGTGATGTCGCCCCTGCCTTCCAGAAAAAGACCGTGAGGGAAATCCGCGACAGCATTCAGGCCGGTGCCGATCGACTCATCTCCATGCAGTGTGACGATGGCGGCCTGGCCTACTGGCCAGGAGGAAGCACCTCTGAGGTATGGGGATCTGCCTACGGAGGGATGGCCCTTGTGCTCTGCAGGGAAGCCGGTGCCAGCGTCCCGGAAAGTTCCCTGCAGGGACTGCGCACCTACCTTGCCGGGAAATTACGTGGAGTGATTCAGTCTGGAGACTGGTGGGATATCGAGACCGCCTGCCGAAGTTGCTACACCCTGGCTCTTACCGGGGACCCTCAGGTTTCTTATCATAACAAGCTCCTGGAAATACAACAACGGCTCACTCCCAATGCCCTGAGCTTCCTTTCCCTCGCGGTCGCGAAATCAGGGGTAGAAAACGCAACCACACAGGCCCGGGAAATCCTCACCCTGCAGACGGAGCAAAGAGCCCCCAGCGGACATTTCATGAGCTTCCACCCTGTCGAGGCCTGCAGGCTCCTCGCCCTCGTCAACAGCAACCCGGAGTCTCCCGAATGCGATGAGGCCATTTCCCGGATTCTGGAATCCCGCGGGCGCCGCTCGGGACACTGGGGCACCACCTGGGGAAATGCCTGGACCGTATTCGCCCTCGGGGAGTATGCCCGCCTTGTCGAATCCGGGAATGCTCCCCCAACCATCACCCTGGAAACTGATGAAGGACGCCAGCAATTCGTCCTGAACGATCAGTCCCCCTCCGCGTTCATCCGGATCCCGCTCCACAAGGGGCTGAAGGCCAATGCTGCTACCTCCACGCAGGGATTTGCCCGGGTGAAGCTTGCCTCCAAGCCCGAACTGGCGCCTCAGCAAGCAGTCTCCAGCAATGGCTTGCAGATCCTGCGCCAATACCATCGCGTGCTCCCAGATGGGAAAACCGAACGACTGGATCAACCTGCGGTGGGAGATCTCATCCGGGTGGACCTGCAGGTTACCATGCCGCGGGACGGCACAAGATATCTTGCCATCGACGATCCCCTCCCTTCCATATTCGAGGCCGTCAATACCGAGTTTGCAAGCCAGGCCGGGCGCCTGCGAAAGGAAGGCAACTGGCGGATCTCACATCAGGAGATTCGTGATGACCGCGCAGTTTTCTTTATCAACCACCTGCCCCGTTCGGGGAGCTACACGCTGTCCTATCACGCCCGCGTGACGTCTGCAGGGTCAGCGGTTGCTCCACCCGCGAAGGTGGAAGCCATGTATGAGCCGGAATTCTTCGCCCTCTCCGCAAGTCGTCAGTTCACCACTCCCAACCCACTCAAGGCCGCCGCCCGCTGATACCGGAGCAATCTCTCCCATGATGGTCTTTCTTCCATGGTCCTGCCGCAGGATTTCTGTCCTCGCCCTGATCCGGTGGCTGGAACAGAAAGGACCCAGTCGCCCCGGGCTGGGACGCAAATGCCTGCTCTTCGCCTCCCTCGGAGCGGTTGTCTGGGGCGTTCTCCCCCTCGGATTCAACCTTCCTGCCTCCCTCGAATCAGGGCCCCGGCATTCTCCCCGGATCCTGGACCGCCACGGAGTGCTGCTCGATGATATCCCCCGCGCAGACTTCTTCCGCCATCAACCGGTCTCCCTGGGGGAAATACCCCCTGCTCTTCTCGATGCCACCCTGGTTGCGGAGGACAAGCGCTTCTTCAGGCACGATGGTATGGACTACCTGGCCACCGCCAGGGCCACCCGCGACCTCCTCCGCAACCGCAGGATTGTTTCCGGGGCCTCCACGATCACCCAGCAACTGATAAAAATCAGTTCCGAATCGGCGGAGCGCAATATTCTCACCAAGATCCGTGAAAGCCTCGCCGCCCGCCACCTTGAGTACCGCTGGTCCAAGCAGGAGATCCTCACCGCTTACTTCAAC
>MDTD01090981.1_pt1 | contig 10947 bp, 8 predicted proteins | sample 811221 | NCBI WGS metagenome assembly MDTD01 (sample SAMN05326646, study PRJNA326480) | marine metagenome | isolation source: seawater | place: Pacific Ocean: South West | collected 2011
ACGCGCTGGTCTTAGAAACCAGTGCCGCAAGGCTTAAGAGTTCGAGTCTCTTCTTGCCCACCAAAAAATTATGAAAGTAGAAGTAAAATCAAAAAAAGGTCTTAAAACAATTTTATCTGTAATAGTTGATAAAAAAAAGATACAAATAAAAATGGATGAAAGACTTAGAGAGCTTCAAAAAGAAGTTGCTCTTAAAGGCTTCAGACCTGGCAAAGTTCCAACAGATGTAATTAAAAGTCAATTTGGAAAATCAATATATGGAGAAGTAGTAGATAAAATTTTAAGAGAATCTACTTCAAAAGCAATAAATGAAAAAAAATTAAAAGTTGCTGGCCAACCAAAAATCGATTTAAAACAGTTTGGTGAAGGAAAAGATTTGAATTACGAGCTTCAGATAGATTTATTACCGAACGTAAATTTAAAAAACTTAGAAAAATTTAAAGCCACAAGTTTTAAAGTAAAAATTCAAGATAAAATTATTGAGGATAAATTAAAAGAAATTGCTGATCAAAATAAAATATTTGAAGATAAAAATGAAAATGAAAAAGCAATAAATGGAGATCAAGTTATTTTTGATTACTCAGCAACAGTTGATGGTAATAAATTTGACGGAAGCGAAGGTAAGAATGTCCAATTAGAGTTAGGAAAAGATCTTTTTTTAAAAGGTTTTGACGATCAATTAATCGGAGTAAAAAAAAATGACACAAAAATAATAGATGCAACACTTCCTGCTAACCACCCCAAAAAAGAACTTGCCAATAAAAAAACAAAATTTGAATGCAAAATCTTAAATATAAAAAAGCCTAAAGCTAGTAAAATTGATAACGATTTTGCTAAATTAATGGGAGCAAAAGATATCAAAGATTTAAAATCATTAATTGAAAAACAAATCTCAAGTCAATATTCTCAAGCGTTAAACTCTATCACAAAAAAAGAAATTTTAGATCAAATTGAAAAAAACCACCAAATAGAATTACCTCAAAACTTAATAGATCAAGAAATTTTGATTATGACTAAAAATCTTAAACCAGAGGAAAAGGAAAAACATAAAATTAGTAATGAAAAGCTAGCAAAGTCTAGAATAAAACTTGGTTTATTATTGAACGAATATGGTGAAAAAAATAATTTAAAAGTATCAGATGATGAAGTAAGAAATGAAATACAAAAACAAATAAAAGGAATGCCTGGTCAAGAAAAAATGGTTTTAGAGTATTATCAAAAAAATCCTAGCGCTTCACAAAGTTTAAAAGGCTCATTATATGAAGAAAAAATTATAGATTTAATTAAATCAAAAATTAATCTTGTATCTAAAGAAATTGATATAAAAGAAGCTGAAAAAATAATTGCTGAATTTAACAAACCAAGTTCAGATGAAAAGCAATCTAAGTCAAAATCTTCAGTTAAAATTAACTCAAAAACAAAAAAAATTAGTAAAAAGTAACCAATAGTTGTATAAAACAACAATGAGTCGTGAATTCGAAGAAAAAATGAATAGTCTTATTCCTATGGTTGTGGAACAAACAAGCAAAGGTGAAAGAGCTTATGATATTTACTCTAGGTTATTAAAAGAAAGAATAGTATTTTTAGTTGGTCCAGTTAATGATGCTGTAGCATCTCTTGTAACAGCCCAATTATTATTTCTTGAGTCAGAAAATCCAAATAAAGAGATAAATTTTTATATTAATAGTCCAGGAGGTTTAGTAACTGCTGGTTTAGGTATTTACGATACAATGCAATATATAAATTCTCCCGTTTCTACTCTTTGTATTGGTCAAGCGTCATCTATGGGCTCTTTTTTATTATCTGCGGGAGAAAAGGGAAAAAGATACTCCCTTCCAAATTCAAGAATAATGGTTCATCAACCCTCTGCTGGTTTTCAAGGTCAAGCTACAGATATTCAAATTCACGCAAAAGAGATTTTATCCTTAAAAGAAAGACTCAATAAGATTTATTCAAAACATACTGGTAAATCGATCAATGAAATATCCGAAGCTCTTGAAAGGGATAATTTTATGACAGCTGAGGAAGCTAAAAAATTTGGCTTAATAGACTCTGTTGTGGAAAAAAGAAAATAAAACACAATATATAGCTTATCTTACAACTTCAACTTGCTAAGCAATTATCATAGTTTTATATTAGTACTATTGATTCGATATGTCTGAAAAAAATAATAAAAATATTTTATATTGCTCTTTTTGTGGCAAAAGCCAACACGAAGTTAGGAAGCTAATTGCTGGCCCAACAGTATTTATTTGTGATGAATGTGTTGAACTTTGTATGGATATTATTAAAGAGGAAAATAAAAGTTCTCTTGTAAAACACCAAGATGGAGTACCTTCACCTAAAGAGATATGTAACGTATTAGATGATTACGTAATTGGTCAAAAGTTTGCAAAAGAAATCTTGTCAGTTGCAGTTCATAACCATTATAAGAGACTTAATCATGAAACTAAAAATAACAAAGATATCGAACTATCAAAATCAAATATTTTATTAGTTGGACCTACAGGTTGTGGTAAAACTTTATTAGCTCAAACCTTAGCAAGAATTTTAGATGTCCCTTTTACAATGGCCGATGCAACTACTTTAACAGAGGCTGGATATGTTGGTGAGGACGTAGAAAATATTATTTTAAAATTATTACAAGCTGCAGATTACAATGTAGAAAAAGCTCAAAGAGGAATAGTTTATATTGATGAGGTTGATAAGATTAGTAGAAAATCTGAAAATCCTTCAATTACAAGAGATGTCTCTGGAGAAGGAGTTCAACAAGCGCTTCTAAAAATTATGGAGGGAACAGTAGCTAGCGTGCCGCCCCAAGGTGGAAGAAAACACCCACAACAAGAATTTTTACAAGTAGATACAACAAATATTCTATTTATTTGTGGTGGAGCTTTTGCTGGCTTAGATAAATTAATAGATAGTAGAGGTAAGGGAAGCTCAATTGGATTTGGCGCAAAAGTAAAAAATTATAAAGAGCAACCTTTGTCTGAAATAATGAAGATGCTAGAACCCGAAGACTTAATAAAATATGGGCTCATACCTGAGTTTATTGGAAGAATGCCGATAATTGCAACTCTTGATGATTTAGATGAAAAGTCTTTAGTAAAAATTTTAAAAGAACCAAAAAATTCTTTAATAAAACAGTATCAGAGATTATTTGAGTTCGAGGAGGTCGAATTAGAGTTTAAAGATGAAGCTATTACAGAAATAGCAAAAAAAGCTATTAGCAAAAAAACTGGAGCTAGAGGATTAAGATCAATACTAGAAAATATATTACTTAAAACAATGTTCGAACTCCCTGATATGGAAAACGTAATTAAGGTCACAGTAGATAATGCTGCGGTTAAAGGTGCGTCAGAGCCTATTATTACATACGGCAAAAAATCATCAACATCAGTCGCTTAATACAAATTTGCGTCTTGAAATTAGTCTATTAATAGACATATAATTAGTTATGAAAGCTTCATATCTAAAACCTCTGCTTCCATTGAGAGATATAGTTATATTCCCCTCTATGGTAGTACCGCTTTTTGTTGGAAGAGAGAAATCTATCAAAGCTCTTCAAGAGGTTATGAAATCAGATAAGTCAATTGTCTTAGTCACACAAAAAAATTCTGAGATCGATGATCCAACTGGTAAGGATTTATATCAGTACGGATGTTTAAGTAAAGTTTTACAACTTTTAAAACTTCCAGATGGTACCGTGAAAGTTTTAGTTGAAGGTGAAAAAAGAATAAAAATTTTAAATCATAATAACGAACAAAGTAATTTTTTAACATGCGAGGTTGAAATTTCGGATGATCAAAATAATTCTAAGGAACTTGAACCATTAGCTTTTGGATTAGTCAAAAAATTTGACAAATTACAAGTTCTTAATAAAAAAGAACTTAATGATGGGTCTAACAACTTAAAAAATTTAACAGATCCTTCTCAAATAGCAAATAACATTTCTTCTAATTTAAATATACAAATATTTGAAAAACAAGAATTACTTGAGACTATTGATCTTAAAAAAAGGTTAGAAAAAATTCATCAGCTTATAGAGAAAGAAACAAGTGTTCTTTCAGTAGAAAAAAAAATCAGAGGAAGAGTGAAAAACCAAATGGAAAAAACTCAACGAGAGTATTATCTAAACGAGCAACTAAAAGCTATTCAAAAAGAACTTGGAGAAATTGATGAAGGAAAAGATGAATTAACTTCTATGTCTAAGGCAATAGCAGACGCAAAAATGCCAAAACTAGCAAAGGAAAAATGTCTCTCAGAATTAAAAAAATTAAAATCAATGAGCCCTATGTCTGCTGAGGCAACAGTAGTAAGAAATTATCTAGACTGGATGACGGAACTTCCTTGGTCAAATAAATCTAAAATAAATACTGATTTAAATAATGCTCAAAAAATACTTGATGAGGATCATTATGGATTAGAAAAAGTTAAAGAGAGAATAATTGAATTTTTAGCAGTTCAAAAAAGAATACAGAAAATGAAAGGCCCAATTTTGTGTTTAGTTGGCCCCCCTGGTGTAGGAAAAACATCTTTAGGAAAATCGATTGCAAAAGCAACTAATAGAAAATTTATAAGAATTTCATTAGGCGGAATAAGAGATGAAGCTGAAATCAGAGGTCACCGAAGAACTTATATCGGATCTCTACCTGGAAAGATAATCCAGATGATGAAAAAAGCTGGCACTAAAAACCCTTTATTTTTACTGGATGAAATAGATAAAGTTGGAAATGATTATAGAGGTGATCCATCTTCAGCATTATTGGAAGCTCTTGATCCTGAACAAAACAAAGAGTTTAACGATCATTATTTAGAAGTAGATTACGATCTATCCGATGTGATGTTTGTTACTACTGCCAACACTTTAAACATCCTACCACCTTTACTAGATAGAATGGAAGTAATCAGAATATCTGGATACACTGAGGATGAAAAAGTTAATATTTCTCAAAAGTATTTAATTCCCAATCAAAGTAAGAATAACGGATTAAAAAAAGAAGAATGGTCAATTAACGAGGATATTAATAGAAAAATTATTAGACATTACACAAGAGAGTCAGGAGTTAGAAATTTAGAAAGAGAGATTTCTAAAATTGCTAGGAAATTGGTAAAAAAAATTGACAATAATGAAAAAGTTAATATTCCGATTGATGATAAAGATTTAAAAAATCTTCTTGGTGTTCAAAAATTTAACTATGGAGAAATTGAGGAGGAAAATAGAGTTGGTGTAGTAACTGGTCTAGCATGGACAGAAGTTGGTGGAGAAATTTTAAAAATTGAGTCAGCAGTGATGCCTGGAAAAGGAAAAATGCAAATTACTGGTAAACTTGGCGATGTTATGCAGGAGTCAGTTAAAGCAGCAAAGTCTTATATTCGATCAAAAAGTTTAGACTATGGAATTATTCCACCAATATTTGATAAGAAAGATTTTCATATTCACGTCCCAGAAGGAGCGACACCAAAAGACGGACCTTCCGCAGGTATTGGTATGGTTACTTCCATAATCTCTGCAATAACAGAAATTCCAGTCAATAAAAATGTTGCGATGACAGGTGAAATTACTTTAAGAGGTTTAGTTCTTCCAATAGGTGGGCTAAAAGAAAAATTATTAGCAGCACACAGAGCAGGGATTAAAAAAGTTTTAATTCCAATAGAGAATAAGAAAGATCTAGTCGAAGTACCAAAAACAATCTTAAATACTATGGACATTATTCCTGTTAAAAATGTTGATGAAGTGCTTAAGGTAGCTTTGACTAAACCATTAAAAAGAGTAGAGTGGGTTGGAGTTGATCAAATAACAGAGAAACAAAAAGAAAAGAAAGAATTAAGCACTCATTAAGTTAAACCTATTTTTAATCAATCCAATCACTGAATTTTTTCACATTTTCTGAGATATAATTTGGCAGCTCTGAAATAGGTGAATTGATCAATTTAATTTCACCTCCCCATTTACTCTCTCTTTTATCAACATTATAATCATATAAAACTTTTTTTTCTTTAATTAGTTTTGAAATATCATCGATTTTAAGACCACTTTTCTCGTACTCAAGGTGATGTAAAAAATTTTTCATTTTATGATCAATTTTATTTGCACTTTTGATATTGGAAAAATGCCAACCACCTTTTTCAATAATTTCTATGTTTCTATATTTTTTATCAGAAAAAAATATATCCAATCTCCAAATAGGATATGATTTAGACTTAATATTTCTCAACCATTGTGGGGATTTTAAATATTTTTTTTTACAAATTTTACTTCCAATCCAATTAAAGTCTGGATATTCTAAATTAAGCTTATAACAATACATTTTATGCTTAAAAATTGAAATTTTATTTTTATATTTATAATTATTTAAATTGGGAATCTCATCTAAATCACTAATTAATATTAAATCTTCATCTGAAATATCTTTAATCCCATTCATTAAAAAATTTCTTTGAAAATTTTCTCTCATTAATGCATTATCTAATATTTTCGAATTTTGTTTTATATCATTCTCATTAATTATTTTTAAATTGTCAGGCTGTTTTTCTAATTTTAAAAATATAATTTTATCTTCAAATTTTTTAAATTTATTAATATCAAAGTTTATCTTTTTTTTACTACCATTATGATTATATGTAGCTTCACAAATAACAAATTTTTTAACAAACCTATCTAAAACATTTAAACGAATATCGAGTAATAAATCTTCATCATAGTACATAAAACAATCAATTAAGTTCATAAAATTCCCAGTATAATTATTCTAACCATTCATTAAATTTATTTAAATTAGATTTTATGTACTCTGGTAAAATCGAAACATCTATTTTTTCTAATTTTGAACCTTCAGTCCACTTTTCCTTTTTTTGATCAACGTTATGTTTATACATAATTACTTTGTTTTCCATAAATTTTCTTAAATCATCTATGTTCAAGCCACTTTCTTCAAACTCATGGTGATGTGCAAAATTTAACATTTTTCTCTCAAGATCTTTTGGTGATCTTATACATGTGAAGTGCCATCCTCCATTTTTAATGATAGAAACATTTGAGTACTTTTTTTTAGAAAATATTGTATCGACGCGCCACAGTGGATAAATTTTATTTTTAATATTCCTGATCCATTGGGGTGAAATAAAATTTTTCTTTTTGGTTCCTTTTGTTCCAAACCATTTAAAATTGTTGTAAAGTAGATTAAATTTGTAATAGAACATTTTCTGCTCAAAAATTATTATCTTTTGATCGACATAATTAGAATTTAAAACATCCAAATTAGGAATTTCATCTAAATCACTAATTAATATTAAATCTTCATCTGAAATATTTATTAATCCTCTTTTCAAATTTTCTCTTTGAAAATTATCTCGGGCCATACCGTTCAGAATTAATTTTTCATCTTTCCTTTGTTTAGTATCAGTCTCTTTTCTTTTCAATATATTTGGCGGTTCTTTATCAACAATAATATAATCAATTTTATCTTTAAATTTTCTAAATTTTTGAATGTCAAAATTAAGTTTTTTTTTTGAACCATTATGAGTATAAATTGCTTCTGTGATAACAAACTTTTTAACGTATTTATTTAATGTATTTAATCTAATGTCTAAAAGCAGGTCTTCATCATAATACATAAAGCAATCGTATATATTCATGATATTTGAGTTATAATAAAATATAATATAAGTAAATATTAATTAAAAACCGTATGAAGAAAAAAATCATTATTACAGGTGGTCTTGGGTATATTGGAACTGAGTTATGCAAGTTATACTCAGGTGTTAGTTGGCATCATAAAATTATAGTTATTGATAATAGATTTATTTCAGAGAGGGTAAATCAATTAAGAAATTGGAATATAGAATTTATTCATGGAGATATTCTCGACAAAAATTTGGTAAGAGATCTTTTTAGAGACTCAGATATTGTTCATCATCTCGCAGGAATTACAGATGTTCCAAGAACAAAGAGTGAGTCTACCCCCGAAAAAGACAAAAAAATAATTAGTGTAGGTCAGCAAGGAACTCAAAATATTTTAGACTCAATTGATAATAAATGTAAAATAATTTTTCCATCTACTCATGTGGTATATGAAGGAATAAGTGAAGTTAGAAAAGACATCAATGAGGATGAAGAGACAAAACCAGTTTTATCTTACTCAACTTCAAAAGCTATAAATGAAAAACAATTAAAAGAATCTGGTAAAAATTTCATAATTTTAAGACTTGGTTCAGTCTATGGGTACTCGAGCGATACGATGAGAATTGACATAATGCCGAATTTATTTTCTAAAATATCCTCTCAAAACGGAACTTTGAAACTTTTTTCAGGAGGCAGGCAAATTAAAAGTCTAGTTCCGCTAATAGATGTTGCCAGATGTTTTAAGTTTATGGAGGAGAAAAATAAAATACAATCTCAAATCTTTAATTTAACTAAAGATACCTTAACTGTAAAAGAGGTAGCTGAAATATGTAAGAAGTATAATCCGAAAATATCACTGAGAGAAACAAATGACGAAGTTCCTAATCTTGGTTTTTCTTTATCAAATAAAAAACTTTTAAAAACTGGATTTAAATTTCTATATAAACTTGACGAAAGTATAAAGGAGATGATTCATAAATGGTCTAAGCAAAATTTTAATAAAGATTTAGAATTTGTTAGAAATGGAGAAGATCTTTTTACAGACAGCAGAGGAACAATAAGTAATCATGAGTTAACTGAACCGATAAATTTGATTGGTTTAATCGACTCTAAAAAAGGAACAATCAGAGCAAACCATTATCATCCTCAACAGGAACAAAAATGTTTATTTACTAAAGGGCAAATAATTGAGATATTTCAAGATATAATAAATCCTAATTCACCAAAAATTACTCAAGTTGTAAACGCAGGTCAACTTTCAGTAATAAAACCTAATGTAGCTCACACAATGGTTTTTACTAAAGATACAACATTTTTGAATTTAGTTAGAGGAGAGAGAGATCATGAAAATTACGGAATTACTCATACTATAAAACATGTATTTGTAGATGAGAAAGAAAAAAACTTATTACTATCATGTTATAAATTTGAATGCCGATGTTGTAGTAACAAAAATCTTAAGAGAGTTTTATCTTTAGGATATCAACCACTTGCTAACAATCTTTTAAAAAAACCAAATGAAAAATGTGAATTATACCCGTTAGAAGTAAACTATTGTGACAAATGCCACAATTGTCAGCTCTCTGTTTCTGTTGATCCAAAAAAAATGTTCTCAAATTATTTATATACTTCGTCCACTTCAAAAGTGTTTAGAGAACATTTTATTAGTGCATCAAAAAAATATATAAAAGAGCTTAAATTAAATAAAAAAAAATCTTACATAATTGATATTGGCAGTAATGATGGTGTTGCATTAAAACCATTCTTAGATCAAGGATTTAAAAATATTTTAGGCATTGAACCTGCAAAAAACTTATCAAAACTAGCAAATAAAAATAAAATCAAAACCTTTAATGGATTTTTACAAAAAAAAAATCTTAAAAAAATCAAAAAAAATGCAGATTTGATATTAGCTTCAAATGTATTTGCTCATTCAGATAATTTAAATGAGATGGCGGAATGTATGTTTGCTCTTTTAAAAAACAAAGGAACAATAATAATAGAGGTTCAATATCTGATGAATACATTAATAGATTTGACTTTTGATAATATTTATCATGAACACTATAATTATTGGTCATTAACTTCTTTAGTAAATTTTTTTGATAAATTTGATGGAAAAATTTATAGATCTGAAAAAATCAATACCCACGGTGGATCATTAAGAATTTATATTAAAAAAGATAAAAATATAAAAATTGAGAAAAGTGTAATAAAAATGTTGAATGAAGAGGAACAATTTGGAATTAAAAAATTTAAAACATATCAAGAATTTGGAGAAAAAGTTTATAAGATTAGAGAAAATGTTAGAAAAAAATTTAAAAAACTTAAAGAAAATAATAATTTAATAATTGGTTATGGTTCTCCGGCTAAAGCCACAACAGCCTTAAATTTTTTTGGTATTTCAAAAGAAATTGATTTTATTGTTGAGGACAACAAATTAAAACATAATAAGTTTATACCAGGAGTAAAAATTCCAATTAAAAATAAGTCTCAAATTAAAGATAAGAAAAATACTCTTGTTGTGTTAGCTTGGAATTTCTTTAATGATATTAAAAAAAATAATTCAAATTTATCTGATAATTTTATAAATATTAAAGATCTAGAGTCTTAGTAGTTTGAGATAAGGTTTTTCCATATTGTAAATATATTTCTTATACTCTCAAAAAAATAATTTATATAAAATTCTGTAAATGGAAATTTTTGTACGACAAAGTCTTGAAAAAAATAAAGACTTCTAGATAAAATGATAATAATTATTGATAATAACAATAATGAATTGTAGAATCCAAATGAAACCTTTCTATTAGTAATATTTTTTTCAATTTCATGATCTAACTTGATACCATGTTTTTTTTCTAAATACTCCGGAGAGTATAAGCCTATTTCTCTAGGTTTTCTTGGTTTGCTCTTTTTAATTTTCTTAGGTTTATTAATTTTTTGTTGAATTTGAATAGGTTTTGGAGATGTTTTTTTTGTATTAGAAATTGATTGAGTTTGTTCAATTACAGTCTTTATTGGATATTGCCTCCATTTATTTCCACACGAACCGCATTGAACAAGTCTCCCATCCGAAGTTATAGCTTGGTCAGGAACAACAAATTTTTTAGCACAAGAATTACAGCTTAAAATCATAATATTCTAATATTACAGCTATTTATCTAATTTGCATAAGTATTTAAATACTTTTTTACTTTATAAAATTTTTATTGTATATCTCCATTTTATTTAATAGGGCGGTTAGCTCAGTTGGTAGAGCATCTCGTTTACACCGAGAGGGTCATAGGTTCGAGTCCTTTACCGCCCACCATTAAATTCAATAA